>Ga0075158_10001205_pt1 | contig 19839 bp, 10 predicted proteins | sample JI91814BDNA_FD_70968 | JGI IMG/M metagenome (GOLD analysis project Ga0075158, IMG submission 70968) | Wastewater effluent complex algal communities from Wisconsin, to seasonally profile nutrient transformation and Carbon sequestration -... | ecosystem: Engineered > WWTP > Effluent > Algae... | reverse complement strand
CTCACGCACCGTGTGCAGCACGCCATCGAGGCGGTACCGCACGAGCGTCCGATCCGCGAGTGGTTGCACGTGGATATCGCTCGCCCGGCGTTGCACAGCCTCGAAGAGCAGCAGGTCCACGAGCCGCACGAGCGGGGCCTTGCCACCCGTGTGCAGCAAGTCACTGTCGGCTTGTGCGAGGAGTGAGCGGAGGCCTTCTTCCACGCCGCCGGTGACGAGGTCGTCGATCTCGAGTGGTGGCAGGTCGTGCTCGGATGGGGGAGCCCCACCGCCGGAAGACCGTTCGCCGCCGTCTTCGGGAGCACTGCCTCGTGCGTACGCCCGATCGATGGCGCTCGCGAGGACCTCGGGCTCGACGATGTGCGTGAACACTCGCCGCCCAAGACGCACGCCGACGTTGTGGATGGGCGCGGGCTTCGTGGATGGCGCGATATGCAGGGTCTCGGCCGGTTCGTCCTTCTCGCCATCGAAGACGCTCTTGTCGGTACCAGCGCTCAGGATCAGATGCCGCCGCGCGAACTCGTGGGGAATGAGCCGCAGGAACTCGGGCGACGGCGCGGCATCACCCAGCGGCTTTGGTTCGATCACCGAAGATGGACTCGCGACAGCACTCATGATCCTGACAACTTCACTCCGCTACTCGATCACCCGCGGCTCCACCACCGGCCATCCCTCGTCCACGTTGTTGGCCTGAGCGGCCTTCGAAGAGAGATACTTCAGATCCTCGAATCCCTGATCCCGCAGCACCGTTGCTCGGATGAACACATAGAACCGCGTCGTGCTCAGATTGCGACCCTGGTTCTTGAACAGATTGCCCAGAAGCGGCAGCCTTCCTAACAGTGGAATGCGGCTCTCGCTGTCGCCATCGGTCACGAGTTCAAGCCCGCCGACGACGACCGTGTGTCCATCGGGAATCGTCGCGATGCTGTCCACCTCGTTCTGCTGGCGTGCTGGTGGAATGCCCCCGGTCGCACTGCCGATGAACGAACTGAGCGAGAGGGAGTACTGCAGGACGAGGTGGTCGCCCTCGGCGATCTGCGGGCGTATCGAGATCTTGGTGCCCGCGTCCTCGAACCCGGCAAAGGACGTCGTGGTCGTGGCGTCTGTGGCCCGCTGCGTCGTCACTGGCTGCTGCAAGGTGCTGGAGAACTGGGCCTGCTCGTTATTGTTGACGAGCACCCGGGGCAGGCTCGATTGGCGACCCTTGTTCACGGTCTCGATCGCACGGACGACCACGCTGAACTCGCCGGGGTTGAGCACGGCCCCGGTGAAGCCAGCCGCATCGCCCACGGTGCGGGTGGCCCCGCCCGCTGCGGTCGCCGGTGAACTTAGGCCAAAGAGGGAGGAGACGCGGCTCGTAATCCCGCCGCTGGTGCTGATGCGTTCGAGTTCGACGCCGAGGCTCTTGGCGTCCGAGTCGTTCATGCTGACAAGCATGACTTCGAGCATGACTTGTGGCTGGCGAACGTCGATGGTTTGGAGGAGCGTTTCCAACTGGGAGAGCAACCGCGGCTCACCGACGGCGATGAGCGTGTTGGTGCCGTCGTCGGCGGTGATTGTGAGGCGTGAGTTGCCGCGTGTGCCACTAATGGAACCGCCGCGTTCGCCATCGCGGCCGCCGAGGCTGCCACCCTCTCGCCCAGATTCTCTCTTGTTCGCTGCAGCATCGCTCGCTGAAGGTACTGTGGGCTTGATTGGGCTCTCCGCCGAGGCGCCTCGAGTGGGAAGGAGCGATGACGAAGGCGCGGGCGTCTCCTGCGTCTGCGCATCGAGCACGCCCGCGTCGATCAACTTACTCAGCGTGGCGAGCACGTCCGAGACAGGACGATTACGGATGGGGTACGACCGCACGGGCATCGTGTCACGCTGGACGCTTTCGAGGCGTGCGAGGATGGCATCGATCTGTTCATGCTGCGGGAGCGTGGCCGTCACGATGAGGCTACCCGTAAGTTCATCCACCACCAGCCGCCAACGATCGTCGGTCACGGCACCGCCAGCACCGGAGGTCTGGTCCTTCGCCTGCTGCTCGATCAACTTCGCAACATCACGAACGGCGAACACCGACGGCGTGTAGGTGCGGGTCTCGACTCCCGGACGCTGATCCAGTTGTTGCAGGACCGCTCGCCACGTCGCGACGCCCTCCTTTGGTGCAACAATCAGCACAGACGCTCCCGTGGACGACGCGACCACATCCCCCACTATCTTGCGGCCGCGCACAAGATCGGCTTTGCCGGAGACGGATGTCACCAACGCCGTGAGCGCGGTGGCGTTCAGGTTCGTCGGGCGATACTCCTCGATGACGACATCGGGTGCGGGCTGGTCCAGCGTCTCTAGCACGCGCGAGAGTTGGACCAAGCGTGGCGTGGCGTCGGAGATAAGCAACAGGCCGTCTTTGCCGAGTTCGCTGGCGCTACCACCGGCCTTGCTCACGAGTGGACGAATCGCTTCGAGCAGATCCTTGGCGGTTGCGTGCCGTGGGCGGAGCACGACGGATGCGTACCCGGGTGGAACAGAAGTGTGTGGGAATAAAGGCTCACCGACGCTTCTCGCGTCCTCAACCCGGGCGACTCCGACCGCTTCCGCGATCTTCACAATCGCGAACGACTTGTCTGAAGCGCCCGGCGTACGCACGGCCGCGAAGCCGCGCGACAACAAAGCCTGCGACGCAAGATCCCACAGTTCAAGATCCGACAAGCCTTCGCCAGCACGGATGGTTGCTTGACCTGTGACGGCCGTGCCGTCGTAAGTCACGGACACGCCGAGGCGTGCAGCGGCAAGATCGACGAGGCGGGCGATGTCAATCTCGCCAGACAGTTGGGTGGAGAGAGGTTCTCCAGCCTGGGAAAGAAAACTGACAGAGGTCGCAACGATCGCCGCCGGTGCCAGCCACTGTAAAGATGTGTGCATTGGTACAGCCTACAGCAAATCGCCCGCTCCGTCGAGACCGTGCTCAACACGCCACGCACCAAGGTTTCCGGCCGATGGACGTCGTCCACACTCATTGCGGCACCCTAGTCCTACCGCCCCTCGGCATCGGCGACCGCCGCGTTCCAAGCTGAGGTGACCGCAGCACTGTTGCCCAGCCTGCTCCTCGCTTCATTGGAATCGGGCGTCGAGGCAGAGGAAATGATATGAGTCGCACTCGCTGACTCTTGCCTTCCGGATCGGGCTGCGATTTCGCGAGCGGCCAACGCGTCGCGGAGAGCGACGGTTTCTTCGTCAGATCTTGACTGAATACGGAACTCCAGGGGTAAGCCCGAGGAACGTGACGACTTGAGTGATGTCAGTCGTGTGATCTTGCCCTGATCCAATCCGCTCGTGCCCGCCGCAAAGACCGCAGCCTCGAAGTCACGGACTTGGGCTTCCAGAGAACTGATGAGCGCGCGTCCTTGTGCGAGGGCGTCAGCAGCCCCCGGTGCTGGCTCGCCAGCCGTCGCTGCATTCTCCAACCTCGGCAGCGACTTGCGTGCGTCGGCGAGTTGCGACTCGACTTCACGCATTTGCAGCGTGTTCTCGGCCAAGAACTCGACGGAGTGTCCAACGATCAACGTCGCGTCTTGGGCCGTGAATCCAGCCGCAGCGAGCGATCGCGGGTCGAGCCCGGCCCTAACGATCCAGGCCCTTGCGCTGTTCGCCGTCAGTCGCACGCGCACGGAAGAAGTTTCAACGGACACCGCCGTGAAATGGCTGAAGACGAGCGCCCCGCCCGCAGCGACAAGGGCGATGCCCGCGACCGCGACACCTAAGATGCTGCCACGAGAACGCGTTCGAACGTGACCGATGCGATGATTCATGTCGATTCTCCGGGAACGTGCGGCGAGCCCCGCGATTGGCGGTAGTATGACGCGCGGCACTTTGATTTGCAAGCCGGTGTCATCATGGATTCGAGTTGAGACTGGGTTGCAACCAATTTGTTGTTCCTGATGCGAACACACCGCGAATCAAATACACACCTGTTTGTCCGAATGTGGATAAGCGGTGCGTTCTTGCAACTTCGAGGGCTGGCATGGTTGCTATTGAAGCGCCATTTTGGTGTAATGAAGGTGCCGGGACGTCTCGAGCGTTCTCGGCTCCAAGGGCCTTTCACATGAAGACTCGCGTTTCCCTAGCCGTTGGCGTGTGCATTCCCGCACTCCTTGCTGCCGCGACTGCATGGGCGCAGGGACAGTTGATCTCGATCCATGCGGACTCGATGGTCAAGATGAAAGCTCCGCTCCCCACGAATCGCCAGGAAGTGCGTCCCGATGAGCACGGGCTCCAGCGAGGCGTGAACCTCGACGGCACGCTGCGTGCTGGGTCATTCCTCGGCTGGGCGATCAACGCGAGCCCGCTGGGAGGCGGCGTAAGCGCTGGTCGCGTCGGCGATGTTCGATTGGATACAGGCACATTCTCACCCAACGCGATCGACATTGCACTTCCCGCACCAGGCTTCAGTTGGGTCGTTGGTCGTACGTACAACCATCGACAGGAAGAAAACAAGCCGGACCATCGTGACAGCAATGGCTATCAGGGCATCAACTGGTTCCAGACGAGCCATCCTGAGATTCTCCTGTACGACGCCGACGACACACCAGGAACGCTTGGAGCTACGGACGTTCTCTACATCATTTACGGCGCAGACAGGTACATCGAGCTGGTACGAACGGCGGCGAACGTGGACACGTTCAGGGCCAAGAATGGCGCGGCGGGTGTCGCCGTGCGCACAGCAAGTGCGGGTACCAACATCCCTGAGATCTACACCTACACCGACCAGCATGGCATGCAGGTGACCTTTTTGGGCTTTGATCAGGCAGGGAGTGCGGAGGGCCAGTTCTGGAAGATGGCCGATCCGGCAGGCAACACAGCCTATGTTGGCAGCACCACGCTCAATACGTCGACGTCGTCGACGGGGTACAGCAGCGGCCGCATCGCGACCGTGTACGACAGCGCGGATCGTCGATACGCGTACACCTACTCCACCATCGATGGCTATGCGCGTCTGACGCAAGTCAAGGCCGAGACCAAGTCCAGCGGAGATTGGTCGAGCCCATCGGGCGTCGTTGAAGTTGCCAAGGTGGATTACGCCTACTACACGGGTAGCAGCACCAATGGCGACGACGGCAACCTCAAGCTGGTCACGATTACTACCCCGTTGTCTGATTCAGGTGTGTCATCCGAACGCAAGACCCACTATCGGTATTGGGTGGAGGACTTCCATGTCACAGCCAACCCGGGTCATCCCAACTTTATCAAGTACGTGATCGAACCTGAGGGCTATCGCCGTGCCGACTGGGTCGATTCGAACCTGACCGACAACGATCCTCTCACGCTCGACCTCGGTGTGGAAGCCAACCGGGCGTATGTGAGCGCGTACTTTGAGTACAACGCCACGTTCCAGGTCAGCAAGGTGTGGCAGAACGGCCAGTGCGGGTGCGGTGGGAGCAGCATCAACGGTGCCCACACGCTGACCTACACCGACTCCTCAAGCCTCGCGACCTATTTGGGCAACGGTTCGTATGACACGGGGTGGGCGCGCCGCACGACCGTTGTTCTGCCGGATGCGAGCGCACGGTCCCACTACTTTGATGAGGCTGGCCAGGCACTTTCACAGATCACCTTTGACAGCACTCCGACTGGCTCGCCCACCATTACACGCGTTCACGAAGTGGTACGCAACTCTGCTGGTATCGTCTCTGAAACACTCGCCCCATCACGCAACGCGGCCTCCTCCGGCTACACCCACTCCACGGGGGCCATCGTGCGTGCTACGGGCACCACGGCGGGGGTGATGGGAACCGCAGAAGTGAGCGGAACGACAAACCTTGAGGGACTTGTTCTTGCCAAGACCGTCGCCAACGAAGTCGGTGGGACGAGCAACTATGTGAGCCGCACGGTCCCGGCTGCCCGGGTCACGACGGCACCTTCGGTCGGCATCAGCCGTCCGGTGGTTGACAAGATTGTGTCGTACCCGGTGGCGACGACGAACGTGTCCGACTCGACCCGCCTCGAAACCACCCTCGCCTACACGTGGCACAGCAGCACCACGTCGGATATCGCGTATCTGGTTCCCAAGACGATCACCACCACGAGCCCGGCGGTCAGCACGGGCAACAACGGCTCTGGCTCCTCAACCTCCACCAAGCGATACATGCGTTTGGACGGCACGATGGCGTTCACCGAGGATGCCGACGGCACGTTCAACTACAGCGGCTTCTCCAACGGCCAACTCACGAAGCAGATCGTGGATTGCCAGACAAACCACGGGTCGGATTTCGCTTCGGGCGACGATCCCAACACCAACTTCGGCGTGACCGAGAGCGGCAACGGCTTGCACCTCGTCACGACGTACACCTACGACGCGCAGGGGCGTCCTGATACCACGACGCTGCCAGACGGCCGCATCACGAAGATGTACTACTCCAAGCTCGCGGACGGTCGATTGGTGACGGTCTCGATCCCGCGCGTCTCCACGGGTGGGACCACGACCTACTACGGGCCCGTGTCGTACAGCGTCTCGAACTTCGCGGGCAAGTCCGAGGCTGGCGGCACGGTCGCGATCTCGAGCAGCGGGATCACGACCGTTCTCACGTCATGGATCGACGAGGCCGACGCAGACCCGATCACCGCGCTGGACGTAGGCACACTCTCCAGCTTCTCGACGGCGGTGTACGACGCGTCCGGGAGCCGCACGACCGAGTCGCGAGCGTACCACACGGTCCCCGCTTCGGGCGCTGGCTCCAGCGGCACGAACTACGACGCCACCGTCATCTCGTACGACACGCAGGGGAGGCCGTACAAGACCACGAGCCCCTCGGGCACGATCAGCAAGAAGACGTTCGACGCGCTGGGCCGCCCCGTCGCCACCTATGTGGGAACGGTTGATGGCGGCGGCAGCGACAACATGGTGAAAGTGGACGAGGTTGAGTACACCGACAATGGAGGCAGGGCTTCCGGTCTGGTCAGCAAACGCACGCAGTACGTGGTCAACGGCACGACCAATCGCCGTGACACGCTGTACACCTACGACGCACGCGATCGCATGGTGCTCACGCAGAGCCCGACCGCTCCGCACATGTTCGTGAAGTACGACAACCTCGGCCGCGTCGTCGCCTCGGGCCAGTTCAGCTCGGTTGCGAGCATTGCCGCGACGACCGACGATCCCACCACCGAAACCACCAACCGCATCGGCCTCTCGGAGACCGTCTACGACGAGATGGGTCGTGTGTGGAAGTCGATCTCCCACAAAATCGACGTAACGGACGGATCGGACGACGACACGCTCGTCTCCCTGACCTGGTACGACGCCGACGGTCGCGTCATCAAGACCAAGGGCCCGTCGGGCATCCAGAAGACGGCCTATGACCGCATTGGGCGCGCGATCAACCGCTTCGTCATCGCCGACGATGGCGGCGAAACCTCCTACTCCGCCATGGATGACGTGTCGGGCGACAAGGTGATGGAGCAGTCCATCACCCACTACGGCAACACGGACTCCGCGCTCACCGGCAAGGTGCAGATGTCGGCAACGATCAGCCGCTGGCACGACGACACGTCCGGCACCGGCGCCCTCGACACCAACGCGGACAATGACACCAACAAGTTCACCGAGTCCGACGTCGACGGACGCATCAACATCTCGGTCGCCTGGATGGACGAACTGGGTCGTGTCACGAACACTGCCCAGTACGGCACCAACGGGATGGTCGAGTCGGGCACCAACCACTTCACCTTCGCTTCCGCTGGACCGACATGGTTGACGGTTCCCACGCGCTCCGACACCGTCCTCGTCACCACCACCACGTACGACACCGCTGGCCGCGTCATCGAGACCGAAGCCCCCGGCAAGGCGGCTGATCTCGCTGGTACCACCGGCATCAAGACGCGATACGTCTTCGACGCCATGGGTCGCCGCACTGCCGAGATCCGCAACTACACGGGCGCCTCCACACCCATCACCACCGCTGATCGAGATACCGATCTCTTCACGCGCTTCACGTATGCCAACGGCCTACGGACCAAGTACTGGGTCGATCTCGATGGCGACGGGACCGAAGACTCCGACGACCAGGTGACCACGTACACCTACGGCACGACCAACGGCGGCTCCGCGGGCGAGAGCGCCATCGCGACCGGCCACCTTCTCTTCAAGGAGCAGTACCCCGACTCCTCGGGCGGCACCGACGTCGTCCAGCACGCCTACAACGCCCAGTCCCAGGAGACCTGGCGCAAGGATCAGTTGGGCTGCATCATCGAGACTACGTACGACACGGCCGGGCGCCAGACGATCCGCAACGCCACCGACCTCGGCAGCGGCTCCAACCTCAACGGCGACGTCCGTCGTGTCGAGATGGCCTACACCTCGCGTGGCCAGGTGGACACCGTCACCCAGTACGACGCGACGAGCAGCGGCAACGTCACCGACCAGGTCCAGTACGGCTACGACGATTGGGGAAATCTCGAGGACTTCGATCAGGATGTGGACTCCGCCATCGGAGCGTCCGGTCGCGCGGCATTCAACGTTGACTACGCCTTTACCAAGGCCGCGCCCACCAACGGCACCACCACGCTTCGCCGCACGAGCATGACCTATCCGGGCTCGGCGCAACTCAACTATCTCTACGCTTCAGGCCTTGATGACCAGGCCAGCCGCGTAACCCGCATGGAATGGAACTCGGCCTCGGGCACCTACCTCGCCGAGTACGAGTACCTCGGCATGGGCCAGGTCGTGAAGACTTCGTATCCGCAACCCAACGCCTTCACCTCGGCCTACGCGTCGGGCGCGGTCCACGCCTACGGCCATCTCGACACCTTCGGCCGCGTCATCCGCAGCCACTGGACCAACGGCCGCACCGGCGGCACGTCCTTCTACAACACCGCTATCGCCTACGACCGCCTCTCGAATATCCTCAGCACCGATGATGACGTGCCCTACGGCACCAATCCCGGCGAGTGGGCCGACGTGCTCTACGGGCTCGACTCCATTGGCCGTCTTACCGACGCCGACGAGGGCGAACTTGCCAGTGGCAGCATCACGGGCCGCAAGCGCCGCGAGATGTGGAAGGATGGATCGACCCTCAAACTCTCCCAGACCGGCAACTGGCTCCAGCACAAGATCGACAGGGACGGCGATGGAACCTACACCGGCTGGGAGGAGTTCAATGACACCGCGACATTCAACAAGGCCAACGAGTGGCTGACGCGTGACCTCGACTCGACCAGCGGCACCACGGGCAACAACTACTCCCTGACCCACGATGCCGACGGCAACCTCACCAACGACGGCAAGTCCTTCAAGTACGTCTACGACGCGTTCGGCCGCATGGTCGAGGTGAAGAACCAGGCCAACACGACACTCGCCAAGTACCGTTACAACGGCCTGGGGTACCGCATCATGTGGCAGTACGACGCCAACTCCAACGGCTCCCTCGCCACCAGCGAACGCTACTACTTCGCCTACGACGAACGCTGGCGCATGCTGATCACGTACCGCGACCAGGACAGCAATCCCAAGGAGCGGTTCGTCTACCACGCCGCGGGCATGGGCGGCTTCGGCGGCAGTTCGTACATTGACGACGTAGTGCTACGCGACCGTGACTATAACGCCAACGCCGGCTTTAGCTCCAACTCCTCATGGTTTCTCGCGGCTGACTCCACGATGGAGGAACGCATGTACCTGTGCCAGAACTGGCGTGCCGACGTGGTGGCTGTGGCAAGTGCGGACACGACCTACGGCTTGTACGTCCCGCTCCGCATCAAGTACGACTCGTACGGCGCGCCTCGCTTTCACAGCATCGCCGATTACCTTGCCGATTCATCGGTCGACATCAACGATGATGACGAGTTCGGCGCCGACTTCTCCGACGAGCTCAGCATGCGCGCTGACATGAACTTCGACGGGGTACTCGACAGTAACGATGAAGACGCGTTCCTTTTGACCCTGTACGAACTCTGGTGGTTGGACCTGAGCATTCGCAAGTTGTACGCCGGGTACGAGGGAGACTCGTTCACGACCTATGACTACGGCGGCCCAAACCTCGGCCGGTACCACGTCAGGCACCGCGTCCTGCTCGCAGAGACGGGACGATGGAGCAGGAGAGACCCGCTGGGGTGTTCCCAGGGTCCGAATCTGGTGGGGTATTGCGCATCCGTGCCAATGCGATACGTAGACGCGTCCGGCTTGGCATGGACTACTCCCGCGGAATGTAACAAGGCAACTTCATGGCTCGACTGCACTTTGTGCTGCAACGGCTTACCACCTCTCGACCTAAACGATCCGAATCACGTTTCTAACTGCAGGACGGAGTGCAACAAGAGATTCCAGCGTCCAATCATTCCTGGACTTGATCCCGACTCTGCTCATCCAAGAGAACTGACTCCTATGCCTCAGCTCCCTGGGAAGCCGGACTGGCCAGGCCCTTTCCCGCGGCTAGATCCAGATGCCACGTTGCCCGATCTCCCGCCACCGAACCGCGACTACCCTAGTTGGTTTGACCCAATCATTAAACCATTTGAACCGTTGTTTCCTGGTCGAACTTGGGTGGACCTAGGATACGGCTGTCGACTGACTTGGGACATTTACAACCCCGATCCTCGTCCTTGGGACCTGCCCAACTGGGACCCATATTTAAATCCTGGAGTTTACCCCCCCATGGATTGGCGACCAAACAGCATCCCAGGAGATGAGCCAACCATCATTTTGATACCGCGCATTGTCTGTGATTTTTAAACCTGACCGCAGCAAGCTGATTCTATGAGCACGCAAGTCAAGTCGAAGTACCTCTTGTTGACGGAGCGTTACATGTTGACAAATCTCCCCCGAACTTTGACCTCTTCCTGGCTGGTTTTCGTTTTGGGATTTGGCGCCGCTGTTGGCATGGTGGCGATTGGAACGAAGCTCGCCAAGAATGACCCGCAAGTTGTTCGATCTCAGCGATTCCAGCTTGTGGATGCGCAGGGCACTCTTCGCGGAGAGTGGGGCTTCAAAGATGAGATTGCCCAACTGGTTATCTATGACACAAAGGGCGTCCCTCGCGTTCGCATCGGCTGTGCCGACGACCCCGGAATCTACGTTTTAAAGAACGATGCATCACCAGCCATCACGCTTGCACATCGCAAGAATGACGGGGCCTGGATGACCATAAAATCTGACGACGGAACTGGCATTCTCAGTGCCCGGACTTCAAACGAAATTGGTCCATTCTTCGGAGTCTTCAAGAACGGGGACGCTGGAGCTGGAATGAGATGTTTGGCAGATGGTGTCTCCGAGATTTTCATTCAAGACACTGAGAAAAGGCCTGCATGGCGTGTTTCTAGTCCCCCGAAGGAACAGGGCGAGGCTAAGTAGGCGAGTGGCTTGGGGTGGTTGAGTCCGGGGGGCGCGCGGAATACAACGGCGTGTGCGCGGGTCTTCTTCGAATCGTGGGCAGGTGGCATGAATCGTCTTGATCTGGGTGCCATCAGTCGGCCGCTTTGGGCCGACTGATGCGAGGGCCGCGTGGCCGAGGTGAAGGGGCGGTCGAGCACTTCGGTCGCCGTGGAACGTGATTGCCGATGCAACGGAATCGGTCGTTCACTCGCGGCAATCGATCGTCGCCACGCGATTGCCATAGCACTACCACGACGATCGTTCTACTACATCGACCATCGTCCAACTGTAACGGCAATCGAGAGTCGAGTGTCGGTCGTTGTTCTACTACAACGGCCATCGTTCGTCGTCTGTCGGTCGTCGTTCTACTACAACGATGATCGTGTGCGAGGTCGTTTCGGACGTTGACGGGGTCGACAGTGGAGGCGGGTGGCATCGAAGTGACCGAACCCGTGCCATCGAAGTCGCGGCTTTGGGCGACTTCGATGACTTTGCGGCACCCGGAGCATCGAAGTCCGAAAACGGGCTTCGATTATCGTTGGTCGGCTTTCGTCGATCGCGGGTTGACTATCAATGACCGTGGGCATGGCCTCAACGATCGTGTGTTGACTCGCGACGACCGAGAGTGTGCTTTCGATCATCGTTCGTTGACTCTCCACGACTGCGAGCATGCTCTCGATGATCGTGAGTGGTCTCTCGACGACCGAGAGTGTGCTTTCGATCATCGTTGGTTAACTCTCGACGATCGTGAGTGTGCTCTCGACGATCGTTTCCACACAAATCTCGGACGTGTGGGGCGGCGGTCGTTCATCCATAACCGTGGTGGGCCGTCCGGCGAACCTGCCAGCGTCGCACGCGGCCACACGCGGGCAACCGTGGCCATCGCGCACGGCGTGCGCCCCTTGGCGTGCTCTCGGACGCGTGGTCGAAGGGCGCGTGCCCGATAGCCCGCAAATATGTTCACATATAGTGTTTGTCCTTGAGATGTTTCCACCACCGGACGACACCTCTCGCACATCCGCGAGGGCTCGCGCGGGTGCGGGGCCTGGGCCGTTCGTGCGGATGGCGACGCTCTGGTTGCTCGCTCGAACCTCCGGGCCGGCACGCCCCGGACACGGTCGGCGAGGTGCCCCCGGAGACACCTCGCCCGACCTCGCTGGATGTGCGACGCAGGGACCATCAGTTGGACAGGACCTTCATCGGTAGGGACGAGTTCGCCGCAAATGCGTGGTCCCACCCATGCCAAGTTGACTCAAGACTGAGCCACTAGGATTGACTATGGCACAGAAACGAGCGAGTGGTGGCCCCAGACTCACCAGGACCTCCAAGATGCGTGGCGGTCGCAGGTCGAAGCGATCCACCGGCGCGGGATCAAAGCGGGTTGCTCGCGCTGCTTGGAAGAACGTCCTGGCAGATCGCCTACGGCAGGTGTTCGGGGCTGCGACTTTCCGTGAGATCGCCAAGGCCACCGGCCACAATCACGAAACCGTGCGACGTTTCCTCGCCACCGGCTCGCCCAGGGTGTCGTTCCTGGTGGAGACGTCGAAGGCGTACGGCGTGTCGGTGGATTGGTTGCTGGGATTGGTCAGGAAGAAGTAGTGGGGGAGGCTCGGCTTCAGTTCACTTGGCTTCGATGACGGTGGTGGAGCAGATGCAGACGCGAACGAAGGACGAAACCTCGACGCCGGAAGTGGAGTCAAGTCAGTGCCACCAGAACCCAAAGGCATCGAAGGCCGCCCTGTCCTTTGGGGACACCGATCACCCGTGATAGTTCGAGAAGAGTGCGGGCAGAACCTTGGCCGTCGCCACGAAGAGTTCTATTGGTGTTTCGCTCGCTCCATTCGCAGATCTTCCGCAGAATCGCGTGAAAACCCCGGCATTTGCTGGGGTTTATTGCTGTTTGTGGGTTCGGTATCGCGCGAGTTTGCTGCGCGCCCTTGCGCGCGTGAAACCACGCGATTCCGCTCCAACTGCTTGCAGTACTGCTGGGGGTTTGCGGGCGTCGAATCCGTCGTCCCTGTAGCTTCCGCGCTGTTGTCGGGCGCTGCGATTCCCGGAAGTCGATCGATCGCGGCGGCCGTGTCCGCAAGGCCCAGCACCGTGTAGTGCTTGAGCGTCGTGCGATAGTCGCTGAGCCGCATGATGCGCTGCGCCACCTGCGGCGTGACGCCGGCGCGGGCGAGCTGCGTCCCCAGCGTCGTGCGCAGAGCCTGCAGGTCCGCCGACTTGCCCTCGTCATCGATCAGGGTGATGCCCGCCGCGATGAAGTCCCTGCGCCGGGTCTCGTTATCGATCGGCGTTGCCCACACCTTGGCCATCGGAAGGGCCGGGAATGCCTCCAGCCGGCGCTTCAGCGCATCGGCCAGTTGAGGATGCATCGAGAGCACGTCCTCCCGCTTGGCCTTGCCGTGGCGGATGGTGAGCGTCCTGTCGGTGAAGTTCACGTCCGCCCACACCAGGTTCACGAGATCGCCACGCCGGAGCCCGGCGAGTGCCGCTGCTAGGTACCAAGCCTCTCTGCCATGCTCGGTGGCGACGGCAATGAGCCTGGCAAGTTCCTCGTCGGTGAGTGGGCGCCGCACACGCCGCCGATCGCGGGACTCATCGACGATCGCGACCGTAGCGATCGGGTTCGACTCGATCCTCCCCGTCTTGACGCACCAGTTGGCGAAGGCGGTCACGAGTTGCCGTGCGAAGTTCACCGTCCGCGGCGAACGGCCCAAGTCCTTGAGGTTCGACAAGTACCGTTCCATCGCGTCGGCCGTGAGGTCGCACAACCTCGTTACGCCGGGCTCTTGTGCGACAGCGCGAAGGTGTCGTGACTTGTGCGACACGTGCAGCGTGGCCAGACCGATGCGGTTGCAGTGCGCGATGTAGGCGTCGATGTGCGAGATGAGCGGGCTGCGGCCATTCTTGGCCAGATGCTCCGCGCGAGGGTCGATCACAAGGTCTCGCCTCAGCGCCGTGTCCGCGACCAACTTGTTCAGGATGCGTTCCGCCGCCTGACGGTCCGTCGTGCGGGTGGAATGCTCCCGCCGCTTGCCGGTGTGATCAAAGTACATCGCGATCCACGGCCTTTCGGCGTCTTGCGGAAGAGCGTCCCTGTGCCTTTGCTGCGTTGACGTGCCATGTGTCACTTCACCTTCGTGGCGGGAGAGGATCACCGGGCGATCCCCATCCCTAGTTTAGCTGCCGTGCTGCCCATCCACTCGAACTTGTGTACGCCGTTGTTCTTCGTTCACTGTCGGCGCGTGCCCGCTATTGCCGTGCGCGACTGGAATCTCCTCCATCCGAGGCTCGTCCACTTCCGCGGCAGCATGCGTGTCACGGCGCAGGCGCTCGAACGTGTCCTCGCCGGTGATGCGGTCGAATCGTGCCTGGACATGGCAGAAGCGCCAGCCAAGGGCTGAGGCCGCGGTGTCCACCAACTTCACGATTGAGGGAACCACGCCCGGCCAGCGGTGGAGCACCTCGCCCATCGCGATCAGCCACGCCGGGGCATGTGCTTGCGCAGCAGTTGATGGCCCTTGCACTGCAAGAGCGAGGCATCGGGAGGCACGAGTGGCTTTCGTGGCTCTCCCAAGCGGGAGCTCTCGCAGAGACTAAAAGCGAGCTGGCAGACTCGATAGCGAGCGCACTTGTAGCGAAGGACATCCTTTTCGACGACCAGGGCGTTCTGTGGTTTGGCCAGCGGGGCGAACGAGAACTCAGCTATCGCGCTTTCAGCGAGTTGCTCTCGGTGTTCACGACGGAACCGTTGCTCCGCGCGATGCACGGCTCTCAGAACATCGGCCTACTTCACCCTCTGTCACTCTCACAAACATCAACTGGTCCCCGTGTGGTGCTGCTGAGCGGCAGGTCATGGCACGTTCAGCAAGTCGATTGGTGTCGCAGCATCGTGAATGTTGTGCCGGCTGATGAACGTGGGCGATCGCTATGGCGAGGTGGGAGCGCGGTCCTCTCGCAGCCAATGTGCTACTCCATTCGCGACGTGCTGGTGGGAACCTCCACGCCGATGGAATGGTCGCGGCGTGCGGCCGACGAAATGCGAGGCATCCGTACCGACCACGAGTTCTTGCATCGCACGAACTTCCAAGTGGGCGATGACGGCGAGGCGACGTGGTGGACATTTGCTGGTCTGCGTGCCAACTCGCAACTGTCCTGTGCTCTTGAGAAGACTAGCGGGCTGGTGTGCACGCCTTCGAATCTGAGCGTGGACATCCAAGGTGTGCCCAAGCAGCGTGATATCGAGGCGATCTTCGATGGTGCTTCGCCGCTTCCCTTTGCAGGAACTGTGGTCGACCAATTCTTGAAGTCGGTGAAGTTCATCGCCTATCTTCCGGCGGTCCTACAGAATGAACTCGCATTGGCACGTTTACAGGATAACCCGACCATCGACTTGATTAAGGAGTCTTGGCAGCGAGAGTCGCCGGCCCGAAGGTCATTCACTTGATCGGCCGTTGATCAGACTGCGATGTCTGTGAGTTGTGGAACGGGGATTCGGCTTACGCGACCCCCTCGCCCACGCCGATCATCGGCCCGCCGCCGGCGTTCAAGTGTGAGACTACCCCGTCCCCTGATCGACGAAGGCACATGCCATGCCCCGCATCGACGTACGTCAACGTGGATAATGGCACCTCGTTGCCAAACAGATTTCAAGCGTCCGCGAATGCACAGGATCCATCGCCTTTACGCGACTGGGATGCGCGGCACACTTTGGCCGCGGAGTCGCAGAATTTCTGAACAATCAGGGGTGGCCGTGCGTCAGGACGGGGGTCGGCTTCGAACCCATAGAGTCGCCCGGTTCCGCTGTCCCTTTTTACCTAGGCTCATATCCCCATGAAGAACCTGCCTGTTACGTTCCGTGACCTTATCGCCTCGGGGTGGAAGACCCGAACCGTGAAGCACGAACTGCGGGCGAACCTCATCAAGGCACTACGCTCTGAAGTCGCGCCACAAACCTCGTCAGAAGGTGGTGGAGGGCTCTTTCCGGGAATCGTCGGCTACGACGACACCGTCATCCCCGAGATCATCAACGCGATCCTCGCGGGGCATGACATGCTCTTCCTGGGCGAGAAAGGCCAAGGCAAGAGCAAGCTCATGCGGATGTTGGTGCGGTTCCTGGACCCCGTCATTCCATACCTCGACATTCCAGGATCGCCGGTGCACGAGGACCCGTTCAAGCCGATCACAGCGGCGGGCCGTCGCATGATCGCGGAGATGGGAGATGAGGCGCCGATCGCTTGGTGGGCGAGAGAAGACCGGTACGCGGAACGGCTCGCCCCGGGGACCAAGTTCGCCGATCTCATCGGGGAGATCGATCCCGCGAAGTTGCTCGCGGGTACAAGCATGGGCACAGAAGAGGCGCTGCATTTTGGTTTGATACCGCGCATGCACCGCGGGCTCTTCGCGATGAACGAGTTGCCGGATCTAGACGATCTGGTGCAGACGGGTCTCTTCAACATCCTCGAAGAACGCGACGTGCAGATTCGCGGATTCCCCGTCAGTTTCGACATCGATGTCGCGGTCCTCTTCTCGGCCAATCCCGGAACGTACAACCGCTCTGGCAAGGTCATCCCGCAGCTCAAGGACCGCATCGGCTCGACAATCCAGACGCACTATCCACGCACGCGCGACCTGGGCATCGAGATTATGGAGGCGCAGGCTGATGTCGATCTCGGCGGAGTTGGCGGCGTGGGGGGCGAGTTCCCCGTGCTGGTGCCGCGGTTCATGAAAGAAGTCGTCGAACAACTCTCGATCGTCGCGCGCAAGAGCAAGTTCATCGATCAGACCTCTGGCGTGTCGGCCCGGTTCTCAATCGCAAACTATCGCACGATGATCGCCAACGCCCGCCGCCGGGCGATCCAACTGGGCGAGTCGTCCGCGGTGCCTCGCATCATCGACTTGGCACATTTCCACGCCAGCGCGATCGGCAAGCTCGAGCTCGACCTCATGGGGTCCCACCAGCTCACCGAGAAGCAGGCCCTTGACGCCATCGCGGCCGAGGCCATCAAGGCAGTCTTTGGCGAGTACGTCACCAAGCACGGCCTGGCAGAGATCGGCGAGGTCTTCGCGAAGGGGGTCAAGATCGAAGTCGGCGACATGCTGCCCAGTGCGCACTACGAAGCGCTGCTCAAGCGGGTGCCAATGGTGTGGGAGAAGGCGTTCGAAGTGAATGCGGCGTCGGACCCTGCGGTGCGCGCGAGTTGCGTCGAGTTTGTCCTTGCAGGACTGCACGCCGGCGACATGATCTCGCGTTCTACGCACCATGGGAGGGTGACGTATGACATCAAGTGAGCCGAACCCCTCGCCCACTCCGCCGCACGGCCCCGGCGGGATCGTTCACACGTACCTCGGGTACGATCCCAAGAACTTTCCATCTCCCACGGCGACGCCGCCGGATCTTGCCGGGGCGGCGTTCGAGCACATGCTCGAGTACGGCTCGATGCGAGAGTTTGCCGACGAAGAACTTGCCAATGCGATCCGGCTCGATCCTTCGATGTTCCCGGGGCTGGGGCCGAGCCTCGCGTCGATTGCGGCCGTGCTGAAGGAGCGACGGGCGAAGATCCTCGCGACCTACGAGACGGATGCGGCCCTGAAAGCAGCCAAGCAGAATGCCCGCGAGCAGGCCCGCGACATAGAACCGCCGAGCCAGTTCCGTGGTGATTTCAAGCGCGCCATCCAACAGGAGCAGATCAGCGACCTCGAGAAACTCTGGTACAAACAGAAGAACGAGTCGAGTCCGTTCGCGGTGGCATTGCTCCAACTGATCGAGCGCATGGGCGAGCAGTTTGAGGTCGAAGCGCTCGCATCGAAGTACACCTTCACGGGACGGACGGAAATGTCCGTGCCGCAGGCGCTGGCAATCAAGGAGGAACTCGAAGCGATCGACGAGCTGCTCGAGCAGCTCAAGCAGGCGGCCAAGGATGCCAAGCTCGCCATCATCGACATGGAATCGCTCGCGGAGATGACAGATCCAGAAGCGTTGGAAGACCTCAACAAGGTCCAGCAGCAGATCCAGGACTATCTCCGCGAAGAGGCACGCAGGCAGGGCTTGGAACAGTCGTCCAAGGGGTTTCGACTGTCGCCACAGGCCTATCGCTTGTTCCAGCGAAAACTCCTGACAGAGATCTTCAGCGATCTTGAGGCGGCCCGCTCGGGGCGTCACGCGGGGCCCATCGTGGGCGAGGGTGCCGTGGAACTGCAGCGCACCAAGCCGTACGAGTTTGGCGATCCAGTCTCGGGGATGGACTTCGCCCAGTCAATCGCGAACGCGGCCGCTCGCACACGCGGGCAGAGTCCCGCCCGCGTCATCATCGACGACCTCGAGATCCACCGAACCCGCAACTCACCAAAGTGCGCGACAGCCGTGCTGATGGACATGTCGGGTTCGATGCGCAACGGGGGGCAATACGTCAACTGCAAACGCATGGCCCTCGCCCTCGACGGCCTCATCCGCACCGAATACCCCGGCGATTTCCTCGCGATGTTCGAGATGTCCACGTTCGCCAAGCGTGTTCCGGTGTCAGACGTTCCCGCGCTGATGCCCAAGCCGGTGACGATCTTCCAGCCGGTGGTTCGCCTCAAGGCGGACTTGAGCGACCCGGAGATGAGCGAACGCCGCCTGCCACAGCACTTCACCAACATCCAACACGCCCTTCGCCTCGCACGGCAGACGCTCAGCGTGCAGGACACGCCCAATCGCCAAGTCATCCTCATCACCGACGGCTTGCCCACCGCCCACTTCGACGGCTCGACACTGTTCATGCTCTACCCGCCCCACGAGTTGACGGAGTCGGCGACGATGCGCGAGGCCCACCTGTGCGCCCGCGAGGGGATCACGATCAACATCTTCCTGCTGCCAAACTGGAACCAAAGCCACGAAGACGTGCAGTTCGCCCAGAAGATGGCCGAGACGACCAAGGGGCGAGTCTTCTTCACCGGCGGACGCGACCTGGATCGATTTGTCCTGTGGGACTATGTGAACCAGAGACGCAAGATCATTGGGTGATCGTGCTACCGATCGCCAGCTCGATTTCGAGCGACGCAACTCCATGACCGGTACGGTCCCGGAGACCTCGTCCGAGTCGTGCATGTCGGCTCCCCTCCATGTGGATGTGAGTCATACCCGATGCTGGTAGAAAACAAACGGGGCGGCCCCCCGGAGCCGCCTCATTCGGATTGATGGAAGACTGTCGTTCAGCAGCCTGCCTCAAAGCGAACAAGGAAGAAGAGAAGATCATCGATCGTCACGGCGCCGTCCGGCTCGCCAAAGCCCAGCCCGTTGTCTACGTCGGCGAAATCGGTACCAGCTTCGAACGCGACAAGGAAGAAGAGCAAGTCGTCGATGGTGACTGCTCCGTCAGAGTGCCCCGTTGCTGAACCGTCATCCAGGTCCGCCGGGCAGAGCACTGTCAGCGCTGCCGACGATGTCACCGTATCCGGGCACGCATTCCTTGCTTCGAGCAGATATGTGCCAGCGTCGTCGTTGGCTA
>Ga0075158_10001203_pt1 | contig 19843 bp, 16 predicted proteins | sample JI91814BDNA_FD_70968 | JGI IMG/M metagenome (GOLD analysis project Ga0075158, IMG submission 70968) | Wastewater effluent complex algal communities from Wisconsin, to seasonally profile nutrient transformation and Carbon sequestration -... | ecosystem: Engineered > WWTP > Effluent > Algae... | reverse complement strand
TGGACGGTGCGACCGCGCTTCGAGTCGCTTATCGCCGTCGACTGCTCGCGCTCGCCGCCCGTGATCTGTCCGGGCATTCATCGTTTTCTGAAGTGACCCATGAACTCGCCCACCTCGCAGATGCCGTGCTGGCCGCCTGTTTGGAGTTGGCGCGATGTCAACTGCCGGAAGGTTCCGCTCCCTGTCGGCTCGCGATCATCTCGATGGGCAAGTGTGGTGGGCAAGAACTCAACTACATCTCCGATGTCGATGTGATCTTCGTTGCCGAACCGGCGGAATTGCCGGACGGGCAGCTCGCAGACGAGACCGAAGCGCTCAAGACAGCGACGCTGCTCGCGCGGGGAGTCATGCGCGCGGCGAACGACACAACGCCCGAGGGTTCGATTTGGGAGGTCGACGCAGCGCTGCGCCCGGAGGGCAAGTCCGGAGCATTGGTGAGGACCCTCGATAGCCACGTCGGATACTACGAACGCTGGGCCCAGACCTGGGAGTACCAGGCCTTGCTCAAGGCGCGATTCTCGGCAGGAGATGACGAACTCGGGCGGGAGTACATCGAGTCAATTCAGCCATTGGTGTGGTCGGCCGCGGATCGACCGAACTTCGTCAATGACGTTCAGGAGATGCGCCGCAAGGTCGAGGCGAACATTCCGGCGAACAAGTCCGAGCGTGAACTGAAGCTGGGCAAGGGTGGGTTGCGCGACGTTGAGTTCAGCGTGCAGATGCTGCAACTGGTCCACGGCCGCTCTGATGTCATGCTGCGCAGTCCGAACACCATGTCGGCGCTGGAGAGCATGGCCACGTGGGGTTATGTCGGCCGCGACGATGCGGCGACTCTGGCTCAGGCCTATCGGTTCTTGCGCATGATGGAACACCGGTTGCAGCTGTACCGCTTGCAGCGCACGCACGTCGTCCCTGATGACGAGGCCGCGCTGAGGCGGTTGGGCCGGTCAATGGGCTACCGGAATGAAACCGAACTCGTCGAACAGTGGCAGCGTCATCGGGTTGCTGTTCGACGACTACACGAAAAGCTCTTCTACCGGCCGCTGCTCAACGCGGTCGCACGCCTTGATTCTGGGGATGCGCGCCTTAGCCTCGAAGCCGCCAGCGAGCGCCTGACCGCACTGGGCTACCTCGACCCCGACGGTGCGCTCCGGCACATCGAGGCCTTGTCATCGGGTATCAGTCGGCGTGCGGCGATTCAGCGCACGTTGCTGCCCGTGCTGCTCGGATGGTTTGCCGACGCCCCAAATCCCGATGTGGGGTTGTTGGGATTCCGTCGAGTTTCGGAGGAACTCGGTGGGACGCCTTGGTACCTGCGGCTACTGCGCGATGAGTCGGAGACCGCCGAGCGTCTTGCGCATCTGCTGTCGGCCTCACGCCTGGCAACGGACTTGTTGCTACGTGCGCCCGAGGTTGTCGGCCTGCTGAGTGACGTAAAGGAACTCGAACCCAAGTCACTCGAGGACCTCCTGCGGGAAATGTCGGCAACGGCCATGCGGTACGACGAACCGGATCGCGCCGTACAGGCGATTCGGACAGTGCGGAGTCGTGAACTGTTTCGAGTCGCCGCCGCTGATGCCAACGGACTGCTAGGCGTTCCTGGCGTCTGCCAAGCACTCAGCGATATCTCCGATGCCACGATCTCGGTTGCCCTGCAGATCGCGGTGGCTTCAGTTGAGGCAACGCTCGGGTCGTCGCTGCCCACGCGCTTTTCCGTCATCGCCATGGGGCGTTTAGGTGGTCAGGACGTCGGCTACTCGTCGGATGCTGATGCGATCTTCGTGCACGACCCGCTTCCCGGCGCCGATGAGGCAACCGCGACGAAAGCGGCCACGGCGGTGGCCAACGAACTTCGCCGACTGTTGTCGTTGCCCTGCGCTGATCCCGAACTGGTGATCGACGCCGACTTACGCCCAGAGGGTCGCTCCGGCGCGTTGGTTCGCAGCATCGCGTCCTACAGCGCCTACTACGCGCGCTGGTCATCGCCGTGGGAGGCGCAGGCACTTCTGCGTGCCCGCCCGCTCGCCGGAGACGAGTCGTTGAGTGCGGAGTTCATGGAGCTCATTGATCCTCTCCGCTGGCCAGTCGATGGGATCAGCGATCCCGATGTCCGCGAAGTCCGACGGCTCAAGGCGCGCATGGAATCCGAGCGGCTGCCAAAGGGTGCCGATCCTTCGCTTCATGTGAAGCTCGGTCGCGGTGGGCTTTCGGACGTCGAGTGGGTGGCTCAGTTGCTGCAGATGCGTCATGCCGGTGAACCGGGGTTTGAGGCATTGCGGGTGACTGGAACGCTCAATGCACTTGAAGCTGCCACGGATCTTGGCCTGATGACTGCTGAAGACCGCGACGCCTTGGAAGCCGCCTGGTGCCTTGCCACGCGGATGCGCAACGCTGTCTACTCGGTGACCGGTAGGCCTAGCGACCAAGTTCCTGCGGACTTTGCCGTGCTGACCTCTGTTGCGTTCCTGTTTGGGTACCCGCCAGAGAAGCGTGCCCAACTCACCCAGGACTACCTGCGTGTCACTCGTAAAGCCCGAAGTGTGGTTGAACGCGTGTTCTATGAATGGGAATAGAGCTGCTGCACTTGGCGTCTGGTCTGTCGCAGTGCCAGAGTGGAACTCATGTCTACGTCATCAGGTTCCGGATCTGCCGCAAAAGCCGCGAATACAGCCCAAGAGAAGTTGATCAGCGAGTTCTACGAGGCGTTCTCTCGTCGTGATGCTGAAGCGATGGTTGCGTGTTACCACCCCGACATCGTGTTTCACGATCCAGCGTTCGGCACTTTGCGCGGTGAATCCGCCGGAGACATGTGGCGCATGCTGTGCCGATCCGGAAAGGACTTGGTGGTGTCGGCCAGCGACATCCATGCCTCAGACGGCCGAGGTCGGGCCCACTGGGAAGCGGACTACACGTTCGGCACCGGACGCAAGGTCCACAACGTTGTTGATTCGCGTTTCGACTTTGCCGATGGCCTCATCATCCGGCATACGGATGACTTTAACTTCGACAAGTGGGCTGCCCAGGCGTTCGGGCTTCCCGGCAAGATTGTGGGATACGTGCCGGTTCTTCCGGAGTTCTCGATGCAGCGTTTGGCCGGACTCCAACTCAAGCGATTTCAGGATTCGCGACGCAAGTAGCCTCATCACGTGTTCGACTACATCGACCAGGGCTTCTACTGGCTTGGCCGGGCCTACGCCGAGACCCCGTGGGCACGCGCAGGATTTGTAGCAGTTGCCGTAATCGCGCTGCTGCTGGCAGTGCCGATGGCCAAATTGCTGCGAAGCAATCCAGTCATCGTGGGGCTGCTCCTGGGGGCATTCGGTGCAGTTCTCGTGCTCACGCTGACCCCGCGACTGCGCGTATACGGGGCGCCAGGGACTTGCTACTTGCAGTTTGGGACGCCAACCCGCGCTGACCTTGTCGAGCCGACCGATGTGAGTCTGAATCTCCTGCTCCTGTTCCCGGTTGGTGTTCTCCTCACCTGGTTGCGACCAGTCATCGCAGTCTGTTGCGTCTTCTTGATCGCGTTGGCTTTGCCTGTGGCAATCGAATACGCGCAGTACTCATTGACCAGGCTTGGGCGGACATGCTCCTTCTATGACATTGAGACCAACGTGATTGGCCTTTTGGCAGGCGTTGCGCTGGGGCTGGCGATCCGGCTGGTTTGGACGGTTGTTGCCGGAGTCGGCAGAATGGTCAGACGATGATTGACATTGATCGCGACCACTTCGAGCTGCTCGTCGAGCGTGCCCTTGAGATGATCCCGGACGAATTGTCGTCAAAGATCACCAACGTGGCTGTGATCATTGAGGACGAGTCACCCCCGGATTCACCAACCCTGCTGGGCCTCTACCGCGGGATTCCACTCACCGAACGCGGCGCCTCGTCGTACGGCGGCGTATTGCCCGATTCGATCACGATCTATCGCAATCCGATCCTGGCGATCTGTGACAGCTACGAAGCGGTCATTGCCCAGGTTCGGATTACGGTCGTTCATGAAGTCGGCCACTACTTCGGTATCGGAGAGGAACGCCTGCACGAACTTGGGTACGGGTGAGTGGGCGACGGCCCATCTGACAGGCTGAGGCAGTGGCCCCGCGGAATCTGTTGAACCTTGAGAAGGTATCCAAGGCCTATGGCCATGATCCTGTGCTCGATGAGGTGTCCCTCGGTATCCACGTCGGCGACAGAGTTGGTGTCGTCGGCAGGAACGGCGGTGGCAAGTCCACCCTCCTTCAGATCATGGCTGACCTGGTGCAACCGGACTCGGGTCGAGTCACTCGCACCGGCGGAGTTCGACTTGGGGTGCTCACGCAGTCCGCGGACATTCGCCCCGGAGAAACTGTTCGTTCGTTTCTGGCAGGTGATCGCGAGGCCTACGAATGGTTGTCGCAGGCACGCACCCGGCAATGTCTGACGGCGCTGCTCGGCGGTTTCGATGATCAGCGCCTCGACCGACAGCTGGGCGAGCTGTCCGGTGGTGAGCGGCGTCGCGTCGAACTCGCTGCCCTAGTGCTCGACGACGTTGATGTCCTGATCTTGGATGAGCCGACCAACCACCTGGATATTGAGGCAGTTGCGTGGCTAGCGACGTACCTGCGTTCACAGCGGTCGTTGGCACTGGTTGTCGTCACCCACGATCGTTGGTTCCTTGATGAGATCAGCGATCGCACCTGGGAGGTCGTCAATGGCAGCGTCGAAGAGTACGACGGCGGATATTCGGCCTTCGTGCTCGCTAAGGCGGAACGAGCCAGGCAGGCGTCCACGGAACAGGCCAAGCGCAACAACCTGATCCGAAAGGAGTTGGCCTGGCTGCGCCGAGGTGCACCGGCCCGAACCACGAAGCCGAAATTCCGGATTGATGCGGCGAATGAGCTGATCGCCGCCGAACCACCACCGCGCGACTCCATTGAACTGCTCGCCTTCGCCGGATCGCGGCTCGGCAAGGTCGTCTACGAACTTGAGGACGTTTCCGTCCAACTGGGCCCGCGTCAGATCTTGCGTGACTGTTCCTGGAATGTTGGCCCGGGCGATCGAATTGCGCTGGTCGGCGTTAATGGAGCAGGCAAGACGACTTTGCTCAAAGTCATGTTGGGGCAACTGATACCCGATAGCGGCAACGTCATCGCGGGCAAGACAGTGAAGGCCGCGTACCTGTCGCAGCACCTCGCCGAATTGGATCCGTCCTGGCGAGTACTTGAAGCGATTGAACGGGTAGCGAATCGTGTTGAGTTGGGTAAGGGTCAAGAACTGACTGCCTCGCAGCTAGCCGAACGGCTGGGCTTCGATTCGGATGGTCAGTGGACCCGCGTCGCGGAGTTGTCGGGAGGTCAGCGTCGGCGCTTGCAGTTGGCGCGGCTGCTGATGGACGGTCCGAACGTGCTGATCTTGGATGAACCGACCAATGACTTCGACGTAGAGACCCTTACGGCTTTGGAGGACCTGCTCGATTCCTTCGGTGGCACCCTGATCGTGGTGTCGCACGATCGGTACTTCTGCGAGCGCGTTACCGACCTGGTGTTCGGACTCCTTGGCGACGGGACGGTCCGTCACCTGCCCGGCGGAATTCCGGAGTACTTGAAGATCCGGCAGGAAACCGACCACGTCCCGCTGATGGCAGACGAGCCAGGATTCACTCCTGACGCCGACGTCAGCAACGCCTCGGCGGCCCTTGACGCGACGCAGACACGTGCTGCCAAGAAGCAACTATCACGGCTCGAACGCACGATCGCGGCCTGCGACAAAGAAGAACAGAAGCTGCATGACCAGCTCGCTGAGCACGCTACAGACTACGAGAAATGTGCTGAGCTGAACTCAGCTCTGATTGAGAGCAAAGAGCGCAAGCATGCGGCTGAACTCGAGTGGATGGAGCTCGCCGAGCAGCTCGAAGGTACCGGATAAGAGTCCGCCCCTTCCTCTGTCCATGACCGAACCCGTCGAACGATTTGCCAACACCGCGTTACGGGATCTTCGTACTCAGCAACGCGGGGCCGTTGCGCGGTAGTTTTTGCCGCTGTGAGCGCAGTAACGGATGTCGCGACGAGCGCTGAGGTTCCACGCTCGAATCGCAAGGCACTTTTGGCACTAGGTGCGCTCGGTGTTGTGTTCGGCGACATCGGTACTAGCCCGCTGTATGCGTTCCAGGAAATCTTCGACGGTGTCCACGACATTCCAGCTGTTGAGCACCGCGTCTATGGCGCGGCGTCGATGGTGTTTTGGACCCTGACACTCATTGTGTCGATCAAGTACGTGCTCATCGTGATGCGGGCCGACAATGATGGCGAAGGCGGCATCATGGCGCTCGCTTCGCTCGCGGTTTCGAAGGTGAAGCACCGTCGAAAGCTCATCATGGGCCTGGGCATCTTGGGTGCGGCGCTGTTCTACGGCGACGGCATGATTACCCCGGCCGTTTCCGTGCTGTCGGCCGTTGAAGGGCTTGAGCTCGTTGATCCGGGGCTGACTCCGTGGGTTGTGCCAATCGCAGTGGTGATTCTTGTCGCGCTGTTTATGGTGCAGCGGCATGGGACCGGGAAGATGGGTGCAGCCTTCGGTCCAGTGATGTTCATCTGGTTCGTCACGATTGCTGTACTCGGCCTTGCTAGCCTGGTCCAGACCCCGGAGATCGTTGCGGCGATTAACCCGATGTATGCAGTGAGTTTCTTCAGCGGTGAACCCATGCTGGCATTCCTGGCTTTGGGATCTGTGGTCCTGTGTGTGACGGGTGCTGAAGCGCTCTATGCCGACATGGGGCAGTTCGGTCGCGGGCCAATCCGGTTCTCGTGGTTCGTCATCGCGGTACCGGCCTTGTACCTGAACTACTTCGGGCAGGCCGCGCTTGTTGTTCGGGATCCGCAGGCGTCGACCAACCCGTTCTACCTGCTCGTCCCGAGCTCCATCCAACTGCCGGTGATCATCCTCGCGACGTTGGCAACGGTCATCGCATCGCAAGCGGTCATTTCAGGCGCGTTCTCAATGACGCGCCAAGCGATCCAACTCGACTACTTGCCACGGTTGTTGATCCGCCATACGTCAAGCTCGGAGCGAGGCCAGATCTACGTCCCGGCCGTCAACTGGATGCTGATGATTGCCGTGGCGATCCTGGTGATCACGTTCCAGGACTCCTCGCGCTTGGCATCGGCGTATGGCATCGCGGTGACGGGGACGTTCGTCATCACAACCTGTCTGATCACGGTGGTTGCTCTCAACTACTGGAAGGTCAAGCCCATCTTCGTGTGGCCAGTGTTTGTGGTGTTCTTCATCATCGACAGCGCCTTCTTCCTGGCGAACCTGACGAAGTTCGCTGATGGCGGCTGGTTCCCGCTTGCGGTCGCATTTATCGTCTTCAGCGTCCTGATGACCTGGCGTCGTGGTCGTTCGTTGCTGCAGGCCAAGATGAAGACTCTTGGCCCGCCGTTGAAGGACTTCATTGATGAGCTGAACGCCAGCGACATCGTGAGAGTGCCTGGTTCTCGGGTCTACTTGGCAACCGACCTGAACGTGACGCCCTTCGCCCTCGTTCAACAGACTCGGCTACTGCGCAGCGCCGCCGACCAGATCGTCCTGCTGCAGTTCGTGACCGCGACTGTGCCGCGGGTTGATCCAGATAAGCGATTGGACGTCCATCGTCCCTACCCGGACGTCACGCAGGTTGCGGTGCACCTTGGATTCATGGAGCGCGTGCGGGCCGAAGACGTGATGGATGCGATCGCCGCTGAGGGTGTCCCGATCCTGCCTGATGAGTGCGTGTACGTCGTGCACCAAGTGTCAATCGAGCCGTCTAAGAGTGCCCACATGTGGATGCGACGTCAGTACCTGTACGCGTTCATGCAACGGGTCGCGCTCAACCCTTCCGTATACCTGCGACTACCCGTCGATCGCGTTCTTGGCGTGTGGACGGTTGTGAAACTCACCGAGCCGATGCCGAAGCCAGCCAGGTTGCACAAGGAGTCGGCAGCGCAGAGTTAGGTGCTGGTGGAAAGCATTCTTACGGGGACGTTCGGTCCGGCTTGGCGCGGCCAGTGAGCCCGCGGCCTACCAGCAGAATGACGCCGGCAAACAGGACAAGGAATGTAACGAGCGCCAGCATGACCGCGGCAACGACAGCCAGGATGCCGAGCAGGATCGCGAGCGCAACCAACCACGGATTCCGTGGTTTACGTGTTGTGTTGGATCGTGCGTCGCCGTAGGGGTCCGGACTGTCCGGATCGAAGTAGGGCGCATTTGTCGGCCGCGATGTCTGGCCACCAGCAGTGTACGAATACGAGTACGCATATTGGCGAGCACCGGGATTCGGCGCGGAGCTGGCCTGGGACTGCCGACGCGTGCGGTCGTAGCGGCCACGTTCAAGAGGATCGCTGAGGACCTGGTAGGCGATTTCCGCATGTTGAAATTCGGTGACCGATCCACCACGGTCAGGGTGCAGGCGCTTGGCGGTAGATCGCCACGCCACCTGGATTTCGTCGGCAGATGCGCTGCTTTCGACGCCGAGAAGTTGGTACAGGTCACCATCAACCTGGTCCCACAGATCTCGCCGTGACATTCGCGTTGCCCTTCGTTGTCGTCATCTCAGTGTGCCATTTGATGCCGCGCTGGCAATAGTCGAACGTCTCAGGCGGCCGAAATGATTCCCGCTTGAGCAGCATCCGTGATGATTTGAACCGTGCGGCGTGGTTGATCCCACATCGGTACGTGGGCACATTCATCGAGGACTATCCACTTCGCGTGTGGTGGCCCGGCGACTCGACGCTGGCGTTCTGGCGGAAGCAATTCATCTTGGGTGCCCCAAACGATGCTGACTGGCACCTCGTGTGAAATCTCAAGGGCTCGGTCGAACAGGGTGTGCAGCATGCCGTCGTGGCTTGAATAGAAGCCGCGGGCTTGGCGCATCGCGGTCGCGGCATCAGCCAATACTTGGGTGTCGAGGGTGGAGAAGTTCGCGGTGGCATCACCGATCAGCAAATCCCGCAGGAAGGGGGTCTTGCCGACCAACTCAGTTGCGGGCGGCATGAGTGGCCCGAGAACCTGTGACATCCGTCGCCGGAGCACCAAGATGTCGCTGCGGCTGACCCACGGATCGAACTCCAGGCCCGCTGGGCAGAGCGCTGTCAGTGACGCCGCCCATCCGTTGGCGGCGATTTCGAGTCCGATCCAACCTCCCATCGAGTTGCCCGCGACGTTGATTGCCCCGTCGGAGAAGTCGTCGATAAGGGGTTTGAGAAATGCTGCATGCTCTGCTGGGTGGAGTTCTTCGGGTGCGGGATCGAGCCAGTCGGAGTCGCCGTGGCCGCGCAGGTCAACCGCGATTGTTGTGAAGGACTCGCTCAGGCGTTCAGTGATCGGCCGCCACACTCGACGCGAGCTGCCCAAGCCGTGGATCAGTAGTAGTGGCGGACCGTCGCCGGTGACCGTCGCGACCAAGCCGTGACGCCTAATCGTTCGAGTCATTGCGACCTGTCCAACCGTGCGGGGCTAGTGAGATAGCCACGGTACCCGCGAGGTACTGCGCGGGTGGTTACTGACGGTGCCACCTCGGCTGCGTGTCGTAACCGGCGGCGCACTTCTGAATCCGGGCTTCTAGTTGGTGGCTGTGACGGTCACTGAGTACATCTCGAGGTTCGTGATACCGCCGTAGACGGACAGGGTGGCCTTTCCGGGTCCGACTACCTTCGCTCCGCCATTAAATTGCGCGCTGCCATCGCTGTGGGGCTGGGAGACGTCAAGAACCTTCGCATTGTTGGTCGAGACCCGCGTGACGTTTGGCGTCGTCACGTTGAGGTAGTCCCCGACTTTCGCGGTGATGTTTTCGGATTTGGTGATGGGTATGGGTGGAAGCACGCTGCTCGTTCCTGAAACGGTCGGCGATGGGCTCGAACTTGTGGGGCTGCTGGGGCTGCTAGCCGAGCTGGAGCAGCCAGCCACCGCCAGCATCACGGACAGGCCGGCAATCGTCAACACTGCGTGCGTCTTTCTCATGGCACACCTTTTCTCTTAGCGGGCGGATGCTGTTGCAGACTCGCCTGACCCTGAACGTTGGACTGGAGGCGTGCGCCGCGTTCCGGGTTGCCGAGTGTTCGATTGTGGCCGGTTCAAGCGAATCTCGGCAGTGAGGTCATCCACCTTGCGCCATACGAGCGAGCGAACCTCGGGCGTGTTCATTTCTCCGGCATGGGTGACGCGACCCAGAACGAGTTCGTCGACGGGTAGGTCAGGGAAGGTCCGCAAATGCTTCGCGTATTCGTCCTTCGTCGCGATCAAGACATTGCTGACACCTGGCACATCGATGTGGGCCGAGACGTAGGGGCGAATGAAGATCTCGTGAGTGCTGTAGATGTTCGTGACGCGATCGGCGATGGATGGAATGTCCGCGTGCAGTCGCGTGAGGAACTCCGAATTGGGAGCCATGTCTCGTAGTGCCGGAACGAAGTTGCGGCCAGTCACCTTGACCACGCGGTTCGACCAGAATCCCGCGCTGACTGACCCATGCCAGGGGCAGCCGATGGAGAAGACGTGCTTGACCTGTTTCGGATTGTCGATGGCGTAGCGCAATGCCGCGAGGGCGCCCTGTGAATGGCCGACCAGGACGAGCGGGCAGTCCGGTAGTCGTCCCTGGCCTGCGAGGCCCTTGCGGATGTCGTCGGCAATGTGTTGCTGGGATCGAGTCAACGGCAGCGTGACGCCGAAGCTTTGCAGGGTCACGAGGAAGGCGTTGGGGTGTCGTTCCATGACGCCGCGCATCATGACGTTCGCCGCAAGTCCCTTGATCGCGGTTCCAGCGACAATCGGAACTGCAATCGGCAGCGAAGACTTCGAACCGGACATTGCACCGCCCTCACGAGGGCCAACAGTGATGTTGACGCTACAAGTATCTAACTACTATCCAGGAGTGAAGGCTGGATTTGCGGAGCCAAAGGTCACCTGTTCACCAGACCTTTGGCTCCGAATCGATGCTCTAGCCGGTGATAGCGAACGTGGTACGAATGGTGTTGCAGCCAGCGAGCAACTCAGCCTGTTGTGCTGGCACGTACTGGCAGTTGAGGAAGTACTCCGTCTTGCCCTTGAAGAACAACCAGACTGTGCTCGAAACCTCCGTGCCTGATGGGTTCTTCACCGTCAATGTCGTGGTGAATCCGGGTAGTCCGGCAGTCTGTTCAGCTGTGACGGCTGAGGTCGTGGAGCCGCCCGCTTGCTTCGCGAGGTTCGACAAAGTTGTCTCAACCTCTCCCTGAAGCTGGGATGCGTTTTCGGGTGTGACCTCAACGTTCAGGTCGTATTGGCTCAGGATTGACAGGCTGACTGAGTCCGGACCCACCGCTTGCTGCCAAGCACGGTTTCCCTGCTGCGCTTGCGTGCTGATGTCCGTTCGTTCCGACCAATTCTTGGGGTACTTGTACGTCACGCCATTGGCATTCATGGTGTTCAGATCACCGGTTGGTGCAGGGCTGTTTGAGGTGGTTGAACTGCTGCTGCACGCGCCGAGTCCGATGACGGCGGTAGCTGCGATTGCAGTGATAGCGATTGCACGAGTCTTCATGGATCCTCCAAGGTTGGGTTCACCCTATCGGCACGCGCTGGGTATGACGAGCCACGTGCCCCGATCGGCAGCGTTTCCTGCCACTCATATCGCCCGGAAGGGCGTGTCACACTTTCGAGATTTCGTCTGGACTCTGCATCGCTTGTGGCTCCATGCTTTGCCAATGGCGAGATCACGGACGGTGCGTTCCCTTACTGGAGTCACCGCGCTTGCAGTCGCGGTGCCGGTTGGACTTGCGGCCGTCGTCGCGAGCCCGGCTGCCGCAGCGACCACCGTGGAGTTCACCACCCCGTAGACGGACTGGACAGTCCCGGCAAATGTGACGTCCGTGCACTCAATCGCCATCGGCGCCGGCGGGGGAGCCAGCAGTCCGGTCGAGGCTTGCGCACAGGGTGGCGACGGCGCAATCGTCACGAGCGATATCGCTGTCACTCCGGGCCAGGTGCTTCACGTCTATGTTGCGACCGGCGGTTCAACTGGCGGGGCTGCCGGGGCGGGTGCCTCCGGTGGCGGCGGCGGTGGCGGAGCGACCGTGATTATGCGCGGTACCGACTACCTTGTCATTGCAGGTGGCGGTGGCGGAGCGGGCAGCCTTTCATCATGTGTTGGCGGTGCATCCGGTAACGGTGGCATCGCGGGCCGATTGCCCGATGGCGCAGGTGAGAACGGCGACAGCGGTGGCCAAGGAGGCGGTCGCTTTCACGGGCTAGGTGTCGGGGGCTCGCCCGGAAGCGCAAGTGCGAGTTTGGGTAGTGCCGGGAGTGGGGGCGGGATACTTTCGAATCTTGGCTATGGCGGTAACGGCGGAAATGGCGCTGCCTCCGGTGCGACCGGAGGGTTCAGCAGTGGACTCAATGGGGAGGGTGGTAACGGCGATACCGCGCTCTCTGATACCGCGGTCCCAGCAACGCCGGACGGTTCCGGTGGTGGCGGCGGTGGCGGTTACGGTGGCGGTGGCGGTGCCTACGGTCCCGGCGGCGGCGGCGCGGGCGGCAGCTTCGGGCCGAGTGGAACTACCTTTGGAACGCCGACACCTGGCACATCAGATCCAGGCGTCGGTGCGAACCTCTTTCAGGTCACAAACATCGGAGACGGCCGCGACGGCAAAGTCACCTTCAGCTACACCGCCGACCTGGGGGTGGACCCTGTACCGGGCGCGGTCTCACCATCGGTGAAGTACCCGAAGAAGGGCAGCAAGAAGGGGAGGGCCGCGGTGAAGTGGTCGGCCGTTGCGGGGGCGACTGGATACCAGTACCGCGTGGCCAAGAGTAAGGCGAAACTCACCACGGCCGGGTGGTCGTCCGCTCGGACGTCCACGACGTTGACACTCAAGCGGACTGCGAAGAAGCGTTACCTCGAGGTGCGCGCAATCAACAGCGGCGGTGCCGGAGTTGCGGCGCGTAGGACCATCAAGGCGAAGTAGCGGGTGTCGGCTGGTCGGCAGGTAATCCACAATCTCTGTTGATATCCCACGACGTCCCACAAGGTCGCTGCGCGCAGCGATAGGGTTGAGCTAGCTGCTATGGCAATTCCGTGGTCAGCGGTATCGACTGTCCATTGGGGGACTGATGCTGATTTCCGTTGCGCCGAGACTTCTGCTGCGCGCGCTGATGGCTGTGGTGGTCCTTGCGATTGTGGGGACAGCGCTCAGCGGCCCGAGCGCTGCGGTCGAACCAACGGGTGGGATTTCCGGAACGGTGACGTGGCCCGGGGGCGCGATGCACTCCGGAGCCGAACCGTACGTGTCGGTGATGACACAAGACGGCACGCCGGTCGGGCAGGCGACCGTCTCCTCGAACGGCAGTTATGCCGTGACAGGACTTGATGCGGGGACTTACATCGCGCAATTCGGCGAAGGTTCAGACATCTATGCGAGCACCTACTTCGGTGGATCCTCACTTGAGAATGCGGCGGCGATCACTGTGGGCGTGGGCACGGTTCCCGCTATCGACTTCGCGGCTGTCTATACGGCCTCGATTCTTGGAACGGTGTCGGATTCGCGCGGCGTCCCGCTGCGAAGTCCTCGTCAGTTGTGGGTTGACCTATTCGATGAAGCGGGCGACAACGTGAAGTCGCTGCCCGTCAACTTTGACGGGACCTTTGGCCTCTGGGGTTTGAACCCTGGCCAGTACCGCGTGCGCATCCAGGACTATTCGTATTCGTATCTGTCCGAGTACTACGGCGAATCGCGGACGCTTGAAGGCGCGGCGACAGTAGAGGTTGTTGCGGGTACGTCTACTTCCGGGATCGATGTTTCGCTTGACCTTTCCGTTGTCGCTTCCGGTCGATTCGTCGGTCCAGGCGGCAGCCCGCTCGACTCAGGTTCCTGGATCATGGTCCGCGCGTACGACGAGTCCGGCACTCAGGTTGGGCAGGCGCAGGCATCGATCGATGACGGGAAGTTCGAACTGTCAGAAATTCCCAGTGGGCGCTACCGCTTGGCGTTCACCGACATCGGATGTGGCTACAAAACGAGCTACTACAAGTCAAGCGCCACTTTTGTTGAATCCGCAGGCGTTGAGGTGCTTCGGGGCCAGATCCTCGACCTGGGAGATATTGAGCTCTCGTCGAGCAGTGGTTGCGCGCCGGATGGTGTTGACGGGAAACCGGTTGCCGCAGTGAGTGGTTCAGCTCTGACAGTGTCCTGGGATGGCGCAGTTTCGCAGGGTTCACCGGCCGTGACTGGCTACCTTGTGTCGTCCCTGCCAGCGGGAGCTGGCTGCACGACTTCAGGTGCCGCCTCCTGCGTTGTGACAGGCGCGTCGCCGGGCGTCGACTACCGCTTCTTCGTCACGGCCACCAACGGCGACGGTGCGTCGATTCCGTCGTCGCCGAGTTCCGTGATTCGCGCACCCGCCGCTGTCCCTGCGTTGGTTCCTGCCCGCGACGCAGTGACCAAACAACAACAGGTTCGGAAGGTCCCGACGACCGTCCGGCGCGGTAAGTCCAAGACGCTGCCGACGCGAACAGATGCGCGAACGAAGATTCGTTGGACCTCGACGACACCACGGACTTGCGTGGTCCGTGGCGGCAAGGTTTACGGCCGCAAAGCGGGGAAGTGTCGACTCCGGGCAGTTGCTGCGGCGCACGACGACTGGCTGCGCTACGAGGCAACGAGAGCACTTCGGGTTCGGTAGCGCCGCTCGCTCGGCGCCTTGGTCTGAGTGACGGGGTCGAAATGCCGGGACCTGGCGCAGCGGGGGCGAGACAGTCGCCCCAGAGGTGGCAGGCGTCCTTGTCTGTGGCGGCCGGTTTCGGTGGTAGGTGCGGCGGCTGCCGTCTGACTACTTGGTCGACGCGTTTTGGTCGGCGGGCTTTCGCAGGATGCCGCCGAGGGGTTGCGTCGACACCTTCCAGTTGACGGCTGGTGGGATTCCGGGCATCCCTGCCACGACGACGATGTTTCCAGAGCCGACCGGCTGGCGGTTGATGCTGCAGTTGTATCCCTGCGGCCGCCACCAGCTCATGAACTCGCAGTACGAGCCGAGCCACACATCTTCGTAGGGGTGGCCGAACCCGCTCCACGCTGTGGACTTCAAGTTGCACATCGGATCCGATGCGTTCTGGCAAATCTGAATTGATGCCACTGGTGCCGACTGGCTCTGCGTCTGGTCGAACACGTTGTAGAGAAGTGGTTCTGAAGCCACCGTCGTCTGGCCCGCGATGCCGAGCGCGTCGCGGGTGTAGAACGGGACGTACGCCTGGGGGATGGATGTTCCGCTGGTCACTTGGTTGTTGTAGCCAGGCGTGTTGAGGCGTGCGTTCCAGAAGTACGAACCCCACACGTCTGACCACTCGGCGTTGATGACGTCGTGGTAGACCTTTTCGGGCGCAGTCCAGAGTCGCCCGGTCGCGGCCGGGTTGGTGCCGTTGTCGCCGGTGGCCGCGGGGTAGAGGCTCAGTCCCGCCTTCGTGAGGGCAGCGGTCGAGACAGCGGACCACTTCTGGCCAACCGCGCCCATGTCGGCAGCGACAGTAGCGGCTTGGGCGCTCGTCGGGAGCTGACCGCCGTTGGTGCCGGGTGTGGTGCTCGGCGCACCAGCGTTGACCGCATAGCTCTCGATGGTGAGACCACCGGTGGTGTCGCCGACGAAGTACGACCAGTTGTCGTTGAGTTGGTATCCCGGATCGTTGCTGCCCGGGAACGCCGATGCGGGTGCGCTGTAAGTCGTGACGATTTGTTGGGGGCTCAGTACCGGTTGGGTCACGCTGGCTTTGCCGGACTTCGCGAGCGTTGTGAGTTCGGACTGCAGGTCGCTGATCCACCCGGCCTGTTGCGAGTCGGGCGTCAATGTCTGCGCCATCAGCGTCGCCGCCCCGTAGCGAACGACGAGGTAGTTGCCGATGATCGAGGCCATCTGAACCGACGCGCTGTTCATGGAGTTCACGAAGGTGGGCCGGAACACCGTCAGCTTGCCATCGATGGGTAGTCCGAGGGCTGATCGCTCCCCTGCGACTTGGTTGCCAAAGAAGTTGCCCATGATTCCGCATGACTTCACGAGATTGGCTGCGCTGGCTGCGCTCGTCGCGCAGTTCCACGGGTTGGTGACCTGGCCACCCATGAGTTGCATGAACACGTTCGGGTCGAGCATTCGGCCATCGCCGCGGACCTGATCTTGACTGTTACTCGTCGGGTTCATGTCGAGCCCGGTGAAGATCTCGGTGCGAATTGCGTCGAGCGTCGCTTGGTTCGCGGGGCCGCTCAGAGTTCCGTCGCCGCCAGAGTCGGTGTATGTGCACTGGTCAGTGCTCTGCGAGTAGAACTTGAGCTGGCACGCGGCGAATGCGTTGTAGTTGCCCATCGCCGCGTCGGCGGCTTGGAGCGCGGGTTTGAGTTCGGTGTCGATTGCCTGGCCGGTCTCTTTCGACATCTGAGCCGAGACCGCGTCGATCGATGCCTGAAGTTGGGAGAAGTCAGCCTCGAACTCCTTTTGGAAGGCTGCGATCTGGTTACTGAGCTGGGTGATTTGGGCTTGGATGTCAGACAGGCTCGGGCCGCCCTCGATCAGGCACTCGGGGAAGCTCTTCTTTGACGCTTCGCAGTCCTTGTAAAAGCCAGCGAGGGTACGAGCGCCACTGAGCAGGTTGGTGATCGTGCCAATGCCATCGCCCACGGTTTGTTGGCCTTGCTTCTGCGGCGACTGGATTTGCGCGGCGAGGCGTTGAGTCCCGGCAGTGACCTTGACGGCCTGATCTGTGCTCAGTAGGAGCTGATACTTGTACTCGTCGTTGTTGAGGTTCGCCGCGTTGGCTGCGCTGGCGAGAGTCGCGCTCGTTATGAGGAACGCTGATGCGACGGCAGTCATGGCCGTCATCCGGATCTTCCAAGTGCGCCGCATGATCAAAGGTTAGATCGCAATACACGCAGGCATAGGTTCCATGATCGTTGGGATGGGCCGATTGGGGGAGTGGTGACGGGTGTGGTGGCCCAGAGGCGGTTTCGGTGAGGGTGGCGCCGCGTTGTTCCTAGTTGGACCTCATCGGAGCGATCGAAGATTCTTTGAAAAGCCCTGTGGGTAAAGGGGTTTTGCGGGTTTGGGGGTAGCGGCATCCGCTAGTATTCGTACACACGTTCGAATACTAGCGATATCGATTAGAACCTGTCGATCCGTATCCGTTCCGGCCTTCTGGGGAGGTGGTTGTTGTGACGATCCTGCATGAGGCGTCTGTTGCTGTTCCGGTGCCTGTTCCCGTGTCGCCAACGTTGCTGTCGTTGGCGGATGTTGATGCGTTGGTCGACGGACTGTTGGCGCAGGTGGAAGGGTTGTCGGGGTCGGAGGCGTCGGCTCGGCTGGCGGACGTGTCGCGGTCAGCAGCGAAGTTGTCGGCGTATCGGGTGGCGTTGGTGTCGAAGATCAACAGCAGTCAGGTGTGGCGGGAGAAGGACCCGAACGCGACGGCAGCGTCGTTCCTGCGTGAGGAACTGGTGCTCGATCACCATGAGGCGAAGGCCGATCTGCGGGCAGCGACATCGTTCGAGCGGTTCCCGGAGTTGGCCCAAGCGTGCCGGGATGGGCGGGTGTCGCGGGACAAGATGGATCTGATTCTGCGGATCGGGTTGCGTAACCCAACGCGGGAGCGGGCGTTGCCCCGGTTCATGAGCATCTTCATCGACCTCGCGGCGGGCGCGCCGTTGTCGCACCTGCGGCGGGCGTTGGAGTTGTGGGCAGACCAGGTTGATCCGGTGACCACCGCTCGCGATGAAGACGATGCGCATTACCGCCGTGAGCTCCATGTTGTGCAGCTTGGTGATGGAGTGAAGCTGGATGGCTTCTTCGGCAAGGCCCAGGGGATGCGGTTGATGGCCGCGTTGAACGGGGCGCTGGAACGGCAGTGGCGCGACACCCACAAGACGCCTGACGGTTCCGGTGGCGGTGGCGGGGTACTGCCTGAGGCGGAGCGGGTCGCGGCATCAACCGGGGCGCAGCGTGCGGATGCGTTCATCGACGGGATCATCATGCCGGTCCTGGACAAGAAGCTGCTACCAACCTCCGGTGGTGCGCCCGCGACTGTATGTGTCACCGTTCCGCTCGCGCGGTTGCAGAACCCGGCGACTGCCGCAGACCACGGCGATGTTGCCGAGCGCCTCGCGGATGGCTCCTTGCGGCTTGGGTCGGCAACGATTCGGGCGACGAATGGTGTCGGCGAATCGTTCATCAGCTCGCTGGCGGCACTGGAGTTGTCGTGTGATGCGAATGTGCAGCGGATCGTGATGACACCGGCGGGCAAGGCACTCGATATTGGCCGTAAGACCCGGGTGATACCCGAACAGATCCGGGCAGCGCTGATCCTGCGCGATGGCGGCTGCATCTACCCGATGTGCGACAAACCGAGCGCCTGGACTCACGGACATCACGTCCAACACTGGTCACGAGGGGGAGACACCAGTCTGGACAACCTCGCCCTGCTCTGCTCCAAACACCATCACAAAATCCACGCCGACAACATCCCCATCACCTTCGATCCGGACGGCAAACCGCGCGTCGAGGTGGAACGCCGGTTCAAAGACCGATCCTGACTCTGCAGGACAAGTCTGCCCGGAACGCGAATACCCGGCGGTTGATGTCGTGCACTTGGCCGACGTTGCTTGGCTCCCTTCAGGATTCGACCATTGCATCGCCGGACTAGCGGAGATCTGGGTTCAGATTCATTCCTTGGCGTCCGGTGACCGAGCATGGCCATGATCCCGAACGTCGTCAGGTCCCCGAACATGTTCAGGGGCCGAACGGAAGGATTCCTCGTGGCGGCTGAAACCAGTGGAAACCAGTGGGCTGTGCAGTGGAATCCTGCAGGCAGTGCATAGTTGAGGTTGGTGGCAAAGAACGGCGAGCAAAGAACTGCGAGGACCGATCGTGAGCAAGGATCGTCTGACAGCGACCACCAAAGGGCCAGTTCGTCGCGCGGTGACGATCGTGGGCCTTGTTGCAGCCGCCCTGGCGCTCATCGCGACGATCGCGATGGTGATCGTCGCTCTTGGTGGATATTCGGGTTCGGCGCTGCGGATCTGCTTCTTGGTGTGGGTGTTGTCTCTGTTCACCGTCTTCGGTGTAACTCGCTACCTTAAGTCAGGTCAGGAGTCCTGACCCGAACGCCAAGAATCAGCGCGCATGATCGTCAATCCGCGCTTCGCAGCAGGAGCCCATCAAGCGCTGCGTAGCCCTCGTTGACGCCGGTTTCCATCCCGCTGCTCAACCAGGCGTCGCGCCCTTCAAAGCTGTCGACGAGGGACTGCGCAATCAACCTCGTATGAGTCTCGTCAATGGGTTCGAAGGCCAGCGTTTCGAGTGACACACCTTCAGGCATGCCCTCGTATGTGAACGTTTGAACGATGCGGTTCGGGCCGATCTCGTGGAAGCAACCATGGAACGCAAATTCACCATCGTCGCGGAAGTTGATGAATCGCCACGAGCCACCGGAGCGCGCATCCCAATAGTCGATGCGGGTATCGACGTTCGTCGGTCCAATCCACTGCGCAAATAGATCTGGGTCTGTGTGTGCTCGCATCAGTTGGGCCGGGGTCGCTGCGAAGTCGCGGGTTATGCGGATGATCGGCACTGTCGGGTCCGCTTCGATGTTGGCCTTGGTGAATGTATTCATGAACTCTTCCTAATCTCGGATTTGGTGTTGGTTTCTTCGGATTGCTGGAGTTGGTCGAGCACTGCGTCGAGCCGGGTGTACCGAGCTTCGGCTTCGCGCTGGTAGCGCTCGATCCATTTGGTCATCAGGTCGAACACCTTGGCTTCGAAGTGGACTGGACGACGTTGGGCGTCGCGTGTTCGGCTGACCAGCCCGGCATCCTCAAGGACTCGGATG
>Ga0075158_10001200_pt1 | contig 19859 bp, 25 predicted proteins | sample JI91814BDNA_FD_70968 | JGI IMG/M metagenome (GOLD analysis project Ga0075158, IMG submission 70968) | Wastewater effluent complex algal communities from Wisconsin, to seasonally profile nutrient transformation and Carbon sequestration -... | ecosystem: Engineered > WWTP > Effluent > Algae... | reverse complement strand
CGAGCTCATCCTCGAGAAGTTCGCCCTGTCCCTCATCGCCCCCAAGGAGACCCGATGAACGAACCTGTGATCGGCCGGCGACTGCGCGCGTTCCTCGGACGGATCCAAGGATCCGACACGGTCGTGTTCGTCACGGGCAAGTGCGCCACGATGGCGTTCGTGACCTACAGCTGCCTGATCGAAGACGTCGAGCAACCCTTCGAGGTGATCCTGCCGGTGTCGATCGTGGCAGCCGGCCTCGTCGCGCAGGACAACCTGACGACGCTGACCAACGAGGCCCTGCTCAACTACGACATCGGCTACCGCGATGCCTACGCCTTCGCCTTGGCCCACTACTACTGCATGCCGACGAAGGTGAAGCAGCACCTCTCAAACCTCGCCTACGGCCTCGAATGGTCGATGCTGCGCAACGAGGCGATCGACTACTGGAGGTTCACCTATGAGGCGTGAGCCGGCCCGCGAGCCCACCAAGCAGGAGAGACAGGCGGCCGACCTGATCATCTTCTTCATCGTCCTCGGCCTTCTCGGCTTCGGCTAAGGAAAACCATGAACGAAGACAGCATCCTCCTATCCCTGACCGGCAAGTCACTCAAGGACATCGCCGCGATCATCTACAAGCAGAGCCAGGACATCGAACGCTACAAGGAACGCGAGTCGAGCCGCGGCTTCGTCGGCACCTTCATGGGATGCCCGGTCCACGCCGACCTCAGCACCGTCGACAAGGGAGCCCGCGCCTACCGTCTGGGCGAGATCACCAAGATGTTCCGCGAGCCGACGGTGATCCAGTCGAGCGTCGTCGACCCCGAACTGCAGAGGCTGATCGCGGCGGCCGAGAGTGAACGGCCTTCAGGCGCAGTGAAGCTGCTCCTCCACATCGCGAGGAAGCTGTCATGAGCGCCCCACGAGGCGGACGTGGCGGCAGGCGATCGAGGAAGCACAAGATCGCTGCCGCTCAGCGGGTGCTCGACGACGCGCTCGACAGAGCGGCGGACATCTTGTCGAAGGCTGTGCGGAAAGAGCGGAGAGCTGAGCAGCTTCTTCAGGGGCTCAACCACCGCTACTTCTTCTGCTTCACTCCTTCGGCGGCGCAAGGATACGACAACGCGACCACAGTCGTGAAGATCGAATCCGACCTCCTGCACCAACAACCAGGTCGACCGATCGAGCGATTGGATACTCTCCATATCAGGAAGATGATCGATCACTATCTCCTCGTGCATGCGAGCGGTCGTGAGGTCCTGGAGCGGTCGGTGAGAGACCAACTTGTCAGCCTGATCGATGCCGTCTACGACAAGCACGTCAAGCCCAGGAAGTTCCTGTGACCATCGCCACCGTTCTCGTAGTTCTTCTTGCCTTGGCGGTCGTCTTCTGGCAAGAAAGCCTTCTCCGCAAGCGAGAAGAGACCATCCGCGTCCTGCGTGAAGAGATGCACGAACTCCACAAGGAACTCATTCGCAACGGCGTCTACCCTATCCCCCGCAACGAAACGAGGAAGAAGTGACCGTCGCACACCTAGCAGCAGGGACGTTGCTCATCATCGCCATGATCAGCTCCCTGTGCGACAAGTGGGGCAATGGCAAGGCGAGGGAGCCTGACGCCTTGGACTACCTCGCATCTCTTATCATCGGCATTCTCGCCTGCTTTGGTGCGGGCTGGCTTCTCTACTACCTATTCCCATGACCCTACCCCAGAAGATCACCGACGCGATCGACGCCTACCGCGACAGCGTCTTCGCCTTCGCGAGCGACGGCGTTCACAGCGAGCCGAACCCAGTCGAGACCCGCGCCGCCCTCGAACGCGCGATCGCCGAACACACCAGCTCTCTCGTCCGGCAGATCCCGACTGCCTTCATGGGCGAGGTGCCGAAGGACCACAGGTTCGTCATCGCCATCAAGGACGCCTCGATCGGACGCGAGCTGTCGAAATGGTCGAGAGACGTGGCGAGCCTGCGGGCAGACCTCGGGACGGTCTACCAGACTTTGACGAGGCAGAAGGGTCACGAAGCAGGCCCAGAGTTCGGCAGCTCCGAGCAGGCCGCAGCGACCAGATCGTGGAACGGTGGACCAACGGTCACGGCCCTGATGCGAGGCGTGGAGGACGCTGCGATCGAGTGGGGTAAGTGCGTTGGGGACTACAACGCAGCCTGCCAAGCTGCGCCGCCACCTTCAGGGCTGGAGGCATCGGAGGCTGTGCGCGAAGCAGGGCACAAGTGCGAACTCGCATACGGCTACTTCCAGAAGGCGATCAAGGCGCTTGCCGATCACCGAGCGACCCCGGCCCCGTCGGCCCTGGAGCGGCTGCGGGAGCGGGTGCAGCACGAGTTCGATGGATGCGATACCAGTCGCAGCAACACGTCGTTCACGCGCGGGCAGACGCTCGGCTCTGTGCTCGACTGGATCGACGAGGAGCGGGAGGCGGGCCATGGCTGACCGCAAGACCAACGTGCCGGTGTGGCGTCGCATCGAAGAACTCCGCGGCGTCCCGGTCTCGTTCGTCGTGATCGATGAGGTGTCTCCGCCGATCACCAAGGAGCGGTGGGACGCACTCGAGATCAAGCTCCCCCCTCGCCCGACCTGGATTCCCTCCGGCCGCAGCTTGGCCCTGACCGACACCAGGATCGCCCAGGCGCTCTGGGACCTGCTCAAGCCCTAGCGTCCAAGCTCTCCCACCCATCGCGTATGTCGTGGTTCGGTTGGCGTTCGCCCCGATCCCTCGACGACCTGGCCCTCGCACGCGCTCGTCACCTCCCTTGCGCGTGCGAGGGTCCCAGTTTCTTCTGCCCGACCCACCATGCCGCTCTGCACCATCGGACATCGCTTCGCTGAGCTCGGCCAACTCGAACAGCTGTTCGTGGTCGACTGGCGCGAGGCGCTGCTCCACCGCCACGACTGGGACGCGCATGCGTGGCCCTACGTGGTCTTCGCCGGCGACGAGCCGGCACCCGCGAAGCGCATCGCTTCGATCGCCGGACGACCGAACCTCGAGCCGAACCAGCTGGCTCTGTGCTGGTTGATCTTCCTCGACTTCGACAAGTCTAACGACCACGCCGGCATCCTCGAGCTGTTCTTCAACCGCATCCCCGAGACCCACTACCTTCGACGCTTCTCGGCCATCTACCCAACGAGAAGCGGCATGCGCTGGGTCTACGAGCTCGAGTCGCCTATCACGGCCGATGAATACGGAGCGGTTGTCCGCGGCATAGCCTTCGACCTAGCTGCTCTGACCACGCTTCAGGTCGACGTCAGCACCGACCAGTGGTCGCGCTGCATGCGCCTGCCTTCGGTCACGCGCCACGACGAGAAGGCGACCGGGCCAACCTGGGAGGAGAGCTACTGGTTCGAGACGCTGCAGCAGGAGGCGGTGATCCGGATGTCGGAGCTGCGACCTCGGCACGATCGCCTGCCGTGGGACACGCGCGGCCGACCCATGGCCACGCTCGCCGGCGAGGAGATCCCCGACGTCGACCACCGCCTGCCGCCAGGTCGACTCAGCTCCTACAAGAAGGCGATGCGCGTCAGCCGCTTCCGCGAATACGTCTTCGTGGACGACGACAGCAACCGCGCGGTGATCCAGCCAGGGCGCCGCGACCAGATGCTGATGGCCATCAGCGGCGACACGGTCTCGAGGTGCTTCCTCGGCGTGCCAGAGGCCTCGGCCGAGGAGGTCTTCCACCTCCTGGTGCCGATCGCGCTCGGCTTCGAGCAGGACGGCGGCGAGTCGTGGCCGACGAAGCTGTGGCGCATGGTGCGCCATAGCTGGAACGGAGAGGTGAAGAAGCAGGAGGAGCGCACCCAACGCGACGCCGTCGACCGCACCGCGCGCGAGACCGTGCAGCTCGAGATGGCGAAGCACCTGCCGGCCGAGGTCCTGCCGAACGACCCGGTCGCGCGCGACGCAATGCTGCAACGCTACTACTGCCTGCAGACGAAGAAGGGCGTCCACGTCGTCACGCCCACCGGCGAATACACCCACACGCCGCTGCTGACGCACCAGCTGCCCGCCTACTTCGGCGAGTCCCTCTCGCACCTCTCGCCCGATGCGTTCTGCACCGAGTCGGGGTCTCCCATGCACGGCATGGAGATCCTCAACCGCCACAGCGTCGTCATCGACGACGTGGTCTACGAGGCCGGCGAGCGCGTCGGCGCGCGGCTCACGATCGAGGGCGGCCGCAAGATCCTGAAGGTCGTCCCGTTCGCCCTGCGCTCGGACCTCGTCGAACGTGCTGCGTTCGACCCCGAGATCGACGCCTGGATCGGCTCGTTCCGCGATGCCGCGAACCTCCGGCGCTGGCTGCCGGCGGCGCTGGCCGTCCACCTCGGCCCGGTCGCCAGCTGCTACCTCCACGGCCCGCGCAGCGCCGGCAAGAGCATGCTCGCGCTTGGCCTGGCGGATTGCTTCTTCGGCCAGCCAGTGCCCGCGTCGCAGGCCTTCGCCGAGTTCAACGGGGCGCTGATCCAGAACCCAGTGATCATGATCGACGAGGGCCTGCCCGACCGCCGCGGCGGCATGTCGACGGCCGATCTGTTCCGCTCGCTCGTCACCGGCAGCGCCGTCAGCACGATGGCGAAGTATCAGGACGCGGCCGTCAGCCGCATCCCCTACCGCCTGATCTTCGCGGCCAACAGCTTCGACATGGTGCAGGCGCTGATCGGCAAACGCTCGCTCGGTTCGCAGGACCGCGACGCCTTCCAGGAACGCATCCTGGTGGTGGAGTGCGGCGACGGGCCGAGCGAATACCTGCGCAAGAACGGCAGCATGAGCTTCACCAAGGACTCGCCGAAGGGCGCCTGGATCGGAGGCGAGTGCCGCCTGGCGCGGCACCTGATCTACCTCTACCTGCAGCAGTTCAAAACCGGCGGTGCGTCGGTGAAGCGGGACGGGCGCATGCTCGTCGAAGGGAAGATCCACCCGGGGTTCACGCTCGCGTTCGACCTGTCCGGCTCAGGCCGAACCGTGGTCGACGACCTCGTGCGCAGCCTCGCGTCGATCACATCGAAGAAGCAGACCGCCAGCCCGGCGCTGTTTCTGGCGATGGAGGTGGACAACATCGGCCGGGTCTGGTTGAAGAAGCGGCCCTTCGTCAAGCAGATGGTCGGCATCGGCAGTGCGGCCAGGGACGAGCAGGCATACAGCCTTGCGTTGGATCGGTTCCTCACAGGTCTCACTCGCACCTCACCGGCCGACATGAGCACCCAGCACGAGATCGACATCGCCAAGGTGGCTTACTGCGGAGATGCTGAGGGTCTCTCCATCGCATCGCTGATGCACTACCAAGTAGCACAGGCAACTAGCAGGTCCGTCGTATGAGAATCTCCGCCTCCCAGCTTGAGCTGGCCGAACTCTGCCCTCGGAAGTGGTGGCTGAAATACAAGGGCCGCATGCCGGAGCTGCCGAAGGGCAGCAAGAGCTTCGGCAACGTCCTGCACGCTGCGTGCGAGCGATACCTCCTCGGCGCCAGCCTGCACGACCTGTGGCCGCAGGGCTGGGACGTCTGCCCCGACAGCAAGCAGCCGCTCGACCCGACCGACGCCGCGTTGGTGATGGTCCTGATCGAAGAGGCCGTGAAGCAGGGGATCCTCGAGCGCCGGCCCGGCGGCCGCGTCGAGCACAAGATCGACCCGCCGCTCGCCTGCCTCGGCCATCAGGTGATCGGCAAGATCGACTACCTCTGCCCAGGCCGCGTCGAGGACCACAAGAACAGCAAGTCCGAACGCTACTTCAAGAGTGCGGAGGGCCTGAAGAAGAACATCCAGATGATGCTCTACGCGGCCTACGAACTCGAGAGGGGCTTCCGCATGAAAGGTGCGGTTCCGCCGAAGTTCATCAGCCTCGTCCACAACCAATACCTCCGCGACCACAACAACCCGAAGGTCCGCAGGCGCGAGGCCGAGGTGACACCGGCCGAGATCGACGACTACTGGGCGTCGAAGATCGTGCCGCTCGTCAAGCTGTTGGAAGAGCTCGACAAGATCAACTCCCCGTTCCTCATTCCCCTCCCCGACAAGAGCGCCTGCGAGGCGTTCGGTGGGTGCGACTTCCAGAGCATCTGCCACGCCGGCGAGGACATGTTGACATTCAAGAAGAGAATCACTACGTTCCTGGAATCCCAACAAGGGAAGAAACCCACTACCCACATGACCGAACCACAAGACTTCCTCGCGCGTCGCCTGAAGGGCGCCTCCCCTGCCGCCGCCGTCAACCCGCCGATGCCAGCTGCGGTCGCCGTCTCTGCTCCACCGCCCCCGGCGTCGGACATCCAGCCCCCGCCGCCGTGGTTCGACCCGAACTGCCCGGTCTGCTCCAAGAGCAAGAACAAGGGCATCGGCTCGAGCGGCCGTGCGTGCCAGGTGTGCCTCTTCAAGGCCGGCAAGAACGCGGCGGACGGCTACCGCTTCGAGCCGCAGTCGGACGGTCGCGTGCTCTGGATCGCGCCGGGCGGCGCCGTCGGCGGCAGCTCGCAGGTTGTCAACCCCGCGGTCGCCAGCAACACGAAGACCGCCTACGGCATGGCGGAGCTCCTGCCGCGCCTGCAGGCCATGGCCAGCGTCGAGGGCGTCGTGTCGCTGATCGAGGAGGCCGAAAAGCTCCTCGGCGCCGGCACCGCCGACTTCAGCGCATTCACCACCGCCGCGGAGAAGCGCCTCGAGATCCTGGCGAACGCGGCCGCGGCGTCGACCCCGACCCCCGTCGCGGCGCCGGCGACGCCTGTGCAGACCCATTCGGTGGCCGCCGAACCCCGACCGGCTGCCGTCGCGGTGCCGGCGACACCTGCGACCGTGATCACCGATCCGACGCCGACCACGATCTCGCCCCTGCCGACCGCCCCGGCCGCGCCGGCGCCCGCCAAGCGCGGTCGCCCGAAGGGCAGCAAGAACAAGCCGGCAGGCGAGGCGCAGGACGCCGGCGAGGCGCCTCGTGGCTTCATCCTGCTGATCCGCGCGGGCCTGCTGGCCAGCACCGATCGCGAGGTGGTCTCGGCCGAGCAGATCCTGCAGAACCACCCGAACTACTGGCAGAGCGACGTCTGGGCTCGCCGCGGCGAGATCCGTCAGGCGTTCGCCAATGAGACGGTGCGGGCCGCCCTCGACGGGGCGATCGTGATGGCTTCGGTCGGCGACCCGGACGTCGACAACCTCGTCAGCACGCTGATGCCCTACGCCGAGCTGGTGGTGCGGGGGTCGGTGTGAAAGCCGTCATCACCATCGAGGCGCCGAAGCCGGAGGGCTTCGTCAACCTGCTGGTTCTCCTGCTGATGACCTTGCAGGATGGCGACACACTGGCCAAGGCAGACAAGGGAGAGCCGGTCGAGATCGCCCTTCCGGCCGGCAAGGCAACGATCGTCATGTCGGAGATGGAATGATCACCATGAGCTACCTTCGCGACACCAACCCGATCGAAAGAACTCGTGTCCACGGATCGGCGCCGTGGCACGAGCGAGTGCTCGATCTGTGGGTCGAAGACGACGCAACTCGATTCTGCGAGGGACACGAGACCCCACAAAGCGCCTTCGCCAGGATCACCAAGCAAGAGCCAAAGGATCCGATCGATCGCTTTGAGGAGTCTGGTTACGACTACTTCAGGGTCCTCTACCGAGGTGGGTGGGTCATCACCTACACACCTTCTGGTGCTGAGGTCGGCGTCGTCGTTTGCATCGCCCCGAACCAAGGTCGCTGATGCTCCGTGAGCTCCACCTCTTCGCCGGCATCGGGGGCGGTCTCCTCGCCGGGAGCCTGCTCGGTTTCGACCTCGTCGGAGCCGTCGAGATCGACCCTTGGTGCCAGCACGTCCTTCGATCCCGCTTCGGCAGCGAAGTTGTGGTCGGAGGCGATATCGCGCAGTTCGATGCGCGTCCGTTTCGAGGGGTGGATCTCGTCGCCGGCGGCTTTCCCTGCGAGGACATCTCCCTCGCCGGCCGCGGCGCCGGCCTCGCCGGCGAGCGAAGCGGCCTCTGGTTCGAGATGCTCCGCGTCGTCACCGAGGCGGAGCCGGCCTACGTCTTCGTCGAGAACTCTCCCGCCCTCCGCACTCGAGGTCTGGACCGCATCCTCCAAGGGCTTGCCGATCTCGGGTTCGATGCGGAGTGGTCTGATCTCCGCGCGTCCGACGTTGGCGCCCCTCACATCCGGCGGCGTCTATGGCTCCTCGGTGCCCACCCCGACCGCTACCGACGCGAAGGCATCTCGCCGGCGGACCTCGTTGCGGCCTGGCAGCGCGAGCCACGACGGGGTGACGCTGACCGACTTCGTTCGCATGTGGCCTACCCCAGCGGCGAGGGACTTCCGCAGTGGCCGAGGACGGAAGCCGAATGGGCACACGCCGCAGCTGCCGGAGGTTCTTGGTGGGCTAGTGAACCCGCGCTGGGAAGAGTGGTTGATGGGTTTCCCGGTCACATGGAGCAAGTTCGCGCCCTTGGAAAAGCGCAGGTCCCGTTCTGCGCGGCGCACGCCTTCCGCAAGCTGATGGAACGCTTCGTCTGATGCACCCAGAAATCGCCAAGATCCTCGCTCGCGGCACGCCGAACCCGACCACCGTGGTGGTGAAGGACGGCATGGACTTCATCGCCAATCGAGTGCTGCAGGCGAACCCGAAGCAGCAGAGCGAGATCCAGCGCATCTGCAACATTCCGATCAACTACCCGCTGACGAAAGAGGAGTTGGCCGCCTTCAACGAGATGCACGTCAAGAAGGACGCCCCGAACGGCTTCGCTTTGAAGGAGCGTCAGATCGAAGCGATCGTCGCCTTCTCGATGAACGGCGGCTGCTTCGCGCAGCTCGAGGTCGGTGGCGGCAAGACTTTGATCTGCCTGCGCATCATCGGCGTGGCCGTCGAGCAGGGCATGCAGCGCATCTGCCTGTTCGTGCCGTCGCAGGTCTACTCGCAGCTGATCGGCCACGACATCGGCTGGGCTCGCCAGCGCGTGGAGCTCGGCGTCTCGTTCTACCCGATGGGCGGCAAGACCCTCGCTCGCCGGCGCGAGCTCGCCGGCGGTCGCCGCGGCTGCTGGATCATCCCCTACTCGCTTCTCTCGGCGCGCGACAGCAGCGACATTCTCAACGCGATCAAGCCGGAGCTGATGATCTTCGACGAGGCGCACGCCTTGAAGAACCGCACGTCAGCCCGCACGAAGCGCATCCTGAGCTACTGGAAGGAGAACCACCCGAGGTGCGTCTTCACCTCGGGCACGATGACGGCGAAGTCCCTGCGCGACTACGCCCACCTCCTCACCATGTCGCTACGCGGCGGCTCGCCGGTGCCGTTCGAGGCCGAGCAGGTCAACGAGTGGGCCGCGACGCTCGACAGCGAGCAGAGCGCCGACCCAAGCAGCGGCTGGACGAAGGCGCAGACCCGCACCGGCGCCGGCCCGCTGCGGCCGCTGATCAACTGGAGCAACCAGAACTTCCCGCAGACGCAGCTCGGCCACGACACGCAGGGCTTCCGCATGGCGTTCCAGAACCGCCTGATCACCACGCCTGGTGTGGTCTGCGCGCCGGCCGACGCGCTGGGCGTCTCGCTGGTGATCGCCAACAAGAAGGCCGACCACATGTCCTGCGAGGGCGGAGCGCAGCTGCAGCAGATCACCGACCGGCTGATCCAGGAGTGGGTCACGCCAGGCGGCGACGAGATCGAGCACGCGATGCTGGTGTGGATGTGGCGGAACCAACTCTCGGCCGGCATCTACTACAACCAGGTCTGGCCAGACGCTGGGCAGCTGGCCGAAGGCGGTCGCATGTCGGTCGGGCAGGCGACGGAGCTGCTCGAGAAGAGCAAGGTCCACCACAAGGCCCTGAACGAATACCACAAGACGCTGCGGCACTTCTTCTCGCACACGCAACACCGGGAAGGCCTCGACACGCCGATGCTGATCGGCAAGCACCTCAGCACCCACGGCGCCGAGGGCCTCGGCACGCTCGGCAAGGACCTCTACGACACCTGGCGCAGGGCCAAGGACCTGGACTTCGTCGGCCGCATCGAACGCGACTCGGTGCCCGTGCGCGTCAGCCCCTACAAGATCAACCGAGCGATCGAATGGGCGAAGGCGCAAGAGACGAAGGACATCGTCTGGTTCTACCACAACGAGCTCGGCCAGTGGGCGCACGAGCTCTTCACCGCGGCCGGCATCGAGCACGCATACTGCCCGGCCGGTCGACAGTTCGACGAGTTCCTCACGACCGAAGGCGCGGCTGCCCGCACCGCCGGCAAGGTGCTCCTGTGCTCGCAGAAGGCGCACGGAACCGGCAAGAACCTGCAGTTCAAGGCGAACCAGTTCTTCTTGCAGCTGCCGGTCAGCGAACTCGACTTCGAGCAGACGATCGGCCGCACCCACCGCATGGGTCAGACGGCCGACGAAGTGGAGATCACTACAGTCATCAGCAACGAGTTCGACGAGATGGCCCTCTCGGCCATCCTCAACGACGCCCTCTACGTCCGCGAGACGATGAACAGCCCCCGCAAGGTGTTGATCGCTACGTGGGATCCGCTGCCGACAATCTACACGTCGAGCGTGTTGATTCGTGCCGGCGCGAACGCTAAGATGCTCAACGCTCGTCAGCAGCTTCTGCTGTCCGAGCGTTTCCAGAAGCAAGACTAGGAGAAAGAAAGATGAGTGGTTCCGTTTTCAGTGGTGTGAGCGGCATCAAGCCGCGCGGCGACTTCAGCTACATCGGCCCCGGCAACTACCTGCTCAACATCGAGGAGTTCAAGACCTCGAAGGACAGGAAGGGAATCGGGACGGTGTTCTTCCGTCTGCGCATCGTGGACGTGATCGACCCGACCCTCTGCGTGAGGGCGAACATGCTGCCGCACCGCGTCGGTGAGACGCTGTCGTGGCTGTGGAAGATGGACGGCGACATGTCGCTGCCTGCGATCAAGCGGGCGCTCATGACGCTGACCGGCGTCAACGAAGAGAAGATCACCGAAGAGTTCTGCGAGCAGTGCGCGAGCGCCGCCCAGCCCCTGGCTGGCATGTTCGTGACCTACGAAGGCAAGCAGGTCCGGACCCTGAAGAGCATCTCCATCACCGACCGTCGGTTCATCCGGCGCGTGGGCAAGCTCGAGCTGCAGGGCAACCCGCAGTGGGCGAAGGCGTGCCAGGAGCTGAAGCTCTCGTTCGACAACGCCGACGACAGCTGACACACCTCCGAGGTCCTCGCGCAATCCCCGGCCCTGAACAAGCCGGGAGGGGAAACGCTATCTCGACTGCCGCCTGAGGGCGGCGCTGTGCCCCGCAGCTACTCGCCTACTCCCGCCACTCCAGCATGTGCGCGAGGACCTCCCTTTTCTCGAACCACCATGCGCATCGTCGACTTCGATCTCGAGACCGATCCCTTCGGTCCCTACAACCTGGCGCCCGAGCCGATCTGCTTGGCCCTAGCCGACACCGACGGCAGTCGGTTGTTGGTTGCGTCGTGCGAGCCGCTGTTCGACGAGGTGGTCGATTCGATCCTCACGGACTACGACCTGATCACCAACACCAACATCGCCTTCGACATGGCGGTGTTGTTGGCGCATCGGCCGAAGTTCGCGCAGCTGATCTGGAAGGCCTACGACCAGAACAAGATCACCTCGATCGACATCAGAGAGAAGCTCCTCTACCTCGCCACGACGGGCGACCTCCGCTTCGTCACCGGCGAGAACGGAGCGCAGATGCCGCTGGGGTTCAGCCAAGCCGACATGGAGAAGCGCCGGCTCGGCATCGACCGCAGCGACGACAAGGAAGGCGACAACGCGGTTCGGTCGAACTACGGGCCGCTGAGGGGCAAGCCGACCAGCGAATACCCGGAGCGCATGCGCGCCTACCCGATCGCCGACGCCGACGGCGGTCTGCGCATCCACCTGGCGCAGGACGAGGACGAGAAGAAGCTGGGGCTGCACGCCCTGAAGACGCAGTTCCTGCAGACCCGCGCGGCGCTTGCCCTCTACCTGGGCAGCTGCTGGGGCATGCGGATCGACAAGCCCCTGGCCGAGCAGAAGCTCCACGACCTGCGAGCCAAGTTCGCGCCGCACGCCACGGTCGAGGACGAGGACGGCACCAGCCGGCTCGCCTACGGCAACATGCTCGCGGCCGGCATCCTTCGCCCTGGGGAGCCGATCAAACCCTACGTGAAGCAGGAGGAGAAGGCGGTCGCTGCCCTCGGCTTCAGGCCGGCGGACTGGGAGCCGCACCGCGAGAAGCTCGAGGCGCTCGGCATCAAGTTCAAGGCCGCGGTCGAGCCGTCGATCAACGAGACGGTCGCGCGTCAGTATGTGACCGACCTGTGCGAGCGCCTCGGCGTCGAGAAGCGGCTCACCGACAGCGGTGCCGTCAGCATCGGCGAAGAGATGATGACGGACCTGAAGGGTCTCGACGACACGATCGACGAGATGATCGCGCGCAACGAGATCAAGATGCTGGTGACCACCCAGCTGCCGGCCCTGACGCACGATCGAATCCACCCGAAATACGACGTGCTGAAGGCGACCGGGCGCACCGGCGCACGCGGCAACAAGAAGACCGACAAGGCACCGCCCTACCCGTCGTTCAACATCCAGAACCCCGACAAGCGCATCCGCGACATCTTCATCGCGGATGAGGGGTGCGTCATCTGCTCGGTCGACTACAACTTCATCGAGCTGGTGACGACGGCCCAGCAGTGCATCGACCTGTTCGGCCAGTCGGTCCTGGCCGACAAGATCAACGCCGGCATGGACCCGCACGCCTACCTTGCGGCGTCGCTGCTGGTGATGACGAACCCGACCTGGGACACCGGCAACCCGGACGGCAACTACGAGAAGTTCGTCAAGCTGAAGAAGGACGACCGCAAGACCTACGACCACTGGCGCACGATGGCGAAGCCGACGGGTCTCGGCCTCCCAGGTGGCCTCGGAGCCCTGACCTTCATCGCCTACGCCAAGACGACGTTCGGCGTCAACTTGGTGAAGCAGGAGGGCTCTCTCGACGCCGCGGTCGCCCTGTCGAAGAAGCTGAAGGAGACGTGGCTCCGCACCTACCCGGAGTTCCGCGCCTACTTCCAATACATCAACAGCATGTGCGTCGATCCGGAGTGGTCCGACGGCGAGAATACCCGCTACGCCTACACCACCCCGAACGGCTTGATCCGGCGCAACTGCGCCTACACCGAAGCCGCCAACGGTCTCGCGCTTCAAAGCCGAACAGCTGAGGGAGCGAAAATCGCTTTGTTCTCTCTTGCAAGAAAGTGCTACGACGCTAGTCTCGGTCACGTCCTCTATGGGTGTCGCAATCCAGCGTTCATCCACGACGAGGTTCTTGTTTCCATCCCGAACGACGACCTGATGCACGAGCGAGCGTTCGCCGTGGCAGACGTCATGGTGGAGGGCATGCGGACCGTCTCGCCGAACGTCAAGGTCGGTGCTGAGCCGGCCGTCATGCTCCGGTGGAACAAGAAAGCCGAGAAGGTTCTCGGCCCTGACGGAAGACTGCGGATCTGGACACCATCATGAGCAAGAAGCAATCGAAGAAGGCGGCCCCGAAGGCCGCATCCCCGGCCCCGAAGACCAAGCGCACGCCGCGCGCCAAGCCCGCCGTCGGTGGACTGGTCGACCTCTCGACCGTGCAGCTGGCGCCCTCGGGCCGCACCAGCGCGTTCGAACAGCCGGCCAAGGACCTCCTGGCGGCCTACGACAGCGGCAACAAGACCGCCGCGGTCTCGTTCGACCTGCAGGGCAAGAAGACGGCTCGCACCTACCTCTACAACGCCATGCACAAGCAGCTTCGCCAGCTGACCGACGGCAAGCGCGATTTCAAGGTCAGCGTGCGCGACTCGGTCGACGGCAAGACCGCCTACATCAGCATCGCCGAGGTCGAGTGATGCGGGTCGTCCTGCTCAACGGCCCTCCGCGTTCGGGCAAGGACACCCTGGGGGAGATGCTCGTGCAAGCTCTCCCCCGGTGCGTCGTCCAGAAGTTCGCCCAGCCGATCATCGACTACATGTTCAAGGTCCACGGGATCCGCATGAGCGATGTGGCGAAGGATGAGCCGCACCCCAACCTAGCGGGCCGGACACCACGAGAAGTGACGATCCACTACTCGGAGCGGATGTGCAAGCCGATGTTCGGTCAGGACTACTTTGGTCGATGCGCCGCCGAGGCGCTGAAGAAGGTCCCGAAGGGGATCGACACCGTCGTCTTCACCGACAGCGGTTTCGCCGTCGAGGCGGCGCCGATCGTTCGCGCCGTCGATCACGTCACGCTGGTGCGCCTGCACCGGCGCGGCTGCACGTTCAACGGCGACAGCAGGAGCTACTGGCCGGCGTGGCCGTCGATGCCGGAGATCGAGTTCTGGAACGACGCCGAGGACCTGAAGGCGCTGAAGGACAAGGTGAAGGCCGACCTCGTGCTGGACCTGAGGAAGCTGTGGGGTGATCTGTGATCTTCATCGGCATCGACCCGGACACGAAGAGCACGGCCGTTGCCATCGCCACGAAGCACAAGCTGCTCGCAGTGGCGATGATCAGGCCGGAGAAGACCTCCCCCGAGGACACGCCGGCGGTGGCGATGGCGCGGGCTCTGTGGCACCAGCTCCCGAACATCTGCCGATCCTTCCCGCTGAGCGGCGTCGTCATCGAAGGACAGCAGATCAAGCACGGCTCGAACGCCCCGCCGGCCGACATCCTGCAGCTGGCGCTCGTCGCCGGCGCATGCCTCGGTGTCGTCGGCGGGCTTTGCGTGCCGCTCCTGGTGCCGACCCCGCACGAGTGGAAGGGCAACACCCCGAAGCCGATCAACCAGATGCGCACGTTCCGCGCTTTCGGCCTCGAGGCCGAGCAGCGCAGCGAATACTGCGCCCCGCTCGACTCGCCGGCCCTGGCCAACGTCCTCGGCGCCAAGGACGTGAACCCCGGCGACTGGAAGCACCTTGGCGACGCGGCGGGGCTTGCCCTCTGGGGTGCTCGCCGCTAGGTTCCCCTCTCCGGCTGAGAGGCCGGTGCGAGACGAGAACGAGAAGAGCTGCATGTGGGTAGACGCCCGGGCCTCAACTCCCGGGCGTCTCTTTTTCTACCCGAACCGCGCGGTGATCTTGTTCGTGCCGCGGCGGATCAGCTTCCGGATCTCGCCGCGGATCATCTCTCGGAACACGCCCTTGGTCTCGTTGCGCGTCTTCCGCAGGCCCTGCTGCAGGAACTCCATCCCACCGGCCGGACCGACGGCCTTGGTGACGATCAGCTCGCCGGACTTGCGCTTCTGTCGGAACTCTTCCCTCGAGAGCCGCAGGCGCTGCAGCTGGTTCAGCTTCCTCGGGTAGTCGCCGGCAATGCGGGGGTCATCCTGCGGGTCGGCGAAGAACACCAGGACCTTGCCAGGCGCTGCCTCGACTCCTCTGCGACCGTCGTTCACGAACCTCGCCCAGTAGTAGAGCGAGTAGATCGTGATGCCATCCTCGGTGACGATGTAGCGAATCGAATCGCGAAGGCGGCCCCATCGCCGAGCCGGGATGAACGACTCGATGTTGGCCTTCGCTCTCCTGGCCATGATGGTCAGGAGCTGCAGGCGGAACCTGCTATTTCTTGAGGCCATTGGCGAGGTCCCGGCCCTTCAACTGCGCCTCGGTCGTCGTCTCGCGCATGCGCGACATCGTGTCGACCTGACCCATGTCGTAGGCGTCGGTGATCTTCTTCAACCGGAAGTCAGTCGGCTTGAGCCCCAGGCCGGCTTCGTCGCTGCCCAGCGTCGCGCCCAGCACGCGCTCGAAGACCTTCTGCTGCTGGTCGACGTAGAGCGTCTGGAACGCGATCAGGGCGTTCGGCAGCTCGTTCGCGGCCGCCATCTTGCCCGGCAGCGTCACACCGGCGAGCAGCGGCGGGATGCGGTGCGACGAGACCACCGCCAGCTGGATGGCCGACCAGAGGTCGCCGAACCGCTCGCGGTTGTCGGCGTTCAGCCGCTCCACGGTGGCGACCAGGTCGGGCGCCGAGAAGTTCGCCACGAGCGAACGGTGGCGGTTCTTCTCGCCGATGGTCGCCTTCAACGACTCGGCGAAGAGCTTCAGCTCGTCCTGGGCGACCTTGCGGCCGGTGAGCATCACCAACAGGTCCGGCACGGCTCGGTTGTTGAAGTAGTCGAAGTCGTATTGCATGACCTTCTGCGCGAGCTCGAGCCACGGCACGCATCCGAAGTAGTCGGGCATGCTGTAGTCGACCTGACGAGCCGAGGGCATGACGAACCGGATGAGCTCGGTGATCTTCTGCTGTGGGTTCTGCAGCAGCGCCGTCACGCGGTCGACCTCGTTCCACTTGGCGTAGATCAGCTTCGACAGGCCACCCTCGACGATGTCGTCGACCTCGTAGTGGAAGAACGGCTTCTCGTCCTCGTTGAACTTGAACACCTTCCACGTCGGCATGTGCCACAGGCCGAGGATCCCCCCGGCCTGATCGCGCACGACCTCCATGTAACCGATGCCGTGGGTGACGTAGTCCTCGGCGATCTGATTCATCATGCTGTGGAAGCCGTCCTCGCAGAGCGGGTCGAGCTTCTCCTCGACCACCGACCTTGGCTTCGGTGCGGCCAAGGGATCTTCCACCGCGGGGTCGTCCTTCGGCGGCGCGTCGCTTGGTGCTGGCTTCGGCGGAGGCAGCTCCTTCTTCACCGGCGCGTCGCCTCCGGCCGGAGGCGGCTTCTTGTTCGGGTCGCCGGCGATGGCCGCCGCGTGCGCGGCCTGCTCCAGCTCCTTCTTCTTCGCTCGCGCGTTCGCCTCTTCTTCGGTCTCGAAGCCGAGGCCGACGATCGCATCGCGCTTCGTCATGATGCACACCTCGTGGATGTGGCACGCCTCGAGCAGCTTCTGCGCCGCGGAGTAGTCGAACGGGTGCGGCACGCGGCCCTTGATCCGGCCCTGGTTGCTGGCGACCTGATCCTTAGCCGTCTTTGGCTTTTCGTTCAGCGCCTTGCGGAGGTCGCTGACCCGGATCTCCGAGCTGAACAGGTGCTCGACAGGGGCCGTGATGCTGAGAGTGGTCATCTCGGTGTCCTTGGGAACAGCGAGACCTTCGGCTTTGATTTCGGTCATTGTGGTGTCGTCGTGACGAAAGGGTCTCCGCCTCCGATGTTCAGCTTCGAGCCGCACCAAGGGCAGAACTTGATAGCGAGCCGGTTCTTCTCGAAGTCGATAATGAAATCGACAACCTCGACCGGCTCAGGGACTTGAGGGTTCGTCGCGACAACCGCCACGATGAACTTCTTACGCATTCCACAGCAGTATTCGTTCATGCTGAGAACAGCTTCTCGAACATCGCATCGATGTCCTCGACGGTCTGATCCACGAAAGCGATCGATGCCTTCTCGCCTTCCTCCCAAGTGACAGCAGTGTTGCCTTCGAGCTCACCGCCCGATTCTTTGTAGCTGGTGACGTTGGCGGCAGCGATGCGGAGCCGAAGCCCTTTGACGGTGAAGTGGAGAAACATGTGTTTGATACCGGCATCAGCACAGGGGCTTGACGCTTTGCGGTGGATCATAGCAGACTCCCGACCATGCGCCGGATCAAGAAGGCACACATCAAGTTCATCAGCCTCGTGCCAGCGGGCGCGAACCAGATCGAGCCCGTCTACAAGAGCGACGGCTCGGTGGCGTTCGGCACGCTGGTGAAGAGCTCGGCGAACTTCGACGACCAGGGCGAGCTGACCGCCGTGGTCTACGCGCCGAACATGCGCGACGCCCAGGGCGACATCGCCGACGCGGACGTCGTGAAGCAGATGGCGCACGACTTCATCGCCAACGGCGCCTCGGTCGACATCAACCACGACGGCAAGCCGCTCCCCAAGGAGAAGGCGCGCGTGGCCGAGACCTTCCTCGTGCAGAAGAGCGACGAACGCTTCCACGGTTGGAAGGACACGAAGGGCAACCCGGTCGACCTCGCAGGCGCGTGGGCGACCATCATCAAGATCGAAGATCCCGAGCTGCGCAAGAAGTATCGCTCGGGCGATTGGGCCGGCGTCTCGATGGGCGGGACGGCGGTCGTCGAATCGGAGAAGAGCTCCGACGTCGTCAGCCGGTTGGCTGAGGCGCTGAACCAACTGACCGCCCGCACCTCCAACGCCGAACCCGTCACGAAGAGCACCGACATGACTCCCCAGGAACTGGAAGCCGTCCTCACCAAGTCCAACCAGGCCGTTCTCGCCGGCGTCGCCGAGCTGCTGAAGGGCATCGCCCCGAAGCAGGAGAACAAGGACGCGGCGAAGCCGAGCGCCCCGCCGTCGCACGTCCTCAACAACGAGCGCCTGCTGAAGAAGTGGCAGCGCGAGCAGGAGCGGAATGGCCTCTACGAGGCGACCCTGGCCAAGGGCGACTACGCCGGCTACCGCGAGGGCCTGGCGGAGATGAAGAAGGCCTGGGCCGAAGAGGACGCCGAGGAGCAGCGCGCGAAGGCTGGCCCGGAAGGCACGCCGACCGAGACGGTCGAGAAGGGCCAGCTGCCGAAGGAGCTCGGCGGCCTGCCGCTGGACAAGAGCGACGCGCTGGCCGTCCAGGCCGGTGTGCTGCTGGCCAAGTCGCTCGAGAAGGCCAAGGCCTGATCTCGGGCGATCCCCACAACCCCGCACACTGAGGAACTCCAATGGTCCTGCAGCCCAACCAACTCTACAGCGAGAACACGCGCGCTGGCCGTCCGGCGATCCAGCCGGCCGAAGGCCCGGGCGCGGTCGACAAGGTCGCCTTCGCGGCCGGCGCGGTCACGCTCCAGCCCGGCACGCCGGTCTACGTCGCCGTCGCGACAGGTCTCTACGCAGTGGTCGATCCGACGGTCGCTCTCGGCGCCACCAACGACATCTTCGGCATCGTCTGGCCGGCGGCGGTGACGCTGAACGCCAGCGGCGAAGTGCTCGGCACGATCATGATCCGCGGCGCTGTCGACTTCGCCGTGCTCGAGGCGCTGCGCGCCGCGGGTGGGATCGGCGGCACCAACCAGCAGCTCAAGGACGTTTGCCGCAAGCCCTCCAACCGCGAGCGCGGCATCCGCATCGAGAACCTCGACAAGCTCGGCACGACCACGACTGGTCTGGCCTGATCCCACAACCCCGGACCATCTGACCTCCAATGCCGACTCCCGTCATCACCAACACGCAGCTGGGCTGGGCCTTCCAGACCAGCTTCCTCAACAACGTCAAGCCGAAGGCGTCGTTCCTCACCCAGCTGGTCTTCGGCGGCCGCGAGACGATCCTGCCGACCGAGAGCGTCGAGCTGAGCTACCGCGAGGGCGAGCGTTTCCTGGCGCCGTTCGTCGAGGTCAACGCCGAAGCCATCCCGGTCGGCAGCCGTTCGACCACCTTCGCGAACGTCAGCACGCCGAACATCCGCATCAAGCGGCCGATGGACGCCTACCAGGCGTTCCTGCGGCGTCAGCCCACGACCGGCATGTTCATCTCGGGCGGCGGTCCGGTGTCGGCTGCGCGTGCGCAGGCGATCGCCGAGGACTCGCTGTTCATGAGCGAGCTGATCGACAACCGCGTCGAGTGGATGGTCGGTCAGCTGATCAGCGGCACCACCGACGGCAAGATGGTCCTCTCCTACGAGGTCCAGGCGAACGCCAACTGGCGTGTCGAGATCCCGCGCGCGACCGACGTCGACATCACGCTGACGACGACCGCTCGCTGGAACGACTCGGCGCCGAACGTCCAGAACGACTTCTTGACGGTGAAGCGCCTGACGGCCAAGCACGTCAACGCCCCGCCGACGATCTGCGTCATGGACTCGGCCGCGGCGAATGCGTTCCTGAACCTGTCGTCGGTCAAGACCGACCTGGATCGCCGGAACGTCGATGCCGGCACGCTGGCGCTGCAGAGCCAGTTCAACGAAGCCGGTGCCATCTACCACGGCACCTACATGGGCATCCCGATCTGGGAATACACCCGCGA
>Ga0075158_10001198_pt1 | contig 19860 bp, 3 predicted proteins | sample JI91814BDNA_FD_70968 | JGI IMG/M metagenome (GOLD analysis project Ga0075158, IMG submission 70968) | Wastewater effluent complex algal communities from Wisconsin, to seasonally profile nutrient transformation and Carbon sequestration -... | ecosystem: Engineered > WWTP > Effluent > Algae... | reverse complement strand
GGCCGGGGGTGGCCACGACCCGGATCGAAGCGCCGGCGGCGAGCGCGCCGCGCGCCGCCCCCCTCCATCCGGTGCTGCTCGACAACGCGGTGACGACCTCGGCCCTGGCGGTGGAGCCGCCTGCCGATGGGACGCCGCGGCTGCCGTTCGCCATTTCGCGGCTGCGCTGGCTGCGCTCGCCGACCGGGCCGGTGCACTGCGGAGCGCGAGTGCGGACCGCCGGAAGCGCCGGCGCCGAGATGGTCGTCGCGGAGCTGACGCTGTGGGATCAGGCCGGAGAGCTCGCGGTCATCGAAGGCTTCACCTGGCGCCGAGCCCCAAAGGACGCCTTCCTGCGTGCCCTGCGACGCGAGCCGGCGGCCTCGCCCGAGGCGCTGTATCGGGTGCAGTGGCAGCCAGTGGCCGCTCCCGCACCTGCCGTCCGCGCAGAGGGACGGTGGCTCGTGGTCTCGTCGGGTGCCCATGAGGAACGAGCCGCGCTGGCCGCCCGTCTGCGCGCGTTGTCCGGAAGCTGCGACGAGTGTTCGGCGATGGAACTGCCAACCGCCGGACCGGCCGAGCACGTGGTCTGCCTGTGGAACGGCCCCACGGAGGCCGCAGAAGCGCTGCGGAGCCTGAGCACCGCGCTGTCGGTCGTGCAGGCCGCGGCGGCCTGGCCCAAGCCGCCGCGCCTGTCGTGGCTGACCCGCCAGGCCATTGCGGCGCTGCCCGGCGAGCCGGTTCAGCCGCTGGGCGCACTGCTCGTGGGACTGGGCCGGGCAGCGCTGCAGGAGCACCCCGAGCTCGGGCTCACGCTGCTCGACCTGGATGCGAGCAGCGATGCGGCGGACGCGCTTTTGTGCCACCTCGCGGCCCAGGACGACGAATCGCAGGTCTGCTTGCGCGCCGGCCGGCGCCTTGCCGCCCGCCTCGTGCGCGCTCAGGCAGAAGAGCCCGCTGCCGAGAGGTCGCTCGACCTCGACGGGACCGTGCTGGTGACCGGCGGGCTGGGGGCGCTTGGCTTGCAGGTCGCGGGCTGGCTGGCCAGCCGTGGCGTCAGACACCTGCTCCTGGTCGGCCGGCGGGGCATCGCGACTCCGGACGCCGCCGCCGCGGTGGCCTCCCTGCAGGCCAGCGGCGCGCAGGTCACCGTCGCCGCGGTCGACGTCGCGGACCGCGACGCGCTGGCCCGCCTGCTGGCCGACCTGCCCGCCGAGCTGCCGCTGCGCGGCGTCGTCCACGCCGCCGGCGTGCTTAGCGATGGCCTGCTCCGCCAGGAGACCGCGCAGCGGCTCGCATCGGTGCTGTCGCCCAAGGTCCTTGGCGCCTGGAACCTGCACGCGCTGACCGAAGCTCAAAACCTCGACTTCTTCGTGCTGTTCTCGTCGCTGTCCGGCACGCTGGGGGCGGCGGGTCAGGGCGGGTACGCGGCCGCCAACGCGTTTCTCGACGCGCTGGCGGCGCATCGGCGAGCGCGGGGGCTGCCCGGCCTCAGCCTGGCTTGGGGACCCTGGGCCGGGGCGGGGATGGCGGCGGCGCTGCCACCGGCGCTGGCAGCGCGACTGGCGCGCCAGGGCATCGGGCTCCTGCCACCGACGCAGGGGTTGGCGCTGCTCGAGCGCTGCTGGGGGCGACCCGAGGCGCACTGGATCGTCGCGGCGCTCGATCTGCGGGCGCTGCGCCAGGGCCTGGGTGACTCGATCCCGCCGCTGTGGCGGGCGCTGCTGCACTCTGCCAGGCCCGCCGCGACGACGGGGAGCTGGGCCCGCGAGGTGACGGCGCTGCCCGCCGAGAGGCGGCTCGGCGCCGTGCTGGAGATCGTCCAGAGCGAGATCGCTCGCGCCCTGTCGCTGCCGGGGCCGGGTGCGGTGGAGCGCGAGCGCCCGCTGCAGGAGCTCGGCTTCGACTCGCTGATGGCGGTCGAGCTGCGCACCGCACTGTCCAAGCGGGTCGGCGCGCCGCTGCCCGCCACGCTGGCCTTCGACTACCCCACCCCGGCGGCCCTGGCGCAACACCTGCTCTCCCTGGCGGTCGCCCAGGCCCCGGCCGCGGCCGCCGCTCCCCGGCTTCCCCCGGCGGCGCGGACAGAGCCCATCGCGGTCGTCGGCATCGGCTGTCGCTTTCCGGGCGGAGCGGACTCCCCGGCTGCCTTCTGGCGGCTGCTCGAGCAGGGGATTGACGCCATCACTGAAGTCCCGCCCGAGCGCTGGGACATCGACGCCTGGTACAATCCTGATCCCGCCGCCAGCGGCAAGATGAACACGCGCTGGGGCGGCTTCCTTGCCGGGCTCGAGCAGTTCGACCCCGCCTTCTTCCAGATCAGCCCGCGCGAGGCGCCGAGCATCGACCCGCAAGAGCGGCTCCTCCTGGAGACTGCCTGGGAATCGCTCGAGCACGCCGGGATCCTGCCGCAGCAGATCTCGGGCAGCGACACCGGGGTGTACATGGGCCTGTGCGGCAACGAGTACCAGAGCCGCGCCCTGGCCGATGCAGAGAAGATCGATGCCTACAGCTATCTTGGCACAGCGCACAGCGCCATCGTCGGGCGGCTGTCGTACTGGCTGGGCCTCAAGGGGCCGAACCTGCCGGTGGACACGGCGTGCTCTTCGTCGCTGGTGGCGATCCATCTGGCGTGCCAGGGGCTGCGCGCGGGGGAGTGCAGCCTGGCTCTGGCCGGTGGAATGAACGTGGTGCTGGCACCGGAGGGGACGGTGTACTTCAGCCGGCTGCGCGCCATGTCGCCGACGGGCCGCTGCCACACCTTCTCGGCCAACGCGGACGGGTACGTGCGCGGCGAAGGCGCGGGGGTGGTGGTGCTCGAGCGGCTCGCCGATGCGCGACGCAACGGCCACCCGGTGCTGGCGCTCATCCGTGGCACTGCGGTCAATCAGGACGGGCGGAGCAACGGCCTGACGGCGCCGAACGGACCCGCGCAGACCGCGGTGATTCGCGAGGCGCTCCAGCGCGGCGACGTCGAGCCGGGCAGCATCGGCTACCTGGAGTGTCACGGGACGGGGACGCCACTTGGCGATCCGATCGAAGTCCAGGCGGCGGCTGAGGCGCTCGGGGCAGGTCGGGAGCAGCCGCTGGTGCTCGGCTCCGTCAAGAGCAACATCGGCCACACCGAAGGGGCGGCCGGGGTGGCCGGGGTAATCAAGGCGGTGCTGTCGCTGCAGCACGCGCGGATCCCGAAGAGCCTGCACTTCACGGCGCCGAACCCGCACATCCCCTGGGACACGCTACCTGTGGAGGTGGCGGTGGAGTCCCGGGAGTGGCCGCGGCACGGGGGGCCACGGCGCGCCGGGGTGTCGAGCTTCGGATTCAGCGGCACCAACGCCCACGTCGTGCTCGAGGAGGCGCCGCAGCAGCCCGCCGCGCTCGCCCCGCCGCGCTCTGCGGAGCTCATCGTGCTCTCCGGTCAGAGCCAGGCGGCGCTCGCTGCACAGGCGGCGCGGCTGGCCGAGCACGTGAAGAGGCATCCAGAGCAGGCGCTCGGCAGCATCGCTTATGGCCTGGCGAACACGCGCAGCGCCATGGAGCACCGGCTGGCGATCGTGGCGACCTCGCGCGCGGGGCTGCTCGCGCAGCTCGACAGCGCGGCCCATGGGCAGACGCCAGCCGGCGTGGTGCGGCGGCGCGCCGGTGTGAGCGGCAGGCCCAAGGTAGTCTTCGTCTTCTCCGGGCAGGGCTCGCAGTGGCTGGGCATGGGCCGCATGCTGCTCGCCGAAGAGCCGATCTTTCGCGAAGCGCTCGCGGCTTGCGATCGCGCCATCCTGGCGGAAGCCGGCTTCTCCGTGCTGGCAGAGCTTGGCGCGGACGCGGCCTCCTCGCAACTTGAGCGGATCGATGTCGCGCAGCCGCTCCTGTTCGCGATGGGAGTCGCGCTCGCGGCCCTGTGGCGCTCGTTTGGGGTCGAGCCCGACGCGGTCATCGGACACAGCATGGGCGAGGTCGCGGCGGCGCACGTCGCCGGAGCGCTGTCGCTCGCAGACGCGGCGGCGATCATCTGCCGTCGCAGTCGTCTGCTGCGGCGGCTAAGCGGTCAGGGCGAGATGGCCATGGTGGAGCTGTCTCTGGCGGAGGCAGAGCAGGCGCTAAAGGGGTATGAGGATCGCGTCAGCGTAGCGGTGAGCAACAGCCCGCGGTCGACCGTGATCGCCGGAGAGCCAGCGGCGCTCGGCGAGCTGCTCGGACGACTGGAGGGGCGGGGGGTGTTCTGCCGGCGTGTGAAGGTGGATGTGGCGAGCCACAGCCCGCAGATGGAGCCGCTGCGCGAAGAGCTCCTTGGGGCCCTCGCGAAGATCGCGCCGCGCTCGGCATCGGTGCCGATGCGCTCGACGGTCACCGGCGAGCAGGCGCTGGGGCCGGAGCTGCGCGCCGAGTATTGGGCGGCAAACCTGCGGCAGCCGGTGCGCTTCGCCGACGCGGTGCAGGCGCTTATTGAAAGTGAGCACAGGCTGTTCATGGAGATGAGCCCGCATCCAATCCTGGTCCCCGCGATCGAGGATCTGCGGCTGGCGGCGGCGCGAGAAGGCGTGGCCGTCGGCTCACTGCGGCGCGGCCAACCGGAGCGGGCGGAGCTCCTTTTCGCCCTGGGCGCGCTGTGGGCGCAGGGGTATCCGGTCGCTTGGGAAAAACAGTTCCCCGCCGGTGCTCCGCGGGTGGAGCTGCCGACGTATGCCTGGCAGCGGCAGCGGTACTGGCTGGAGGCAACGGTCCCGCACGGCGGGCGAGCGGCTGTGCCGGCCCACGCCGTCGGGCACCCGCTGCTCGGCGCGCGGCATACGCTGTCGACGCAGACCACCATCCACCTATGGGAGACGACGCTGAGCAGCGCGCGGCTGCCGTGGCTGTCCGATCACCTGGTGAAGGGAGCCGTCGTCTATCCGGGGATGGGCGATCTGGAGATGGCGCTCGCGGCGGCCGCCGAGGTGCTCGGCACCGAGTCACTGGTGATCGCCAACCTGGCGCTGGTCGAGGCGCTGCTGCTGCCGCGAGAAATGGAGACCCTGGTCCAGGCGGTGGCGACGGAGGAGCCGGCGGGGCAGCTGCGCTTTCAGGTCGCCAGCCAGCAGGCGCACCGCGGGCGCACGTTCTTCCGCGTGCACGCCCGCGGGCTGCTGCGGCGCGCCGAACCGGGCGAGGTGCCGACCCGTCTCGAGCTGCCGGCGCTGCGCGCGCGAATGGGCGACAGTCAACCGGCGAGCCAGCTGTACGCGTCGATGAGCGCGATGGGGTTGGAGCTCGGTCCGGCGTTTCGAGGAGTTCGCGCGCTGTGGCGGGGGGAGGGCGAGGCGCTGAGCCGCGTGGAGCTGACTGAAGCCGGGGGCGCGACCGCGGGCTACCTGTTTCATCCGGCGCTGCTCGACGCCTGCCTGCACGTGATGGTGGCGAGCTTCCAGGACGAGGGCGAGGACACCCCGTGGGTGCCAGTGGAAGTCGAGCGGATGCAACTTTCGCGGCGGCCGGTGGGGCCTCTGTATTGCTACGTGAAGCGGTCCGTCACTGAAGAAGCCCACTCGAACCGGCGACGCGCCGATCTCTTCGTGGCGAACGCCGCGGGAGAGAGCGTGGCCGAGTTTCGCGGGCTCTTGTTTCAGCGGTTGGCCGCCGCGCGGCGCGCGGAGCAGGATGGCTGGTATCTGGGCGTCGAGTGGGAGTCCGCGCCCGCGCCCGCGCCGAGGCGCGTCGTCGGAAGGTGGCTGCTGCTAGGTGAAGGCGAGGGGCTCGGCGCGGCGCTGCGCGCAGAGCTCGCGCAGGCCGGGCAGGCCGTGGCGTACGCGGCGCAGATTCCGAACAGCGCGGCGGAGCTGCGCACGCTGCTCGGCACATCCTTCGCGGGCGAGCCGCCAACCGGCGTGGTGCACCTTGGGGGCCTGGCGGAGTCGGAAAGGGAATCGGAGGCCCGCCGCGAGACAGACCTTTTGCGCGGCTGCCAGAGTGTGCTGTACGCGGTGCAGGCCCTGACTGAAATGGGGTACCGAGACGCGCCGAGGCTATTCCTGCTGACGCGGGGCGCGCAGGCGGTGGCGGGCGGCGAGGTTGCGCTGATGCAGGCCCCGCTCCTCGGGCTGGCGCGGACGATCGCGCTGGAGCACGCGGAGCTGCGCCCGGTGCGGCTGGATCTCGATCCGCGCCGCCCGGCCGCCGAGGTCGTGGCGATCGTCACCGAGCTTCTGGCTGACGATGCCGAGGAAGAGATCGCGCTGCGAGAGGGAGAGCGGCGCGTCGCGCGGCTCGTGCCGCGGTCGCCTGCGGACTCCGCGCCGGCGAAACTCGCGTTCATCGACGTCCCGCATCGGGGGCGGGCTGCCATCGCGAATAACTGCAGCTACCTGGTGACCGGCGGCCTGGGCGGACTGGGGCTCAGCGTCGCTGGCTGGCTCGCTGAGCAGGGAGCCGGACAGCTCGTGCTCCTATCGCGGAGCGGCTTGACGAGCTCCGCGCAGCAGGGTGCGGTGGCCGCTCTCGAGGCAAAGGGCGCGCGGGTGATCGTCGCACGAGCCGACGTGGCCGAGCGCGAGCAGGTCGCCGCGGTCCTGCGCCAGGTGGCCGCTTCCGGGATGCCGCTGCGCGGTGTGGTGCACGCCGCCGGGGTTCTCTCCGATGGGCTCATCAAGCAGCAGACGATCGAGTCCTTCCGGACGGTCATGCGGCCCAAGGCGCTAGGCGCCCTGAACCTGCACGAGCTGACGCGAGAGCTGCCGCTCGACTTCTTCGTTCTGTACTCATCAGCGGTCGGACTGTTCGGCTCACCGGGCCAGGGCAACTACGCGGCGGCGAGCACGTTCCTCGACGCGCTTGCGCACCAGCGCCGGATGCAGGGGCTGCCCGCGCTGAGCATCGACTGGGGGCCGTTCTCCGAGGTGGGGCTCGCGGCGGCGCAGGAGAACCGCGGCGCGCGGCTGCTTTCGCGCGGGATTCAGAGCTTGACGCCCCACCAGGGCCTGGAGGCGCTGGGCCGTCTGCTTTCCGGCAGCGAAGCGCAGGTGGGGGTAGTGCCGCTGAACCTGCGGCAGTGGGGGGCGTTCCATCAGGTGGCCGCGGCGTCGGCGCGGCTGCGGAAGCTGAGGAAGGATTCAGAACAAGAGAGCCACGGCGGCGGCGGCGACCCGGAGCTATTGGCGCGGCTCGCGGCGGCGCCTACGGGAGGACGTGCGGCGCTCATCGCGGAGCAGCTACGCGGACAGGCCGCCCGGGTGCTGCGAATTCCAGCCGCCGAGCTCGACGCGAACGCGCCACTGACCAGCCTCGGCCTCGATTCGCTGATGGGGCTCGAGCTGCGCAACCACCTCGAATCCACGTTCGGTCTCCGCGTGCCGGCGACGATCTTGTGGACCTATCCGACGCTGACCGCGCTGTGCGAGCACCTGGCCGGCACGCTGTTCCCCGCGGCAGGCGGCCCGACGGCGCCGAACGCGGAGGTCGCAGAAGCGGCCAAGACCGATCCAGAAGCGGCGCTGCTCGATGACAGCCAGCTGCTCGCGCTGCTCGATGACGAGCTGGCGCTAGCGAGAAAGCACGGAGTCTAGGCAACATGTCGCAACAAGAAGCGCTGCTCCGCGAGCGCCTTCGCGAGGCCGCATTCGTTCTGCGCGAGCTGCGCCTTGAGCGCGACGCGCTGGTCAAGGAGCGGACCGAGCCGATCGCCATCGTCGGCATCGGCTGCCGCTTTCCCGGCGGCGCGAACAGTCCCTTGGCTTACTGGGATCTGCTCGCCGCAGGCCGCGACGCCGTCGTGAAAATGGAGCCGCGCTGGAAGCTCGTCGGCGCACACCCCGCTGAACCGGTGCCACGCTGGGCGGGACTTCTTACGCAAGCGGTGGAGACGTTCGATCCAGGGTTCTTCGGGATCTCGCCGCGTGAGGCACGCGCGCTGGATCCGCAGCAGCGCCTGCTGCTGGAGGTCTCGTGGGAGGCTCTCGAAGATGCCGGCATCGTGCCGCTGTCGCTCAAGCAGAGCCGCACCGGCGTGTTCATCGCGGCCTGCGCCAACGACTACGCTGACAGTTGCGCGCGCGTGCCCCCGGCCGAGCAGGATGCCTACCTCACGACGGGCAACATGCTGAGCATCGCCGCGGGTCGGCTGTCCTACACGCTGGGGCTGCAGGGACCCTGCCTGACTCTCGACACGGCGTGCTCGTCTTCCCTGGTGGCGATCCACCTTGCCTGCCGCAGCCTGCGCGTCCGCGAGAGCGAGCTGGCGTTGGCCGGCGGCGTCAGCCTGATTCTGTCTCCGGATAGCACGACGGCGCTGTGGCGCACGCAGGCGCTGTCGCCGGATGGGCGGTGCCGAACATTCGATGCGCTGGCCAACGGGTACGTGAGAGGAGAGGGCTGCGGGCTTGTGGTCCTCAAGCGGCTCCGCGACGCGCAGCGGGACGGAGACCGCATCTGGGCGGTGCTACGCGGCTCAGCGATCAATCACGACGGTCGCTCCACCGGGCTGACAGCGCCCAACGTGCTGGCGCAGGAATCGCTGCTGCGCGCGGCGTTGAAGGACGCGGGCGTCGAGCCCGCGGCCATCGGTTATGTGGAGACGCACGGGACAGGGACCTCGCTGGGCGATCCGATCGAAGTGGAGGCGCTGCGGGCGGTGCTGGGAAAGCCGCGCGCCGACGGCGGGCGCTGCGTGCTCGGCGCGGTGAAGACGAACATCGGGCACCTGGAGGGAGCCGCGGGCGTGGCCGGCGTGATCAAGGCGGCTCTCGCGCTGGCGCAAGAACAGATTCCCAAGAACTTGAATTTCCGGACGCTCAACGCGCACATCGAGCTTGCCAACTCATCGCTGGACCTGGCCACCGAACCAAGGGCATGGCCGCGCGGCGAGAAGCCCCGCTTCGCAGGGGTCAGCAGCTTCGGGCTGAGCGGCACCAACGCGCACGTCATCTTGGAAGAGGCGCCGGCAGCTGCGCGCAGTGACTCTGCAGCGGTGCCGGCGGTGCCGGTTCTGCTGAGCGGTAGAAGCGAGGCGGCGCTCGGTGCGCAGGCCGCGCAGCTCGGCGCCCACCTCACGGCCCATCGCGACGAGTCGCTCCTTGACCTCGCGTATACGCTGGCCTGTCGGCGCACCCAGTTCGAGCACCGCGCGAGCATCGTCGTGAAGAGTCGAGAACAGCTGCACGCGGCGCTCTCCGCGCTGGCGCAGGGACAGCCCAGCGCGCTGGTTCGCACCGCTGCGGCGCGCTCTGCGGGCAAGCTGGCGTTCTTGTTCACCGGACAAGGGAGCCAGCGTCCAGCCATGGGACGAGCTCTGGCCGAAGGTTTTCCGCAATTCCGCGACGCGCTCGATGCGGTCCTGGCTGCGCTGGATCCGCTGCTGCCGCGTCCACTGCGCGAGGTGCTGTTCACCGAGCAGGGAACTCCCCAGGCGCAGCTTCTCGACCAAACCGGCTACACCCAGCCAGCGCTCTTCGCGCTGCAGGTGGCGCTCTTCCGCTTCCTCGAGAGCCTGGGCATTACACCGGATTTCTTGCTCGGACACTCGGTCGGAGAGATCGCTGCCGCGCACGTGGCGGGCGTCCTCGCGCTTGCCGATGCCTGCCGGCTGGTGGCGGCGCGCGGGCGATTGATGCAGGAGCTCGCGGACGGGGGCGCGATGGTGGCGCTGCAGGCCGCGGAGCAGGAGGTGAAGCCGCTGCTCGTGGGCAAGGAGTCGCTGCTCGACATCGCGGCGATCAACGGACCTCAGCACACGGTGCTCTCCGGCGATGAAGAGGCCGTGCTGGAGGTGGCGCGATACTTCGAATCGCGCGGCCGCAAGTGCACGCGCCTGTCAGTCAGCCATGGCTTTCACTCGCCCCGCATGGACGCCATGGCGGAGGCGTTCGGCAAGGTCGTTGCGGGACTGTCCTATAACAAGCCGCAGATTCCGCTGATTTCGAGCGTGACCGGAGAGCTCGCCACCGACGGCGAGCTGAGCCGGCCCGAGTACTGGGTAAAGCAGGCGCGAGCCACGGTGCAGTTTCAGCGGGGCATGGCTACGCTGGACGCCGCGGGGGTCAGGAGCTATCTTGAGCTCGGACCGCGGGGCGTCCTCTGCGCGATGGGCGCGGAGTGTCTTTCGGAAGCAGCGGCGCAGCAGAGCGAGTTGGTCGCCGTTCTGCGCGGAGAAGAGCCCGAGCCCACGGCGTTGATGCAAGCGCTGGGCAGGCTGCACGTTCGCGGGGTCCGGGTCGACTTTGACGCTCTGCTGCGTCCCATGAATGCGCGAAGGGTCGCTCTGCCGACCTATCCGTTTCAGCGGCAGCGCTGCTGGATCGATGCGCCGCGCCGCAGCGGCCTGGACGTATCGACAGTGGCTCCCGCTGCAGGCGAGCACCCGCTGCTCGGGACCGTCACGTCGTTGGGAGAGCAGGATTCCTATCTGTTTGCCGGGCTGCTCTCGGCCAGCATCTCGCCTTGGCTGCTCGAACACAGCATCTTTTCGACAGCGATCTTCCCAGGTACCGGATTTCTGGATCTGGCGCTCTGCGCCGCGCAGACCTTGGAACTGCAAGCGGTCGCGGAGCTCGTGCTCTCTGCGCCGCTGACGCTGTCGGATTCGCCGGCAGTGCAGCTGCAGCTCTTGGTGCAAGCGCCCGATGCGCAGGGCAAAAGGCGCTTTACGATCAGCAGCCAGGCCGCCGGCGCGCCGCTGCAAGCGCCCTGGCTCCACCACGGAACCGGCGTGCTCGGTGCGAGCCCCAAGGCGGCCGAACTCGACGCTCCGGCGCAGTGGCCTCCCGACGGGGCAGAGCCCGTCGATCTATCCGGGTTGTACACGGCCTTCGGCGCCAGAGGTCTCGGCTACGGACCGGCCTATCAAGGCCTGCGCGCGGTCTGGAGAACCGCGGACGCCGTCTATGTACACGCCCGGCTGCCGGACGCCCTCCACACGGATGGGGCGCGCTTCTCTGTTCATCCGGCGCTGCTCGACACGACGCTGCACGGACTCGCCGCGGCGCTGCCGGTAGACGCCGTGGATGCGGCGGTCATGCTGGTCGCCTGGCAGAGCGTGCGCCTCTTCGCAAAAGGCGCAAGCGAGCTGCGAGCGCGGCTGGACCTACCCACGCCGCGAGGTGGCGAGCAGCTCTCGACGTCGCTTGTCGCCTGGAATGAACTCGGGCAGCTGGTCCTAGTGGTCGAGCAGGTGACGTTGCAGCGGGTGCGGGCCGCGCAGCTTCTCGCCGCGCGCTCGCGACAGCCGCTGTATGCCGTGCAGTGGATGCCCGTCCCCGCCCCGGCGAGCCTGGCGCCGGCAAAAGAGATCTGGGTTCTTGGCGGAGCGAGCGGGATCAGCGGCGCGATGCTCGCCGGACCGATGGAGCTCGACGAGCGGCTGCGTTCGGCGACGCCGCCCGCCCAGCTCGTCATCGATGCCACGCAGCCCGTGCCGCAGTTCGCGCTCCTGGCCGCGCATGCGCGGACGTATGAGGTGCTGCGCGTTCTGCAGATGTGGCTGAACGACGCTCGGCTGGCGGCCGTGGAGCTTGTCATCCTGACCAGCGGCGCCGTGAGCACGGCACTCGACGAGGACCTGCCGGCGCTTGACCAGGCGCCGCTGTGGGGCCTGGTGCGCAGCGCGCGCAGCGAGGATCCGGATCGGCGGCTGCGTCTCCTCGATTTGGAAGCGGGCAGCGAGCCCGCGGCGATCCTGGGGGCTCTGGCAGCAGAGGGCGAGCCCGAGCTGGCCCTGCGGTCGGGCGTCCTGTGCGCCCCGCGGCTGGTTTCCCTTCGCCCCAACGACCAGACTTTGTCCGCGTGCATCAAGGCGCCGCTGCCGCGGCTCGCTCAGGGCACCGTCCTCATCACGGGCGGCACGGGTGAGCTCGCGACGCTTCTGGCGCGCCATTTGGTGGCGCGCTACAGCGCGCGCAACCTGCTCCTCCTTTCTCGCCGCGGGATGCAGGCCAAAGGCGCGGCGCAGCTCGCGCGCGAGCTCGCGGAGCATCAGGCCGCGGTGCGCATCGTGTCGTGCGACGTCTCCGAGCCGCAGGCCCTGGCAGCGGTGCTCCAGAGCATTCCCGATGCCGCGCCCCTGCGCGCCGTGTTCCACTGCGCGGCGGTGCTGGACGATGGAGTCGTGTCCACGCAGTCTGCGGAAAGGATCGACCGTGTCTTTGCGCCAAAGCTCGATGCCGCGTGGCACCTGCACACGCTGACGCAGTCGCTCGATCTGGATGCCTTCGTCCTCTTCTCTTCCGTGGCCGGCATCTTGGGCGTGCCGGGCCAAGCGAACTATGCCGCGGCCAGTACCTTCCTCGACGCACTGGCCGCGCATCGGCGGCATCGCGGCCTGCCTGGGCAGAGCCTGGCCTGGGGGCTGTGGCAGCCGCACGGTCAGGGCCTGGCCGCCAAGCTGACCGCCGCGGACCTGGCGCGGCTGCAGCAACAGGGGTTCGGCATGTTTTCAGCTGAAGAGGGACTCGAGTCGCTCGACGCCGCGCTCGCACGGCCCGAGCCGCTCCTCGTGCCCATGCGTCTTTACGGCGAGCGCTTGCGCGCACGCCCAGACTTGGTGCCGCCGCTTCTGCGCGCTATCGCCGGCCCAGCCAGAACGCGCGCCACCAACCCCGACGCGGCGGGTGCGAGCCAGCTGCCCGCGCGACTTCGCGCACTGCCCGCGGATCAGCGGTTCGGCGAAGTGCTGGAGCTTGTCCGTCGCGAAGTGGCCTCGATTCTGGGGCTGGAAAACGGCGCGGCTCTCACCCCTTTACAATCGCTCCGCGACCTGGGACTCGATTCGCTCATGGCCGTCGAGCTGCGCAATCGAGTGCAGGCGCTCCTTGCGGTTCGCTTCGAGCTCAGCGCCATCTGGCGACTCGCCAACCTGCAGGAGTTTGCCATGGAGCTCGTCCGCCTGCTGGCGCCGCAGACCGCAACCTCCGAGTTCGCCGGAGCGCCGGCCGAGAAGCCAAGTCCCGCAGGCCGACCGCGGCTGGCGCCGATGTCGGCTGGGCAGCAGCGGCTCTACTTCCTGGATCGGGTGCTCGAGCTGCGCCACACGTACAACCTTGCGCTCTCCATTCGGCTGCCGACGGCGCTCGATGTTGCCTTGCTGCGGTCGGCGGTCGAGCTGCTCATCGCTCGGCACGAACAGCTGCGCGTCTGCTTCGTGGAACAGGACAGCCAGCCACGACAGCGCATCCTGCCCTGGGTGGAGCCGCCGCTCGAGGAGCTCTCGCTCACCGTGGCCGAAGATACGCGCGACGCGGCGCTGCGGCAGCTTGTCGAGATGGAGTGTCAGAAGCCCTTCGAGCTATCGCGAGCGCCGCTGTTTCGCCTGCTGTACATCCGCCTGGGTCAGGCCGAGTCCGCGCTCGCCCTCCTGTGGCACCACATCGCTACCGACGGCTCCTCGATGTCGATCTTTGTCGCCGAGCTGTCTGCGGCCTATCAGACGCTGCACGGCGGCGGGCAGCCGGAGCTCGCCGCCGGTCCATCCTACGCCCTCTATGCGGCGCGCCAACTTGAGTGGCTGCAGACCGACGCCTGTAACGCGCAGCGCGATTTCTGGAAGGCCAAGCTCGAAGGGCTGCCAGCCCTGGAGCTGCCCACCGATCGACCGGCTGCGCGCCGGCGCACGGAGCGCGGCGGCCTGGTCAAGTTCACGATCTTGGCGCAGACCGGCGCAGCGCTCGAAGCTCTGGTGAAGCGGACGCGCAGCACGCCCTTTGTCATTCTGAGCGCTGCGTGGTCGGCGCTGCTCTCGCGCTATTCGGGGCAGCAGGACTTCGCGATAGGCACCACGATGGCCGGGCGCCATGACGACACGGTTCGTGATGCCGTCGGTTTCTTCGTCAACACGCTACCCCTCCGCTGCCAGCTGCACGGCGAGCCCACAGGACTTGAGTACATCAAGCGATTGCACGCAGAGATCTGGTCTGCGCTCGAACACCAGGAGCTGCCGCTCGACGAGATCGTTCGCGCCGTCGCGCCCGACAGGCCGCCGGGATTCATCGGCAGCCCGCTGTTTCGCACCTGCGTGTCCTATAATGAAGCCCGCGCATCCTCCGGTTCCTTCGCCGGGTTCCCGGTGGACTTGGTGGTCGACCCAGTCATCGAGAAGGTGGGAGGAACGAGCAAGTTCGATCTCTTGCTGTCCATGTTCGCGCTGCCGCAGGGCTTCGCGGCGGCAATCGAGTTCTCCACGGATCTCTTCGATGTCGCCACCGTGGAGCGCTACGCGCAGCACTACCTCACGCTGCTCACGAGCCTGGTGGAACAGCCCGAGCGCCGCCTCCACGAGCTGCCGCTTCTGACGGAAGCGGAGCGGCACCAGCTGCTCTTGACGTGGAACGCTACGGACGCGGACTATCCGCGGGACGCGTGTCTTCACGAGCTCTTCGAATCGCAGGTCGAGCGCACCCCGGATGCCGTGGCGCTCGTCCAGGAGGAAGCGCAGCTCAGCTACCGCGCGCTGAACGCCAAGGCGAATCAGCTCGCGCATCGCTTGCGGGCGCTGAGCGTTGGGCCCGAAGTGTTCGTGGCCCTGTTCGTGGAGCGGTCGTTCGACATGGTGGTGGCGATCCTGGGAATCCTCAAGGCGGGCGGCGCCTACGTTCCCATCGATCCCGATTCCCCCGCGGATCGCATCGATTTCATGCTCCAGGATACCCGGCCCGCCGTCCTGCTCACGCAGCGCGAGCTCGTCGAGAAGCTACCGCGGACATCCGTACCGATCTTCTGTCTCGACGATCCGGTGACCTTTGCCGGCCAGACCGTCGACAATCTGAAGCCCTTGTCGAGGTCGGCCAACCTGGCCTACGTCATCTACACCTCCGGCTCCACCGGGCGTCCCAAAGGCGTCCTTATAGAGCAGCGCTCCGTGAGCAACCTGCTGCAGGCGCTCAATCGCCGCGCGTGGGGACCGGCGCCGCGGCGCGTGGCGATGTTGGCGCCGATTTTTTTCGATATGTCGGTGAAGCCACTGTTCGGCTCACTGCTGTATGGGCACACGCTGTACATCGTCGACAAGCAGACTCGGCGCGATGGCGGCGCGCTACTCTCGTTCTTCCAGCGCCACGCCATCGCGTGGAGCGACTGCACGCCGTCGATCCTGGCGATGCTCGTCGATGCCGGCCTGCCGAGCTGCCAGCCACTTGCCCTGCAGGTGCTCTTGTGTGGAGGCGAAGCGCTGTCAGCTGCGCTGGTCGCCAGTGTGTACGCGCCGCAGATCCGGTCGACGCTTCAGATCATCAACGTCTACGGGCCCACCGAGACCTGCGTGAACGTGAACGCGAACCCGGTCACGGCGCAGACGCTCGACCTGTCGCGCGCGGTCGTTCCCATGGGAAGACCGTTCGAGAACACGCAGCTCTATATCCTCGATGCCCACCTCCAGCCCGTGCCCGTGGGCGTCCCCGGCGAGCTTCACATCGGCGGCGTCGGACTGGCGCGCGGCTACCTCAACCGCCCGGACCTGACGGCCGAGAAGTTCATCCCTAATCCTTTTGCCACCGATCTCGGCTCGCGCCTGTACAAGACGGGGGATCTTGTCCGCTTCCTTGCGGACGGCAAGATAGAGTTTTTGGGCCGCATCGATCATCAGGTCAAGCTCCGCGGCTATCGCATCGAACTCGGCGAGATCGAGGCCGTCCTGGCCTCCCATTCCGACATCGCCAGCTGCGTCGTCATGGCCCGCGAGGACAAGCCGGAAGAAAAGTATCTGGTCGCCTACGTCGTGCTGCAGCCGGGTCACTCGCTTCCCGCCGAAGCGCTGCGCGCGCACCTGGCGAAGCAGCTGCCCGATTACATGCTGCCGGCGGCCTTCGTATTTCTGGCCGCGCTGCCGCTCAATCGCAACGGCAAGGTCGATCGCCGCGCCCTGCCGGCGCCTGCGCGCGAGCGTGGCGAGAGCTCATTCGTCCCCCCGGCCAATCCCCTGGAGGGAGCCCTGGCCGACATCTTTTCATCCGTGTTGAAGCGGCAGCGCATCGGCAGGCACGACGACTTCTTCGCGATGGGCGGCGACTCGCTGCTGGCGGTCCGCGCGGTCACGCGCGCCCAGCAGGCGGGCTTCGCGCTAACCGTGAACCAGCTCTTTCGCAGCCCGACTCTCGCGAAGCTCTACGCCGGGATGGTCGGGACCAGCCGCCCGAGCTGCCTGACGATGCTGCAGGAGGGGCAGAAGCCGGGCGGCGTCGTCTTTGTACCCGGGGCCGGCGGCGTCTTCCATCGCGCGCACGACATCGTCCGCGCGCTCGCCGTCAGCACGCCGAGCTTCGGGCTGATCTCGCCGATCATTGCCGGGCTCAAAGAGCGACCGGGGTCCGTGGTGGAGCTGGCTGCGCTGTATGCCCAGGACATCGTCTGGCGGATCCCGCAGGGGCCGCTCGTCCTCATCGGCTACTCGTTCGGCGGCCCCGTTGCGCTCGCCATTACCGAGACGCTCTTGACGATGAACCGCGCCGTCGAGCGCGTGATCCTGCTCGACGCGCGACCGAGCGCCAAGGACGCGCCGCAGGAGCTCGATGCGCAGACGACCCTCGTCGCGCTCCTCGACACCCTGGGCATTCCGGCGAGCCGCATCCAGAGCTCGGGGCACGCAGATCCGCTCGCGGCGCTTGCTGCGCTCCTGGCACCCGATGCCGAGCAAGCGCCAGGTCTGCGCAGCTTCATCGGCTCGGTCCTCGAGAGCGCGCAAGGTGCAGCAAAGATGTTCGCAGCCTGGCAGCCCCGCCTGCCGAACGTGCCCGTCCACCTGCTGCGCGTCGCAGGCCATGAGGAGCGCGGCGCGGACTATGGCTGGAGCCTGTACGGCTCGCTCGCCAGCGTGCAGACCATTCCCGGGCAGCACTACAGCATCCTGCGGCCTCCCTATCTTGCGTCCACGATGCAGGCTGTCCGGAGCTTGCTCGATAGCAGCTTGGCCACATAGTCGACCGCGGCAGCGATCGATTACGATCCGTGAGGTCGCCAGCCGCGGGTGTAGTGCGCGATGCCGACGGCGACGAAGTGCTCGATGAGATCCGCCGCTCGTGGCGCTCCACCCGCAAGCTTGAAGCTGGACTGGAGGGCCGGGATCGGCCTCCGGAATGAGTCATCCTGCAGGACGCGCAGCACCGCGTCGCGCAGTTCCTCCGGGGTGAACGTGGCCTTGTTCATGACGAGTCCGACCCCCGCATCCTTGACGCGCACAGCCATGTCCCGCTGCCCGGCCATCATCGGAATACCGACGATGGGTGTGCCGGCAGCGAGCGATTCGTAGACGCTGTTGACGCCGCAGTGCGAGATGAAGACCCGCACGTTGTCGTGCGACAGCACCGCCGATACGGAGGGGACCCAGGACTCGATGCGGACGTTCTGCGGCACCTTCTGGTCGCCGAGCCCCTCTTGCAGCTCTTTCTTGAGTACCCATAGTACGCGGAAGGTGCTCGATTCAAAGGCCGCGAGCATGCGCAGAATCACATCGCGCGAGGCGAGCGCCAGCGTGCCGAGGTTGGCATAGACGACGGGAGGTCCACTCTGCAGCCACTCCTCGTACGGGGGCGGCAGCGGCTCCGGCTCGGGAATCATCGGCCCCACCGCATGGACGAGTGGCGGCAGCGGGCGGCTGTATTCCAGCCCGAATGCCGTGTTGGTGATAATCAGCCGATCTTTGAGGGCCGTGTTCAGATCCGCGGGAGCCCGACCGCGTGTCTGGCGAAGGGCGTTGAGCCGCTTGCCCAGGGTCAAATTCAAGGCGTGTGGGGCTGCGAACCGCATGAAGCGATTCTTGATTCGATCACGCAGATCGAGCTCGTTCACCGACTTGCCCGACATATAGAACGGCAGATCATCGACGGCCGGCAGCACCGCCGCGGGCAGGACGGCTAGCAGGTACGGATTGTTGACGATGAAGGGAATTCCCTCGTGATCCGCTACATCCATGCCCGCGAACGTCACGATGTTGACAATCATCACATCCGGGCGGCGCGCTTTGACCGCGGCGCCCAAGGCATCGTACATGATAGGCCACAGCTCGACGAAGTTGGCGGTCATTCGCGCCGTGCCTCGGCGGTATGTCGGATCGAGCGCCCCCTCAACCTCCGTGCGCTGGAGCTGCTCTGCCAGGGCTCCCATCGGTCCGAGATCGACGAACTCGACCCTGCGCGACTGCCGTTCGACGTGCGTGCGCACCTCTTGCGTGGAAGCCAGCGCGACGCGCCAGCCGCGGCGGGCCAGCTCCTCGGCCTGGGTGAGGAGCGGGTTGAGATGGCCAATGAGTGGAATTGAGACAAAGAGTGCGTACTTTTGTTTGTCCGCTGCAAGCTCAGCGGGGCATGTCATATCCGTCATCATGAACCTCTGGAACTGCGTCCTGGCCAGTTACGCCGTGATGAGATTGGTCTTCCTGCTCATGGGCCCTCGTTTCTAGTAGCGACGGGCAGCGGTGATGCAGCCGGCGAGATGAGCGCTTGCCGAGGCAGAAATAGAGCATTGAGGACCCGCCGCAGCCGGGGTACGAGCGGCCTCTCGATTGCCCCATGGACGAGGCTGGCGAGGACCAGCATCCCCGCCGTCATGCCGAGCACTGCGGCGACGCTGTCGCCAAGACCCAGCGCTCTTGAGATGGCGCAGCCGAGCTGGTGATGGAGGAGATACAGGGGGAATGTGACTCCGCCGGCGAACTCGGTGAGCGGCCTGACCTTCTGCACGGGGTGCAGGGCGAAGAAGGTAAGGACTGCCGTGGCGATGCTCATGATCGTACAGGATATCCAGGGGTTGAATACGGTGTACTCCAGATGGACGCGCTCAACCGCCCGTTGCCACACCCCGACCAACATCAACATCACGGCGCCTGCGAAGAGCGCCCAGGCCACGCGCGAGCGCGGTTCACGCGACAAGACGAACAGGATGCCCCCGACGGCGAATCGGCTGAGCCACTGAGTGGCGAAGAGCACGATGCTAAACCCCGTCGTAAACCGCGATATGATCGTGGTTATCACGCCGACTACGATGAAGGCTGCCATCAGTCGAAGCTGGACCAACCCGAGCGCCAAGCCGATGCCTACGAGCGCATAGAAGACCCACTCTATCTGAATCGTCCAATACACCACGTCGGCCACCTGGATCTTCTGCCCCAATCCGGGAATCAGGATCAGACCGGTGATGTTGCCGAGCCAGTCGAGCACTCCGATAGAGCGATGTGAATAGGCGCTCAAGATGCGACAGCCGAGGAAGGTGATGGTTGCGCATGCGATCAGCGGTGGGTACAGCCTGGCGAAGCGGGCGATCGTGAACGAACGCCAGTCGCGGCCCAAGGCCGTCATCATGATGAAATAGCCGCTGACGACGAAGAAGATGTCGACGGTGACGTAAAAATAGCGCGAGGCGGGTGACAGCAGTGAAGAGTACATCTCCGTCCGACCGACTGAGTGGCTGGAGAAGGAGAAGTGGCCGATCACCACGAGGATCGCCGCGCTGATGCGTACCAGCTCGAAGGGGACCGAGCGAGCTTGCGCTGACTGCTGTGGGACGGCGTTATGACTCATTATTGAGTAACTTTCGAAGTGGTGCGTACTGGCCGTGGGCTGCGCTCCGCTGCGGAGATCACTTCACCGATGATCGGAAGAAAATGTTGAGGAAGTATGGAGCCGAGTGAGCCTCGCTTCGTCCTCACAGGTCAGCCTAGTTCGCCCGCAGGGCTTCGACCGGTCGTAGGTGCGCAGCCTTCCATGCCGGATATAGACCTGACAGGATCGTGCCGAGGATCACGAATCCGATCACCGCACCAAGAAAGCCGGGCCCGACGCTCGGATAGAGGACCAGGGTGTCACCACCCGCCATGTGCCCTCTGATCCCGCTCCGGCCGAGCCAGTACACGACAGCGTACCCGAGGCCGGTGCCGACCACGGCGCTGAGAAAGCCCATCAGGCCTGCTTCCCACAAGAACAGCACCGTGATCTGCCAGCGGCG
>Ga0075158_10001197_pt1 | contig 19863 bp, 11 predicted proteins | sample JI91814BDNA_FD_70968 | JGI IMG/M metagenome (GOLD analysis project Ga0075158, IMG submission 70968) | Wastewater effluent complex algal communities from Wisconsin, to seasonally profile nutrient transformation and Carbon sequestration -... | ecosystem: Engineered > WWTP > Effluent > Algae... | reverse complement strand
CACCATAGATTGGTATTTCTCTACCAACTATTTCGAAGCTCACCACAAGGGCGTACTTTGCTTTTGAATCAGGGTCGTTGCTCCAGCCTTGGTGTCCATTAACTGCAATACAAAAGTGCGCAGGCAATTCGTTGGACTTGACTGTCGCCCAGTCCTTCTGAACTGTGCCAGAGCTGCGTTTTGCTCCCTCGATTGTTCCATGGTCTACCTGCGCGCCCAGCGTCCAAGTAAGCGTAGTGCCTTTTGCCGCTTTGTCATCGGCAGCACTGTTCTTCAATGCCCGAGAGCGGAAACTTTCCATTGATTCCCCGAGTTTACTGCTCTTCCAATCCAGCCAAGTTGACAAATATCGCCGTAGATTGCGACGAGTTCGCCGTGGCTTAGCAACGTAAGATAATGTTACTTCAATGAGGATATCGTACTCGTAACCAGGACGTCGCATCGACTCGGGAATTGGAATCTGGTAGAGATCACACTCACCAGCTTTTATTTCAGTTTCACCGGACGTAATCAGCGTTACGCGATAATCGTTATTTGTAGTCGCTCGCTCAATGTTAGGTAAGCCATAACCAAGCGTTCGTATCGCCCGGTTCGTATCAACAGTAGTCCCTCTCGTCCACTCCGGCCATCTGGCCGATTGAACAATTAGTGCACGGTACAGCAAACACGGTTCGTCCGGCAATAGTCGCTGCAGATGAGCAGCGATGTGTGTCACTTTAGGGGCCGCGTAGGACGTTCCAATATCATCACGATCGAATTCTGGTCCAGGGCCAAATCTTGTCGAACGAACCAACTCTGGAAAGCAATCGCGACCTTCCGTTGGAGTTCCGAGCAGGGCAACTGTCCCGGGAGAAAGGAGAAAGTCACCGCCGAATTCAACAACTTCGGGCTTTATAACGTTCCACAGGCCGAGTCCCGATCGACTAAAGCTAGAAGGTTCGGCCTCGTTTGTGACAAAACTCTGCCACCCGGTAGATTTATAGTATTGGTACGCGACGGAACCTACAGTCAGTGCTTGGAGACTTTGGGCCGGGTTTGCTACACGTGACGACGGCTCGAGCAGGAAATCGGGATAAGCTCGTCCTGCACCCAAATGGTCCAAGATTCCAGCACGAGGAGCTGACGCGTAATCTCTGAGATTCCCTGAACTTTGAATGATGAGAATGTCAAGTTGCTCTGACATCGCGTCGATTTGAGCAGCCCACGCCGACATATGACGCAGACGGCAATGACAATCAGCATTGATCGAATGATTAAATAGTCGTGTTTGTCGAGGACCATGGTGGTATCGATCCACAACTTTCCGGAGTAACGCAGCAGGGAATAGGCTTGCTGGCAAGTAACCCTCGGCGTCTAAAACTCGGGCATTTTGAATCCAGAATGGGTGCTGATACTCGATGTCTCTTTGAACTGATTCACCATAGAGAATCGCTCCAGCAACACGTGTACCGTGTCCACCTGCCCGAATGTAATCACTCACATCTGAGGATGAGGCTGGAGGTGGAAGAAAACAAAATGATGCCGCTTTGTCGATGGCGCTCTGGATTAGTCTGTGTTCTTCCTGGATTCCACTATCGATTACACAGACCGCTGGTGCCGACGGATCCGGTGGCAATGGTGTCGGATTCTTATCTAAGCCATTACGGGATTCAACTCCATTTTCTCGTAGTTGGACGGTGTCGGGCTCGACTACCTCAAACACGAACGGGAAATTGAGAACAAAGTCCTTTAGGCCTCTTCCACTAACGACGAATCGCATAGTGAAACTATCTGGCAAGGTAACGGCATCTTTCTCTTCGTCGTGCACAATCTGCACAATCGCTCCGCCGTAACCCTCGACAATGATCCGCTGAACCTCGCTAATTCTTGCTTCTTGCAAATCGTACCAAGCGTCATAGGCAGCGATTCTTTCATTTGCCCAGTCACCTTCCCTTCGAGCCCAATCTTCGTCGGATTCTCGCTTCCTCCGCTCAGGTTGCTTGGGGATCTCACCGGTTCCAAGACAAGTAACACCGATATCGACCGTCAAGTTTGGGACCGAATCCAAAGTGCCCCAGATCGATTGAAGGTACTCTGATAAGATCAGCTTCAATCGCTGAGCCTGATTAACATCATCATCCAAGCGATGGACGCTGGCGATTGTAGCTGTTCCAGTTCTTGGCTTTGCCGCCTCTGCAAACCCGTCAATAGCCTTAAGGAATTCAAGCAAGTCGATGTCGCTGCTCGCGACAATAACAAATCCTCCATCTTCTTCTGATACGATTTCAAAATTGAAATAGTGGCGGAGCTTATCAATGTCGAGAGCGGGATCTACTTCCAGAAGAAGCGGGATGCCTGGCGTTAAATCAGGTAGGTTCTCTGATTTCCTGATTTCGGAAATCTTGCGACGCGATTCGAAGACTGACTCAGTTGTTGTTCGAAGGTTAGCACTGTGAGTTGTGCGGTCGGATCTATTGTCGAGCGTTCGCCTGTCAACCGGTGGTCCGCCACCGCTAAGCTTGGCAGGACCACTTTCCCTTCGAAGCAACTTTAGATAGTCGAAATCTCGTTTGCTTGCCATCAGAATCTAACTCCGTTACTCCCTCGAAGGCGGCAGCTTTAGCTCAGAGATCGCGGCCTCGAAATGGGATTGCTCTACAACCCTCTTGCCAGACAAAACAGCTGCTTTGGCCGCAGCCTGTGCAACACGCACGACGTAAGCCGCTGACACACCATTCAATTTTTCTACGACATCAGCCCAGCGGATGCCTTTCGCTCGTTCGACGCCAGATAGCGTTAGCGACAAAAGTTGCTCGATTTCAGTTTTTCCGGGTAAAGGCACTGCAAATACATCATCGAATCGACGGAAGAGTGCTTCGTCGAGCGAGTTCTCTATGTTTGTTGTCGCGACCAACAATCCGGGCGCATCGTACTCTTCCATCAATTGCAGCAAAGTGTTGACAATTCTTGCTACTTCCCCAATGTCTTTTGATGTAGTTCGAGAGCGTGCAATAAAATCACATTCGTCGAGTAGCAACACACAAGGCTTTTCCCGTGCCGCATCAAAGACTGCCCGAAGATTTGAGGCCGACTCGCCAAAATAAGACGACACCAGAGCATCAAATCGAATCTTCATCAGCGGCAAGCCGGTGTTCCAGGCGAGTCGTTTTGCTCCAAGGGTTTTCCCGCAGCCTGGCGGGCCGTACAAGAGGATTTTCTTGCGAGGATTAAGGCCGTACGCAGAGAGACGCTCGCGAGCAGCAAACTCTTTCTCAATACGTTCAAACTTGATTTCAATGTCAGCCGGCAAGACGATGTGGTGCTCTAAAGCGTCATGCGGAATGACACTGACCAGCAACTCATGGCTACGCCGGCTGATTGGGAGTGAGCGAACGCTGCGATCGGAGTCGATCCCACCTCGGCTAGAGCGTTTTGGGTTCGAGCGATCACCGAGAATTGACTCAAGCTCATTGGCCAAGCGTTCGTGACCGCTCCGGCGTTCTCCATCCACAATCGTTTCTGCCAATCGATCGAGATCCTCTTGCGCTCCCATCGCAATCGCTCGAACCAGTCTTTTCAGCATTTCCGATTTCATTTACCTATCCCCCGTTTTCCGCACAAATGGGTGGCCGCACTAGAAGCTGTCTATCCCCCTTTGACTCTGGCATTGCATCGACAACCACGAGCACTCTGGTCCACCTTTCGACCATTGTACCGCCAAATTGGAACGATCGCGTCCACGTTGAGCATCAATTATCCAATCGATTTACAGGGATTATTCGACTTCAGCGGGTGCTGCCCCGGCCTTCGTTATTTTTTCTTCATGCCAATCTTGGTAGGTTTTGCTTGTCCCTTCCACTCGCCATGATCCCGTTCGGCCACTGACATTGCCTGCGTTCACGATCACTGCTCCCGCGGTTGGGCTTGAGAAGGCGATGTTCTCTGCAAACACATAGAATTCAGGCGAGTTGCAGGGCACGAGCTTCTTTTCGAGGACGAGTTGATCGCGGAGGCCACGGTACGACGTCCAGCCTTGTGGTCCAGTAACTCGGGCAGTGGAGCCTTTGAAGACGACGAATTCGCCATTGATCTCCTGGGCCTTTGCCGATGCGCCGGATGGCGAGTAGGTGAAAATTGGCGAAACGTCTGTGGTGATTCCGGTTACTCCCGGCTGAATCACAGGCTTGGCCTGCAGGAAGTTGAACCCAAGTACCGGAAGCACAAGCTGCATCTGGGAAATAAAGTACTCCATGTCCGCGATGTCTGGTTCGGGCAACGGCGGTATTGGTGGGGCTGTTCCGTTGTGAATGGTCGCTCGATCGGCTTCTTCTGCCAAAGTGATCAGCCGACTCTCGATGTATCTTCCATGAGACTTGGTGATATTTTGATCTTTGCTAATAATGATCGCACAGCGGACCCAGAACTCCTTTGACTCATCGTCATCATGAGCAGTCAGTCGCTTGAAGACGTTGTCCCCCTCACCAACGTAAACCTTGTCACGAGCGGGATTCTCTGGATCTGGCCCCAGCAAGCAATACACTCCTGTGCGTTTCACCTCTTCACGCTTTGCAAGTTCAGCCAGCATTGAGCGTGGTGCGACAATGATCTTGCCTGTCCAATTGATGATCTCGGCAGTTAGGATCTCGGAGGGCGAACCGTTGACGAGGTGGATGCGAATCGTCTTACCGTTCATGGTGTTTCATTTCTACGAATTCATTTAGTGACCGGCTCGTTTGTGTTCTCAAGTTGAGAAACAGTAGGCTTCTTCAGTCCACAGCAACAGCCAACTTCCCTCACTTATGTGGGGAATTTGGCAGACGCACTACCCAAAATGAGTACAAGAATCGTATCGCCATATTGCAGACTTTGCTAGACTGTGAATACTAGCCCATTGGCTTTAGGACTTAATCGGATGAAAAACCTGAGCGAATACGTGAAAACCGCAGAGGCGGCCCAGATACTTGGGGTCGCACAGAACACGCTCCGAAAATGGGCTGAGCAGGGTGACATCCCTGTGCACCGGAATCCAGCAAACGGATATAGGCTCTTCAAACGCGAGGACTTGATGCGATTTTTGAAGAAGATCGATCAGTCATCGAAGTCGGGGAGCTGACTGACATGCCAAATAGTATGAAGAGCAATTTCAGCCACCTAAATTCCCACGGCGATCAGCTCCTGAAGTTGGGGTTGCTTGCGGAACGCTACTTTACGGATGATCCGAATACTTGTTTGCTCAAACTTAGGCAGCTCGCTGAATTACTCGCTCAAGAAACTGCTGCCAACCTAGGCATGCTGACGACGAGCGAAGAGTCGCAGTTCGATTTGATACGTCGGCTGCAGGATAGAAACGCAATAACTAGGGAAGTCGCGCAGCTATTCCATGAAATCAGACGAACGGGCAATGAAGCGAATCACGGTCTCAAAGATGATTTTCGATCTGCCCTCTCGTCGCTTAAACTTGCTTGGCAATTGAGCCTCTGGTTTCATCGTACTTTCAATGATCCCAGTTACCGATCTGGTCCGTTCGTTCCACCTAAACCACCGACGATTGATACGGATAACCTACGCTCGGAGTTGAATGAGCTTCAGCAGCAATTGGAAGCCTACGTTTCGAACAACAAGCAAACCGCTGAACAGCTTGCTGCAGTCGCGGCGGAATTGGCGGCAGCTAAAGATGAGAAAACCTTCTGGGAACAGATGGCTCTTGAAACGGAGAGCAATCACGCGGAGCTAAAGAAGCGGCTTGAAGAGCTACAGACGATTGGAAGTGAGAGATCAAAGGAAGCGGTCAAAAGCTTGTTCCTTGCTTCTCGAACAGCCGCGAATGTTATTCATCTGGATGAGGCAGAAACTCGCAAGCTAATTGATGAACAATTAAGACAAGCCGGTTGGGAGGTCGACTCGGCTAATCTTCGGTTTGCGAAAGGCACGCGTCCTCAGAAAGGTAAGAACCTGGCAATTGCCGAATGGCCAACAGAGTCTGGCCCCGCTGACTATGTGTTATTCATTGGACTCAATCCTGTTGCGACTGTAGAGGCCAAACGGAAGAACAAGGATGTGTCCGCAAGTTTGCAGCAGGCAAAACGGTATAGCCGTGGGTTTAAGCCGAGCAGCGAAACGGTGATGCATCCATCAAAATTCGGCGCTGATAACGAATATAAAATCCCCTTCACATTTTCGACAAATGGTCGCCCATTTATCCGCCAAGTACAAACTTTCAGCGGCATTTGGTTCTGCGATGTTCGTGATTCAACCAACTTGGGCCACGCCCTGGACGGATGGTACACCCCCGAAGGCCTTTCCAATCTGCTCAAACGCGATGCAGTTGCTGCTCATGAGCAACTCAAGGACGAACCATTCAATTATGGATTCACGCTTCGAAAGTACCAACAGAAAGCAATTCGCGAAGTTGAGACTAAGATTGCCGAAGGGCAGCGCGAGATGTTGCTGGCAATGGCGACAGGCACGGGCAAGACCAAGACCTGTATCGCCCTTATCTATCGACTTCTCAAGGCCCAGAGGTTTCGCCGAATCTTATTCCTGGTTGATCGGTCAGCTTTAGGGGAACAAGCTGCAAATGCCTTCAAAGACACACGCATGGAGAGCCTCCAGACGTTTGCCGACGTCTTTGGCATAAAGGAGATCGACGAACAAAAAGCCGATACAGACACACTCGTGCACATCGCAACGATTCAAGGCCTCGTCCAAAGAGTACTTTACTATCCAGAGAACAGCCGCCCACCTCAGGTAGATGAATACGATTGCATCATCGTTGACGAGTGCCACCGCGGTTATCTGCTCGACCGGGAAATGTCGGATACGGAAATGCAGTTCCGAAGCTACGACGATTATATTTCCAAGTATCGACGAATTTTGGACTACTTCGATGCGTTCAAGATCGGCCTAACAGCGACGCCCGCGTTACACACCACCGAAATATTTGGTGAGCCGATCTTCACTTACGGTTATCGAGAAGCCGTCATCGATGGGCACCTCATCGACCATGAACCACCTATTCAGATAAAGACAAAGCTCTCTTCCGAAGGTATCGTTTGGAAAGTCGGCGAAGAAGCTACTCTTTACGACAAGGAACAGAACAAGATCAATCTGGTGCGAGTCCCTGATGAAGTAAAAATCGAGATCGAGGAATTCAATCGCAAAGTCATCACTCGCCCCTTCAATTCAACGGTTTGTGAGTACCTTGCTCAAGAGTTAGATCCCAGCTCCCGTCAGAAAACCCTGGTCTTCTGCGTCACAGACAATCACGCTGACATCGTGGTCGATGAGCTGAAGAAGGCTTTCAAAAAACAGTATGGAAGCGTCGATGACGACGCAGTTGTTAAGATCACCGGCGCGGCTGATAAGCCTTTGGAATTAATTCGAAAATTCAAGAACGAACGCCAACCAAACGTCGCAGTAACCGTCGACTTGCTAACAACAGGGATAGATGTTCCGGAGATCTGCAATATAGTTTTCATTCGCCGCGTCAGTAGCCGAATACTCTTTGATCAGATGATGGGCCGTGCGACTCGTCTTTGCGAAGAGATTGGCAAGGAATCATTTCGCATTTTTGACGCAGTCCGCATTTATGAGGCGTTACAAAACCTCACGGAAATGAAACCGGTCGTCGTCGATCCAAAGATTACATTTACGCAGATGGAGCAAGAGCTCCTTTCTGTAACATCCGAAGAACAAAAAGCACTTGTTTGCGATCAATTTGCAGCAAAGCTACAGCGAAAGAAGCGGCATTTACCAGGATCAGCGGTTAAGGATTTTGAAACGCTTACAGGCATGGAGGTTAGTCAGTTTGCCAAGACGATTCGAGAGTTGAATACTGAGGACGTGATCGAGTGGTTCAGACGGCATCCGGGGATCGGCGCCATTTTGGATCGCAAGCTAGAACGAGAATCCACGCCGATTTACATATCTGAGCACCCAGACCATTTCGTTTCTGTGACACGCGGTTACGGTCGGGCTGCCAAGCCCAAGGACTATATCGAAGAGTTTGCGAAGTTTATCAAAGCGAACCAAAACAAAATTCCCGCATTATTGACGGTAATGACTCGCCCGCGTGAATTGACCAGGAAGCAGCTGCGCGAAATTGCACTTGAACTGGATAGGGCGGGGTTTAGTGAACAAAATCTCACAACAGCTTGGCGTGAATTGACGAACCAAGACATCGCAGCAAGAATCGTGGGATACATAAGACAAGCGGCGGTTGGTGACGCACTTTTGCCGTACGAACAACGTGTGGAAAATGCTCTACAGAAAATGCTTGCATCTCGCAATTGGACAACTCCACAAAGGCAATGGCTACAGAAGATCGCTGCGCAAACTAAAGCTAACGTGATAGTCGATCGAGACGCAATCGATGACCCTGACCTAATTTTTATGCGTGAGGGTGGTGGCTTCGTGCGACTTGACAGGCTATTTAATGGCGAGCTTCAAGCAGTTCTCGAATCATTCAATGAATCCATTTGGCAAGCGGCCTAATTAGAAACGGAAAACGGATTAATGAGTAATGTGACCCACGACATCGTTGCCAAACTTTGGAACTTGAGCAACATACTGAAAGATGATGGCGTGACGTACCACCAGTACGTGACTGAATTGACATACCTATTGTTTCTCAAGATGGCGGAAGAAACCAATCAAGAAGAAACAACCACGACAATCACAGACACCAAGACCGGTAAGCAGAAAACGGAAACCGTCGAGAATATTCCACATGGATATCGCTGGCGAGATCTTGCATCACTCGCTGCACCAGAGAGACTTGAAGCGTACAAAAAGACGCTGATTCATTTGGGTACTCACGGCTCGAAGCTGGTGAATCAGATTTTCGCAAATGCCAGCTCCTTTATTCGCAAGCCGGCTACGCTCTCGACCTTGGTTACAGAGATCGACAAGCTCGATTGGTATAACGCTCGAAAGGAAGGCATGGGCGATCTTTACGAGGGGCTTTTACAAAAGAACGCCAATGAGAAGAAATCGGGAGCCGGTCAATACTTCACGCCGCGACCGCTGATTGACAGCATGGTTGCGGTAATGCAACCAACGCTTGATGACATTATCCAAGACCCTGCGGCAGGCACCGGTGGATTTCTCATCGCTGCCAATCACTACCTGCGCGCGCACAACGACATCGATAGTCTGCCAGAGGACAAATACAAACGTTACGCGAACGCTACGTTTTTTGGGATGGAACACGTTCAGGATACACATCGACTGGCTCTCATGAATTTGATGCTGCATGGAATCGACTCCGATCCTGAAAAGGGCGGAATTCACTATGGTGACACCTTGGGTGAGGAAGGTGCAGCACTATGCAAGGCCGGTGCGACCCTAGTTCTCTCCAATCCACCGTTTGGAACTAAGAAGGGTGGTGGACTTCCGACCCGTACAGATTTCACATATCCGACCAGCAACAAGCAGTTCTGCTTTCTGCAACACATCTACCGTGGGCTTAAATCGGGTGGTCGGGCGGCGGTAGTCTTGCCTGATAACGTCTTATTTGAAGGCAACGTTGGCAAGCAGATTCGCGAAGACCTGATGAACAAGTGCAACCTGCATACTATTCTCAGGCTTCCAACAGGGATCTTCTACGCTCAAGGGGTGAAGACCAACGTGTTGTTCTTTACTCGTGGTGAGGCCGACAAGGGCAACACGAAGGAAGTTTGGGTTTATGACATGCGTGCCAACATGCCGCAGTTTGGCAAACGTACAGAATTGAAACGCGAGCATTTTGCCGAATTTGAAAAGGCTTTTGGCAAAGATCCGTTGGGTGAGCCCAAGTCGCTGAAAAAGCGAAAGGACACCGGCGAAGGGGGCCGTTTCCGTCGCTTTGGTCGCGCATGGATTGCCCAGCGTGGTGACAGTCTTGACATTTCCTGGCTTAAGGACGACTCAGGCGACAACACTGATGAACTTGAAGAACCATCTGTATTGGCGCAAGAGGCAATGAACGAACTCGAAGGGGCGCTGGAAGAACTGCGTGGCATTATCGCGGAACTAGGCGAAGAGGTGGAAACATGAGTCAATTACCAAACAGTTGGCACAGCGTTCCACTCTTGGATGTGTCAGAATTGATTCGAGGTGTAACTTATTCGAAGACCGATGTCGGAACGGCGGAAGAGGACGATTACGTCGGTGTTATGCGAGCAAACAATATTCAAGACCGGCGATTTGATTTGTCCGACCTTGTGTACGTACCGCGTCGATTAGTCGCCGACGGACAGTACGTTCGAGAAGGCGACGTCGTGGTTACAACTTCTAGTGGAAGCATTAGTGTCGTAGGGAAAGCGGCTCAAGCAACTCGTGAAATGAACCTTGGCTTTGGCGCCTTCTGTGGCGTGCTTCGACCGTCGAGCTTGCTTTGTAAGCGCTTCTTCGGACATTACTTTTCCAGCGAACGCTATCGTAAGTATGTCGCGAGCGTCGCGAGAGGAGTGAACATAAACAATTTAAAACGGAGCCATTTCGAAGAACTGAATATTCCTTTGGCGCCGCTCCCCGAGCAGAAGCGCATAGCGGACAAGTTGGATAGCTTGTTGTCACGAGTAGACAGTTGTCGCGAACGATTCAACCGCGTGCCCGCGATCCTTCGACGCTTCCGCCAATCCGTCCTCGCCGCCGCCACCTCAGGCAAGCTTACGGAGGATTGGCGACGGGATCGGGGGACATCGCCTCAAGACGACAAAATCGTTCACGCATTAGTTGCCGAGCCATACAAGCATGTTTGTTGTGGACCCGCTTCGTGGGAATTAACGACGCTTGGAGATGTTTGCGAGTTCATCGGCGGTAGCCAGCCCCCAAAATCCACTTTCGTTCACAAAGATGGTCCCGGACTAATTCGACTGATACAGATACGCGATTACAAATCTGACAGCCACATTACTTTCATTCCTAAGAGCCTCGCAAAACGCTTTTGCTCGCCAACAGATGTGATGATTGGTAGATATGGACCTCCAATCTTTCAAATCCTACGTGGTCTAGAAGGAGCATACAACGTCGCATTGATGAAAGCTAGGCCTCGGACAACAGAGTTGGACTTGGAGTATTTGTATGTATTCCTTAGAGGCGAATTACTTTTAAAGTATGTTGAAGCCGGATCTGATCGAACCGCTGGACAAAGTGGAGTGAGGAAGGAACTTCTCGACCCATATCCGTTTTTCATACCGCCGCTTGACGAGCAGGTCGAAATCGCAAAACGCGTCGCAACACTTCTCCGTTTTGGCGAAATGGCGCAAGCAAGGTTAGACTCCGCCCAACAGAAGATTGATGACTTGGATTCGGCAATCCTGACAAAGGCCTTTCGAGGTGAGCTTGTAATGCAGGATCCCGGCGACGAGCCGGCAAGTGTGTTATTTGAGCGAATACGAAATCACAAGCAACTTCGTGAATTAGCGAAAAAATCAACCAAGATCACTAAAGCGGAAACAGGAAGCAAACGCATGAAGAAGATCACTCCTGAGTCAATATCAGAACATATTCTTGAATTACCCGAAAAATCTTTCTCATTCGAACAGCTAAGGCAAAAGGTGAATGGCAACTATGAGGATGTTAAGACTGCTGTTTTCAAGCTCCTAGAGAAGAACGAAATCGGCCTAGTTCAGTACTTTGATGAGACAGCGAAAGAAATGCGATTTACAAGGGTAACCAAGTGAAATTGCTCCGCGTCAACGTAATTGCGGGAGCATCTTGTGGCGGACTTCTTAACGGATTGAACATTCGGCTTCGTTCAGCAACCACAGACTACTCCGCTTTCGATCCGCTCTGCTTGATTGGGCCTAACGGTTCTGGGAAATCGCAATTTCTTCAGGCGATAGCCGAGATCTTTCATTCCATCTATTGTGAAGTGATGCCTGAGCATGAGCAGAACGAACAGAATCCATTGCTTCACTTTGAGGTCGAGTACCTGATTCGCCCGCAGAAGAAGGGAAAACCACGCCATATAAGGGCGTCACGCCGCCCCAATGACAACGGTAAATTAACTTTCTTGCTCGAGCAGCTTGATGATTGTGAATGGACATCGCTCGATATATCCGATCCCGAGACAATTGAACTAATTCCTGACCGGGTTGTCGGATACACGTCGGGTGACAATGCAACTCTGGACGAAACGTTTCGATCTAGTCGCAGTGGATATGCGACGAAGATCGCTACCCTTGCGCTGTCCCATGAAAGATCGGGATCGGCAGTTCCAGACACAAAACTCCATTTCATCGATTATTCAACGCACCTCGAAGTTCTAGTCGCCAACATGATGATGGGGACCTCAAGGCAACGAGAAGCTTTGATGGCGATTGCAAAATTGAATGACATACGATCCTTTCGGTGCGTTATCCAACTTGCTCATAATGCAGTCCCCAAAGCTGCTGCAAAGCATGTAAAGCAATCAAAGCGGAAGGGAGTGCAACTAACAAACGAATTGGAACAATCGCTTGAAGACCTTCGACGTTGCAGCACTTGCTACTCTTACGAGGACAAAACCGAGAAGTACACGTTTGACTATTGGATTGACAATGAATCGCGGAGGGCATTTCATTCTTTTTGGGAAAGCGCACTTGACCTCTACTCGTCGCTTCACAAACTTTCAATGCTCAACGATCTTGCCCTACCTAGGGAGGCTCGCATTTTTTCGACCCGAAAGGCCAAAAGCCCGTTTGCAACCCGCGCCGTGGAGCCAATTGACAGCGACAAGGTTTTTCGGTTTGACCATGTTCAATTTGTCAAGCCTAATGAGACCGAGCCAGTTCATTACGTGTCATTGTCTGACGGCGAACATCAATTCGCTCAGCTTCTTGGAACGCTTTGCATGATCTCGTTTCCACGAGTTTTGTTCATCCTCGATGAGCCTGAGTCGCATTTCAATCCGTTGTGGCGAGTGCGGTTCACGCCACAGATACTGGACCTCCCAACAGCAAATGGAAATCGACGGGACGATAAGTCGGGTGCCGCGGAACAAGAGTGCATTCTGACGACACATTCCCCCTTCGTGCCATCAGACCTTCCTCGCAACAAGGTTTTCGTTTTTTCAAAATCCGAGGACGGCAAGATTCGAGTTGATCACCCACGAATTGAAACGTACGGTGCAGCATTCGATCAAATCATCGAGGAGTGCTTTGGAGTTCGACCGCCGATGTCTAGAAAAGTAAACCAAGAGATCGAAGAGGCAATAGGGAGTGAAGACGCAGAAAAGATGCGAGAACTTATGGATCGCCTTGGTTATTCTGCCAAAAAGGTAATTCTCGCCGATTCCCTCAGACGGATAGAAGAGGGAAACAACTAGAATGATTCGCGCTTACCCTGAGGAAGCAGCGAGAGAAAACTGGCTGCATGAATGTTTTGTCAGAACTGTTCAGGCGGTCCACGCGCATGTAGACGCTAAAACTGCTCCCGATGATTGGAAAGACTGTATACCCCGTGAACACCAAACTGCACTGAAAAACTATCGAAGCATTCATAGGGCAATTGACGCCTACGCAAACGCCTTGAAAAAGACTAAGGCTGCCGATCGCGCGATCGTCTTGGAATTACTTTCGGAGCAGAACCAGATCGTTGACCTGCTGTCGTGTATTTGCAATTGCCGAGATAATACGTCGATCCCCAAGAAGCTCAGAAAGGCAGTTGATGATCTTTTTTACGCTGGGTTCAAAGCCTTAACCGGGCTCGGAATTCGCGATCGACAGTACAGCCTGGTGCACGGTACCTTGCAATATGGGGAATGCCCGTTCTGCGGGATAGAGCATTTCGACTCGCCAATGCAGGTTTCAGATGACACTGAGTTCGACAACGCACCGCGGGAAGACCTTGATCATTACCTTGCGTTTTGTCACTACGCTTTCGCGGGGTGCAACTTGCAGAATTTGGTTCCTACTTGCAAGAAGTGCAATGAAAGCTACAAGCACAACGTGGATTGCCTACGGGACACAAATGGCACTCGACGGAGTTCTTTTCCATTATATGTTCCCAGGGAAAACATCAGCACGCGCATAAGCGTTTCGTTCTTAAACAGCGTCCCGTTTGGTGGAAGCATGTCACCTCTTCCGCGTTGGGTGATAACTTTCACTCCTAATTGCAACGAAACATTGACTTGGGATAGCATCTTCCAGGTATCGCAACGATACGCACGAGACGTTCTAACGCATGATACGATGACAAGTTGGCTTGGTGCATTCGGTGATTGGTGTCGTGATGAAGGTGTCGTCTGCGAAAACGTGAATGTATTAACTGGCCTAATTCAAAAATACATCAAGCTACTTTGTACCATGAGGTTAAGAGGCAGAGAAAAGTTGCGAATACCAATGTTTGAGATGCTTTTGAAACACTGCGAAGACGGAAATGAGCGGCTAGTAGAACTGTTATGCGACTATGCGTCACAACGATTGGTCTAGCGCGCCAGAGAAACAACATCCCATACTTTGAAGTGGGTAGCAACACTTAGATGCGAAGTGAGGCCATCACATAAGTTATCGCTAAACCTGCGAAAGGAGTTTCCTCAGCTTTTTCCGAATGATTTTTGAGCCGCATCCGTATCTCCTTTGTTAGATCCCAATAGATTCGTGCAGAAGTAGTGACCGGCAGCAACATCAACCTTTACTGCTCGGATCGCCCATTTGGCCGCTAAACGCTGGAAGTGTGGGTTTACCTCCAACATCCGTTTCAAATCAGATGCTGTGGGTTTGTCACCAGACCAGAGGTCAACTGGCTCATCGCTGTCCGAGAAATCTGGCGTTTCCTTCGAATCTGCTTTCAACGGATGCAGTTTTCCTGACTCAAAGAACTTTTCCACCGAAGAGTAGTCCGCGTAGTAAACTCCATTGACCATGCCGGGCAGAGAAAATGGCATTCCGTTTAGTACGACTGGGACTATATCAGTCCATTCAGCATTGGAGCCAACGCCAAGGGCCCTCTCGACAATGCTCCTATCGTTTTCAATCGCCTTCACCTTTTCGAGTAGCTGCCCGGCCGCGTCGACCTGGTTAGTACAAAAGTCAAATTGATGTCGAGCATTTTCACTAGGCAAACCATAGAACTTACATTCGAAAACAAACAGCGTATCCTCCGATAAGGCAATCTGATCGATCTCGAGCTCATTCCACCCTTTACGATGAAAGCCACAGCATTGAATTTCATGAGACGACAACAGTCGATTTAGCCTCTCCTCTAAAACTGTTCCCTTGTTATCGAATCGAACTCCAAGTTTGCTCAACTGCGATAAAACCAATCGTGTTACGGACTGAGTATTTGAAGGAAAGAGCAGCAAACACAGATCGTCATTTCCAACCGGAATGATCGGACAATCGTGCAAGTCCACACTTCTTCGATTGAAACTGCATAGCTCGATATACAGCTTGGATGTAGCCGGCTTCAAGCCTGCTTTAGCCAGAACATCCAGAAGGCCCGCTCGACCAATGCGACTTGGGTCTGACAGATTCTCAGCATCGTGTAGATAATGCTGTGCCAGGAATCGCAAGACCGAGTAACCTCTGATCCATTCCCATGCGGTCAACCCTGCAAAGACTTCGCCATCTGCCTCAACTGGCTTTCCAGTCAGCTCACTAAAAACGAAGTGCTCGAGTTTTTCCGACTTTGCGAGCAGATCTTCGAATGAACTGTAGGCATGACCGCTCGCTTCAGAGTCTAGGTTCCTGAATCGATCCTGCAACTGATCAATACGCCGCTGCAGTCGCTCACCAGCAACTGACAGGGCAATTTGCCAGTCGATGGGATAGACCGCAGTCGTGAGCTTGCCTTTGATTTCCGGCAGATCCACGATTAAACTGCCCACCCCGCCGCCATATAGTCGGCAACGATTATCCGTGTCTTCCACTCTATCCAGAATCGCGAGAGCATTCCGACGATCCTCAGCGATTCGAAGTGAAGCCTCCTTCATTTGTCCAGGAATCTTCAGTGTCCTTTCCATCCATTTGTTTTGAAGGCCAAGAAACCTCAACTCTCTTTGCAGAACCACGTCAATCTTAAAGGCAACATCGGTGAAAGTTGCCTCGACGCCATCAGGGACTGTCGAAAGCTTCTCAGAGATTCGATCTCCGCTTGGATTGGCTTGGGCGGCAGCTTTCGCCTGAGATCGCCAGTCCAAGTACTCCTGGTGCGCCAGTCGAATACTTGCCCAGACGAGGCTGATTGGATCATAACCTTCTGCTAGGTCGCAGCATTTCGTATACGCATCGCGATACAGCGACTCAAGTGCCTCGCTTTGCTCAATCCCTCTCATAACGGAAATTCTCCCGGTTTCATCCAGAAGTGAGTTCGATGTTGCTGCAAGCCATTGCTTGAAAGTGTTTCGACGAATCTCTGAAGCTTCGTCTGGGAATCGGACCACAAGCAGACCTTCTACGAAGATAAGTTCCGAAACCTTGCTGAGAACACTCAATCGGTCGCCAACTGGCAACTTATCAAATTTTTCGATCAAGGTTGACCATTCGCGTGATTTCGCAGCTTGTTTGATCGCAGTATGCCGCTTATCGAATTTGGGAATTGAAGCTAGTTGATAGGAAACCATGGCATTGCTGTCTTGATCAAGATACCAAGAAGGCGAGTGGATTGACTTCGGATAAGTTCGCTACAATTCTCAATTCACGGGATTGTAAACTGACACTACGCCTACGCCCAGGAAAATGGATCGTACCTGCCTCGTTTAGGATAATCAATGACGCTCGTTCTTTTCTTTCCCCACGGCTCTTGTTGCAGAGACTTTCAACCCAAGTGCGGTCCTTTTCACGGCGTGAATTTGCTCGACGATCGACTCGCGACTAAATTGGTTCAAGCAAGACGCGAACGTATTCGACAGATCGGTCCTGGCAGCTGACGGCCGTAATAAGCGTAGCAAAGACTGAAATGCAGGTTGTCCTCCTAACCTTCCGCGACTGTTCGCTGCGCAAATTGACCTTAAATGAGATTTAGATTAAATGGAACCAGGGCTATACGACCATTTGCTAACGAAGGCTATCGAATCGGAGATTGCTCGATTGAGCGATCCGCGTTTGGTAACGCTCGCGCCGGTGGACTCGGAGGAGTCTCATTCGGTTCTTGCTCAGTATTTGGAACGGTTGATTGCTTCGAGCTTGGCAATGCATCGCGGATCAGATGCTGCCGAGAAACAGCGACAATTGGTTGAACGGTTCGTAGGAACACTCACGGAAGTACTAAATAATCAGGACTCCGATGGATTTAGTATCGCCACGCCATTGCAGCGGTTGCTAGCAATCCACAGCACTGTGGACGCGACAACTAAAGATCGCCCCGACAGTCCACTTTCACGCTCATCTCTGTTCACGGGGACAAGACTGGACGCCAGTCTCGGTAGCCAACTTCGCAAAGAGATGGCGACGTGCGATCGAGTCGACATTCTGTGCTCATTTATCAAGTGGAGCGGATTGCGGGTCTTGCTGGATAATCTTCGCCAACTGGCAGAGCGAACTGATGGCGACGGACCATTGATTCGCGTGATCACGACGAGCTATATGGGAGCGACTGATCCGAAAGCTGTGGAAATGCTGCGGGAATTGCCCAGAACGGAAGTTCGCGTCAGCTACGACACGAAACGTACGCGGCTACATGCAAAAGCTTATCTTTTTTATCGCTATACAGGCTTCAGTAGCGCATACGTTGGTTCAGCGAACTTGTCGAATGCGGCGCTGTCAGAAGGCCTCGAATGGACTACGAAGATCAGCCAATACGAATTGCCGTATCTCTGGGACAAGTTGACAGGAACGTTTGAGACCTATTGGCAAGACGATGAATTCCAAGCGTTCGATGAGAAGGCTGTTCCAAGATTGCGTCGGGCAATTCAAAGGGAACGCCACGTTGCGACGGATGCGGGTACTGCAATCAACTTCGATCTGCGTCCGTTTCCATTCCAGGAAGAGATTCTCGATATCATCGCTGCTGAACGCGAGGTCCAGAACAAACCTCGCCACCTCGTGGTCGCTGCGACAGGTACTGGAAAAACGATGATCGCCCCGTTTGATTATGCCCGAGTAGCGCAGCAACTTGGAAGAAAACCACGATTGCTGTTTATCGCTCATCGCAAAGAGATCCTCAACCAAGCATTGGCTTCGTTTCGTTGCGTAGTGCGGGATCAGAACTTTGGGGATCTGCTGGTTGATGGAAACGATCCTGAGCAACGCGATCATTTGTTTTGCTCGATTCAAAGCTATAACTCGCGGCGTCTGATCGATGAAGCGGCGGATAGATTTGAGTACGTCGTAGTAGACGAGTTCCACCACGCGGCTGCGCCGAGCTACCAAGCCCTGCTTGGTCACGTACAGCCGACTATCTTGCTTGGTCTAACAGCAACGCCGGAACGATCCGATCAGCTCGACGTGTTGAGTTGGTTCGGTGGACGAGCCAGCGCTGAGATCCGTTTGCCTGATGCGATCAATCGTCGCTTGCTATGTCCGTTTCAGTATTTTGGCGTCGCTGACTCGGTCGATCTAACTGGTCTTGCGTGGCAGCGTGGTGGTTATAACGTCGATGATTTGGATCAACTTTACACCGGCAACGATATCCGAGCAAAGTTGGTAATTGAAAAGCTTTGTGACACGGTTCTCAACGTTGCCGAAGTTCGGGGTTTGGCCTTCTGCGTAAGCGTTGCCCACGCCGAGTTTATGGCAAGGTTCTTCAATGACAACGGCGTGCCATCGATTGCACTGTCCTCTGAGTCGAATGATGAGGAGCGAAACTCTGCTCAGCAGAGACTTAGGGCTCGTGAAGTGAAATTCATTTTCGTTGTAGATCTTTACAACGAAGGTGTCGACATTCCTGAAGTAGATACCGTGTTATTTCTGCGTCCCACCGAGAGCCTCACTGTTTTCCTGCAGCAACTCGGTCGAGGCCTTCGGTTGCATCCAGATAAAGAATGTCTGACTGTTCTCGACTTCATCGGCGCACAGCGTAAGGAGTTTCGCTTCGCCAGCCGATTCCGGGCCCTTAGTGGCAAGCCAACCGCCAAACTCGACGATGAAATCGAAGCTGAGTTTCCTCATTTGCCCAGCGGCTGCGTAATCAAGCTGGAGCGAGTGGCTCAACAGCGAGTGCTCGATAACGTTCGCGAATCGATTCGATTGGTACGCCCGCGAATGCTGGCCTCGTTGCGAGACTTGAAGCACTACCTTGGGCGAACACCGACGCTAGAAGACGCAATCGACTATTTTGACACCTCTTTGGATGAATTACTGAAGCGAGGCTTGTGGTCACGCCTACTGGCCGACGCGGGGATCGGCGACTCCATCGATGCGCCCGACGAACAGCAACTTGCCAAGGGACTTTGCCGCCTTAGCCACATCAACTGTCCCGAGCAGATCCTCGCTCTAACTGAGTACATTCAGTCGGCCGGTCAAGAAGCGGCCGCCAAATCAACCGTACTTATTGAAATGCTGCACACTACGTTATGGGGAACACAGCATTCAGTGCTCTCGCCCGAAGTCGCCGAGCGAAAATTGCGAGCCAATCCGTCAGTGATCTCCGATCTTCGCGCAGTTTTGGACTACCGACTTAACCATTCACCCTTGATTGCATCGCCTACTTCATCTGCTTACGATCCTTTAGCGATTCACGCAGCCTACACTCGTGACGAGATTCTGGTTGCGCTCGGCCACTGGAGTTTCAATAACAGACCAAGCCAACGCGAAGGCGTCTTGCATCTAAAGGACCGTAAACTCGATGTCTTCTTTGTAACGCTGCAGAAGTCCGAAGACGAGTATTCGCCGACGACGATGTACGAGGATTACCTCATCTCGCACGATCTGTTTCATTGGCAATCGCAAAGCAACACCTCCGAGCAATCGCCAACGGGGCAACGGTACATCCGGCACAGCGAGTTGGGCTATACACCACTACTGTTCGTACGTGAAACCA
>Ga0075158_10001196_pt1 | contig 19864 bp, 19 predicted proteins | sample JI91814BDNA_FD_70968 | JGI IMG/M metagenome (GOLD analysis project Ga0075158, IMG submission 70968) | Wastewater effluent complex algal communities from Wisconsin, to seasonally profile nutrient transformation and Carbon sequestration -... | ecosystem: Engineered > WWTP > Effluent > Algae... | reverse complement strand
TGCTGTTCTTCTCCGCTATTGTTTAACCGCAAAATCTTTTGGCAAACGCGGTACGTTGATCTAGCATGTTTGCTGAAGAGTTTAAACTGTTTTGAGCTCAATGAATTTTTAGAAACCCTTTTCTTTACAAGAATTTCAGGGGAGTAGACATAGTTAAAAGCGCGTGATGACCGGACCCAGAAATCGAAATCCTCGTAGGAAAGTGCCTCATCGTAACCTCCCAACACATCCGCAACCTGTCGTGTGAACATTACCGTGGGTGGACAAATGAAATACTGTCTGATTACTCTTGCGTAAACATCTCCTTGCGGAACGGCTTGGTGCGGAAAGCGATCGGAATGATTGTAGAGATGTGTACCATATTCATCTATAATCGCTGCATCCGAAAAATGAATGCCATAACCCTCCCCTTTTTCGCGAAGAACCTGAACCCCCTCTTCTATTCTGTTTGGGAGAAGTACATCGTCTGCTGCGAGATCAATCAGAAAAGAACCCTTCGCTAAGACTAATCCCCGGTTAAATGCTTTGCAGTTGCCCAGGTTTTCAGTCAGTGCCAGAAATTGAATGCCGGGGTATGTCTGAATTACAGACCTAATAACATTTGGGCTGTTGTCGGTGCTGGCATCATCCACCACAATTAGCTGAACATTTGGATACGACTGGTTTAAAACTGAGCAGATGGCCTCCTCAACGAAACGTTCCTGATTGTAGCACAGGCAAACCACGCTTACCATCGGCATTTCCATCAAGCGATTTTTTTGGTAAAGGTAAGTTTACGTGAAGGTTCTGCCCCCAGATTGACCTTGAAATTCAGCAAGGATTCATTCAGCGCGCCTTCAATATTAGAGGTACCCAGATCCAAAAATTGAATTTTTTCCTTTTGACAAAGTTGGTAAAGGCCTTCATTCAATAATACAACCGGGCTTACAGAATCATACTCGCTCGCGTGATCGTGATAAAAATTATAAAGAACGTGATCATACACGCGGATCGAAATATTTGCCGCCACAATCTGATTCTTATCAATCACAGCCGTTAGGATGATTCGTTCGGGAAACACTTTTGCCAGCTTCTCAATTTCAGCAAACGACATACTTAAAGAATATCCTTTCTCTTTTCGGCATGCGTCCAGAAAAATATAAATTTTCTGAAGTTGCAGCAACGGCATTGTTGTAAATGTCAATCCACTTTCACGGCACTTTCTCAATCTTTTCTTCTCTGATTTGTGCAGCCCCGACTCGAATGCTCTACTACGTATTGATATCACTGCACTGGTTTCTTCTGCTGAAAGTGTGTAGCCAAGCCTGCTTAAGACACGTAAGAGCTTTTTACTTTTTTCAGTTGAGTATACTTCGGGCTGATTTTTAAGAGTGATGAATTTGACCTTTTTGCTGATCAGTTGATTTTCGCAATACGTAACAAATTCAGCCAATACGTTTTCGGATACAGCATCCGAAAATAAGAACGATCCAAAGGGGCTCCGGTAAGGACTGGCCGCTTCATCCTTGTCTGTATGAAAAGAAACTATGCCCTCAACCTGTTTATTGTTCTGAATATGAAAAGAGTGCCAGCCCGATGGAGCCTGGAGTTTTAAATGCTTCGAATCATGAAAGATTCCCTGATCAATGTGCAGTGTTGTTGCTTCCGGTAATCCCTCGTGAAATGAGAATGGCACAATTAGTATGGGATTCCAATTTTCTTATAGATAAAATGCATCAGCCACGCGGGGCCGATCATCAGGAACTGAATGTCTTTCAGGAAAGAAGGTTTTTTACCTTCCACTTTATGTCCATAGAACTGACCGATCCACGCAACCACAAAAATTATCACACACACCAGCCATAACGGAGCAACGTCCAATCGAACGATAAGATTTACTGCAAACAAACACAGCACTCCAAACAGCATCATTCCAATGGCAAGCGGAATAGATAGCGACACATAGTACACAATAACCAATACAAGCACTAATGTTGCCCAGTTTGCATACGGGCTTCCCTCCATCAAGCCTTGCAATGGTTCAGCCGGAATAGAAGCAATCAGTCCGACAACGCTGAAAAAAATCAGCGGAACACAAATCCAGTGGATAGCCTTATTGGTGGAGTGTTGGTGACTTTCACCATACTCCGAAAGAAGCGCATCGATTTTTTTCATATGGGAGAGGTTTGTTGTGAAGTTACGAAAATCCGCTCAGGAAACTTTTGTTTTCACTTTGTCCCAACTTTTGATTTGCCAGAAAATTTTCCCCGTGGTAAGATGATTTTTCTGCGCATCGTGAATCTTAACTTCGCATGGAACCACCACTGCGTCCTGCGTTTTCAACGGATTAATAATATACTCGTCAATCCACGCTTTGGAAATCGTAAACTCAGCAAACGAATCCATTTTTCCCTGGTAATGATAATCCATTTCCAGGCGCGGCATAATCAAGCGGTATTTTTTCATATCCAGGTTACTGATTAACAAGAAACCAGTTGTGAATTCTGAAATCGTAGCAAGCGAGCACGCATGCAGGCCGCGAATGTGATTGAAATTGCTTCGCCTGTACGGAATCATAATTTTGATCCGAAAGTCTGAAAGCTCCACAATTTTAAAACCATGCGGCTTGTTAAAAGGTATAGTTCTGGCAAGCGACCAATTTAAAATTGTTCTATAGAACGATGAAGTTTTGGCTTTCTGCAGAATTTTATCGGGGTTGAGCATGCGCTACGGTTTTGGGTATTGAAAGTTACTCTAAAATTTATGTAACCCCTCATGGGGGATTCCGTTTGCGATTCTACTACCGGAATAATCTGCTGGTACACCTACCGAAAGACCTCTCAAAATCCGACTGTTTAACAACCCCTGAAAAAATATCAGCCATGGAAAAGACTGCCCACATTTTTTTATCAATGAAAAAAAGATTCTCACCCGTTGACCTGGTGCTTATGGCGCCCTCTGTGCTGGTAATTCTGCATGGATTTATCCGTTAATGCGTGTAATTTCACGCATGCAAAAAGTAATCGTGCTTGGAGCCGGCCTTGTTGGAAAGGCAATGGCTATCGATCTCTCAAAAAAGTTTGATGTTACGTCCGCTGACTTCAGTGAAGAGGCGTTGGCCTCCCTAAAACAGCATAGTATTAAAACACAGCGGCTGGATTTCAGTGACCTGAAACTTCTGGCACAAACCGTCAAGTCGTTTGATTTAGTGATTGGAGCTGTGCCCGGTTTCATGGGCTTCCAAACTGTAAAAACAGTTATTGAAGCTGGAAAGAATATGGTTGACATTTCTTTCTTTCCGGAAGATCCATTTTTACTGGATGATCTTGCGAAAAAGCATAATGTTACAGTTGTTACTGATTGCGGTGTTGCTCCGGGTATGGGCAACATTATATTGGGGTACCACAACAAACGAATGACGGTAAAATCATACGAATGCCTGGTGGGTGGACTGCCCGTTGTTCGCGAATGGCCTTATGAATACAAAGCCGTGTTCTCTCCTATTGATGTGATTGAAGAATATGTGCGTCCTGCACGATACGTTCAAAGCAGTGAAATTGTAACGAAGGAAGCATTATCCGATTCAGAGTTGATCAAGTTTGAAGGTGTCGGAACACTCGAGTCATGGAATTCTGATGGCTTGCGTTCGCTTATCAAAACCATGCCGAACATTCCGAACATGATCGAGAAAACGTTGCGCTATCCGGGAAATATTGAATACCTGCGTGTGTTGCGTGAAAGTGGATTCTTCTCGTATGAAGAGATTGACGTGAAAGGGCAGAAAGTTCGCCCGATTGATTTGACTGCAAAACTTCTCTTCCCGAAATGGAAATTAAAACCCGGTGAGGAAGAGTTTACGGTGATGCGCATCCGCATCAGCGGAGATGAGCAGGGAACAAAGAAAACCTATCAATACAACCTGCTTGATCGCACAGATAAAATCAGCGGAACATTATCGATGGCCCGCACAACCGGCTATACATGTACAGCTGCCGCGCATTTAGTAGCGAATGGGCAATTTAATCGCAAAGGAATTTGTCCTCCTGAATATTTAGGGGAAGCCGAAAGTCACTTTGAATTCATTCAACAATACCTGAAGGATCGAAACGTAAATTATCAGGTTAACGTGAAGTAGTTATTCTTTCGCGAGCTTGCTTTTACGATATCCGTACGCAAAATAGATTGCGAGGCCTAACGCCATCCAAAGGAAGAAGTACCCCCAGCTGTCAGCTGGAATCTCGATCATGAGATACGTGCAGAACAGTACACCCAGAATCGGTATTAGCGAATATTTCTTGATGATTGTCAGGATTGTAAGAATGGATGCCAGCACAATAAAAATCAAAAACAATACTGTTTCCGCGTTATCCAGGTTACTAAACATTTCGCTCACCCGGGTTCTGAATAAATAAAGGAACAACCCGAAAAGAATCGGAACGATAAACCTTCCATTAATATAGGGGAGTCTGAATTTACCGGGTTCCTTTGCGATCCGCGGCAATAAAAGTACACCGGCCGAAACGAGCACAAAAGCAAATAACGTTCCGATGCTTGTCATGTTCGTCATGAAATTGCTTTGCATAAATAAAGCCGGGATCGCCACTAAAATTCCGGTTACGATTGTTGCAAAAGAAGGCGTGTGAAATTTCGGATGAATGGTTTGAAATTTTTTAGGAAGCAATCCGTCACGACTCATGCTCATCCAGATGCGCGGCTGCCCAAGCTGGAAGACAAGTAACACACTCGTTGTTGCAACAACTGCACTAACCGAGACAATTTTTTCAATCCATGGAGCACGGTTCTCAAACACAAAGGCTAACGGATCGTTGACGCCATTGAACTTTGAATAATTCTCGATGCCGGTTAGCACCAATGCAATTAAAACATACAGTAGCGTACAAATACCGAGCGAATACATCATCCCTTTCGGAATATCGCGCTGAGGATTTTTACATTCTTCCGCTGTTGTAGAGATTGCATCAAACCCGATATACGCATAAAACACAGCGGATACTCCCTTTAATACACCTTCAAAACGGTTCGGCAGAAAGGGCGTCCAGTTATTTACATCCACAAAAAAAGCTCCGGCAATAATCACGAAAATGATCACCGCAACCTTGAATACAACCATGTAGTTTGCTGAGTTCTTGCTTTCTTTTATGCCGATGTATGCGAGCCAGGTGACAAGACCTACAACAATAAAGGCCGGAAGATTAAAGAATATGTGATTGCCTCCAATTACCGGGGCATTGTTCCAGGCATTGATCGCGAATTCATATTTCTTAACATCAGCAGCATTTGAAAGGTCTCCGGCAGCCATGAACCTGGTCGCCTCATTAAAAGCATCACGTGCCGTGGTGGTGTCAATCAGCATCCAATCCGGAAGGTGAATGTTGAAAATGTGAACCAATAGATTGTTGAAATAGGTACTCCACGAAATTGCTACCACAATATTTCCAATCGCATATTCAAGGATCAACGCCCAGCCGATAATCCATGCAATGATCTCACCAAACACAACATACGAGTAGGTATAAGCACTTCCTGATACCGGTACACGACTTGCAAACTCTGCATAGCACAACGCAGAAAATCCGCAGGTTACCGCGGTAATAACAAACAAAAGTGAAACTCCAGGTCCGCCATTAAAAGCCGCTTGTCCGATCGTTGAAAAAACTCCTGCCCCGATAACAGCCGCGATGCCCATGGCTGTAAGGTCACGCACACCCAGAATTTTATTCAACTGATGACCATGTCCGTCCGGAATAACATTTGAAATGGGTTTCTTACGAAAGATAGAGCCGGCCATGGTTATATTTTTAGGAACTGTAAAATAGTAAAAAAGATCAGGATTTTTGGACTATGGAACCTGCCTACCGGCAGGCAGCTTGGCAGGGTGAATCTTATATACATGTACCGAAAATGATAGTAAAGCATTTTTGCATGCCGTGAAGAGGTTTATATTTGCGGTTTCTGAAGAATGAGTGAGGTGAATCCAGGTAAGACTATTTCTCATGATGAGATCAACGCGCTTCCGCTGAAGGCATTCATGGGCGAAATTCTGCTCATCACAAAAGCGACTCAGCTTCCTGATGTCTTTGCAGAAATTCAACAGCATACGGTTGTCGGACTTGACACCGAAACCAAACCTGCCTTTGTGAAGGGCCAGGTGTTTAAAGTTGCTTTGCTTCAGCTGGCCATTCCCGGTAAAGTTTTTCTGATCCGATTAAACCTGACCGGCCTTTCTCCGGAGATCACTGATTTCTTTGAGAATGAAAATGTTATCAAAGCAGGTGTTGGCCTTCGGGATGACATCAAGATACTCCATAAGTTAGAAAAATTTACCCCTGCCGGATTTGCAGAACTTTCAACTATGGCACGCGAAACCGGACTGGAAGTTGAAAGCGTTAAAAAATTGACTGCGTTATTATTAGGCTTCAGGATTTCGAAGGGTGCACAAACATCAAACTGGGAAGCAGAACAATTGACCGAAAAGCAAATTGTGTATGCCGCAACCGATGCCTGGGTTTGTTTGGAGATTTATAAGAAATTGAAATTAGGCATTCGGGATTAGGGCTCAGGACTTAGGATTATTCACGCCTAAGTCCTGACGCCTAATGCCTTAAAGGATTATTCCTTCTTCGTTGCGCCTTTTCCAGAGATTGAATTTCTCATATCCGTATCAGACTGAACGTTCTGCATTTTGTAATAATCCATCACGCCCAAATTACCTTTAATAAAAGCTTCGGCTATAGCTTTCGGAATTTCAGATTCGGCCTGAATTACGTTCGCGCGCGCTTCCTGAGCTTTCGCAATCATCTCCTGCTCTAACGCAACCGCCATTGCTCTGCGCTCTTCTGCTTTTGCTTCCGCAACTTTCAAGTCGGCAGTAGCCTGATCGATCTGAAGTTTCGCACCGATGTTGGCACCGACATCCACGTCTGCAATATCAATGGAAAGAATTTCGAATGCTGTGCCGGCATCAAGTCCGCGCGACAATACGTGTTTAGAAATTTTATCAGGGCTTGACAACACTTCTTTATGTGAAGCTGCAGAACCAATAGAGGACACGATACCTTCACCGACACGGGCAAGGATTGTATCTTCACCAGCACCACCCACCAGTTGTTGTATGTTTGCACGAACCGTTACCCGGGCAACAGCGATCAGCTGGATGCCATCCGATGCTACCGCAGCAACTTTTGGTGTTGTAATAACTTTTGGGTTTACGGAAATCTGTACAGCCTGAAACACATCACGACCAGCCAAATCAATCGCAGTTGCCTGCTTAAATTCAAGATGAATGTTTGCTTTATCCGCAGAGATCAACGCACGGATTACGTTTGGAACATTTCCCCCTGCGAGGTAGTGCGTTTCAAGTTCATTTGAGGTCAGCTTCAACCCGGCTTTTGTTGCAGTGATGAGTGAGTCAACGATAATGCGTGGTGGCACCTTCCGAATACGCATAAATACAAGTTCTACCAACCCCACGCGTACGCCTGAAAATAAGGCAGTGATCCATAGATTGACCGGAACGAAATAAAGAAAAATAAAAAACAGGATTATACTTGCAAAGACAATCACTATTAATGCTACGCCATCCATAAGTTTTAGGTGTTAGGTGTTGGGGTTATTGAATTGGTTCTACTAAAATATCATTTACTCGAATCTTCACGATCTTGATCCTGATCGCATTGGCGACATACTCACCGCTTGTTTTTACTTCAAAAATTTTTCCATGAAAATCTGCCGAGCCCATGGGCCGCAAGGCAGAAACAGTAATTCCTTCTTCTCCTTCATTCAAATGCGCAGCCATTCCTTCATTAACTTTGCTTTTAATAGCCGATTTGTTTGAAACCTTGTTCCAGGCGCCATTGCGAAAGCTTAAGTAAAGTGCGACACCCGTTGCAACTCCGGTTCCGAGAAGTACATAAAAGCCAACATCATTGCCGAATTGCTTATAGGCGAATATGATCCCAGCAATCATAAAAACCGCACCCAAAAGACCGACCACAGTAGTTCCCGGGATAAACACAACTTCAGCAATAATCAACACGATTCCGGCAAGAATTAGCGCTGCAATAATGAGCCACATATCCTAATGAATTTTAAGGGAATCAAAAATACACAATTTGCCGATCAATACGCCTGTGCAAACAGCACCCGTTTTGAGGATGGCTTGCCTGAATAAACGCAAACACCAGCCTCCTCAGCTGCATCTAAGGGAATACATCTAATTGTGGCCTTGGTTTGATCTTTAATGGCGGCCTCAGTTTCCTTCGTTCCATCCCAATGCGCCAGAATAAATCCGCCCTTCTCTTCCATCACTTTTTTAAAGTCAGCGAAATTATCAACACGGGTTGTCATGCTCTCACGAAGCTTCAGCGCGCGTTGATGAATATTTTTTTGAATATCGTCCAGCAGCACAAGCACGTCTACTGCAACGGCATCCATCTGCATCACTTTTTTCTCTTTGGTATCCCTGCGGGCAACTTCAACGGTGCCATTTTCAAGATCGCGCGGCCCAATAGCCAATCTAACAGGCACGCCTTTCAGTTCCCATTCGGCAAACTTGAAGCCCGGCTTGTGTGTATCACGGTTATCAAACTTCACCGTGATGTTATGCTTGCGGAGCTCCGCTGTGATTTCAGCTGCTTTTTTAGAAATTTTATCAAACTCTTCCTCACTCTTGAAAATCGGCACGATTACTACATGAATAGGTGCAAGTTTGGGAGGCAATACCAACCCATCATCGTCAGAATGCGCCATGATCAATGCACCCATCAACCGTGTGCTCACGCCCCACGATGTTCCCCACACGTATTCGAGCTTGCCATCTTTACCGGCAAACTGAACATCAAATGCTTTTGCAAAATTTTGTCCCAGGAAGTGTGATGTACCGGCTTGCAATGCTTTTCCGTCCTGCATCAATCCTTCAATACAATAGGTATCAATTGCCCCAGGGAATTTTTCCCCTTCTGTTTTTTTTCCTTTCACAACAGGCAGCGCCATGTGGCGCTCAGCAAACTCGGCATATACGTCCAGCATCTGTAACGTTTCTTTTACCGCTTCATCCGAAGTTGAGTGGGCCGTGTGGCCTTCCTGCCAAAGGAATTCAGACGTACGCAAAAACAAACGCGTACGCATCTCCCACCGAACAACGTTGGCCCACTGGTTAATGAGGATCGGAAGATCGCGGTAAGATTGGATCCATTTTTTATAAGCATTCCAGATCACGGTCTCAGAAGTTGGGCGAACAATGAGCTCCTCTTCCAGCTTCGCCTCCGGATCAACAATTACGCTTTTACCATCTTCTGAAGTTTTCAGACGATAATGTGTTACGATGGCACACTCTTTCGCAAACCCCTCTACGTGACTGGCTTCTTTCGCCAAATAGGACTTAGGAATAAAAAGGGGGAAATAGGCATTGACGTGACCCGTGTCTTTAAACATCTTATCAAGCTGTGCCTGCATCTTTTCCCAGATGCTATAACCATAGGGCTTAATGATCATGCATCCGCGCACGTCTGAATGTTCAGCCAGGTCGGCCTTTTTCACTAACTCGTTGTACCACAACGAGTAATCTTCACTTCTGCTTGGTAATTCCTTGCCCATGTTGGTATAATTATTGCCTTTTTTGAACTGTCCGGCAAATATAAAGCAGTAAGCTTTGGAATAAAGGGGTTCGGATAATTTCTATGGACTTTACCCCTTCAAATTCGTAAGTTAGGGAACACTTTTTCACGTTTTATACGTTATACAGACAACCTAGTATGGAGATTATGAAAACAAAAATTGTGTTGGCGGGCTTACTGGTAAGCATGGTGGCGATTGAAGTTTCAGCCCGACAGGAATATGATGATATGTATTTCCGCGGGAAAGACCGTGAAAAAAACAAAAGTATAGGAGCGGAAACAGCCTACGCTTCTGCTAAAACAAAAAAGCAAAAACCTGACGAAGTTTTCGTTCCTCAGGAAGAGGATAATTTAAACCCAACAGACAGTTACTCCGCCCGGAATATAAATCCTGAATATGTATCTCGTTCGAACGCTGAAAAAGCCAGTGAGGACGAGAGCAATTATTACCTGCAAGGTTATGTACCTGCTTCAACGTACAGTAACAATAATTTTAATAGCAGTAACAATAATTTTAATAATAGTTATTATAATAACGCCAATTGGGCAAGCAATAGTTTTTATGGAGGCTCACGCTACGACTATTTTAACCGTGGCTATGGTTGCGGCTATTGCAGCCCACAGATGAGCTGGATGATAACTTCATCTCCGTTCTATTCTTACAATTACTATGATCCATGGATGACGCCATACTATCCTGCATACGGAAGCAGTGGTTTGTCTTTATCATTTATGTATGGTAGCGGATATGGATACGGAAACCCTTATTACGGTGGTGGATACGGATATCCGGGATATTATGGTGGAAACAATTATTACGAATCCGCACCGACAGTAAATTATGGCAAGCGGCCATCACGACACTCCGCAGTAGTGCAGCCCACTCAACGGACGGATACTAGAACCCGTAATACGTTAGCTGAGAACTCTACAAGAAATGGAAACTCTACCGATGTTTCTTCAAACAATAGAATCCGCCCGCGTCAAACGCAGGACGAATATTACGTGAGACCTTCCAGAAGATCATCGGCCTTTGATAATCCAAGTCAACTAAATTCGGGTAGGCCGGATAATGGCTTATGGTCAACGCCTCAGAATACGCAGCCTTCAAGAAGACGTGACTCGTATGATCCTTCACCTTCTTCAACTCCTTCGTTCTCGCCTTCTACTCCTTCACCTTCAAGAGGTGGTAGTGGTGGTTCATCAGGAGGTGGCGGTGGATCAGCTCCCCGGCCAAGAGGCAGGGATTAATCAACTTTTAAATTAGCAGACAATTATGAGGCCTCTTAAAATAAGCCTTGGTGTTATTTTCATGTTCATCTGTAGCGGGGCTTTTGCACAAGGGTTCGTTGAAAATGCATTGTTGTTCAGTCGTACAAAACCTGGTGGAAGTGCGAGAATTCAGGCTATGGGTGGAGCACAAATTGCGCTGGGAGGTGATTATAGTTCCGGGTTGTCTAATCCGGCCGGACTTGGGATGTATAACCGTTCTGAAGTTACGTTTAGTCCGGCTTTAAATTTCTATAAATCTACGTCAACGCTTCTGGGGCATACGGGGGATAATCAGGCAGAGGATTCAAAAACAGTTTTTACCATACCCGGACTGAGCTATGTTCATCATAGTCCAATGGAGCGCGGTGGATTTCTGGGAGGGTCGTTCGCTATAAGCATGTCGCGCACGAATGATTTTCAGAATGCTTTTCAATATCAGGGGACTGATAATGTTAGCTCGATGGTTGACTATTGGAAGGAACAGGCTGCGGGTTATCACGTAATGGATCAGCCCTTGCCTTCATGCATAGACTGTGGCGATTTTGGTCCGGACTTTGATTCGCGAGACACACCCGCTTTACCTTATGATGTGCCAGTTGACTTAGCTTATCAAACATTGATAATTAACCCATATGCTGACGGAAACTATCCTAATCCATTTACAAAACAGGACTATCTAGACTACACTACCTACTTTTCTGAACTGGATACATTAGGAACAGATGAAATCCGCACGCTGGATCGTAAAGGGATTATCAATTTACGAGGTGCGCAATATCAATGGTCCATTGCCTATGGCGGGAATATCAAGGATAAATTTTTCTTTGGCGGGTCTCTTGGCATCACAACACTCCGGTATAAATATTCAGCATCTTACAGAGAAAACAATTTTACCTATAGCAGCGATTATGAGGCGCCTATACAAGATTTTACTTTAAATGAAGACATAGAAATAGACGGATCCGGAGTCAACCTCACCTTGGGTGTTATTTATCGGTTTGTAGATTTCGCCCAGGTCGGTGTGTCCTTTGTAACACCCACGTACTACGGCATTACAGACACATACAGTACGCGACTTGAGGTTACACGGAATAATACTTTAAACGAGGCATCGTCCCAGCCTATTATTGCAGAGTACAATATCATAACGCCAATGAAATTCAGCACAGGCTTAGCTGTTTTTGCAGGGAAGTATAGCTTGATTTCTGGGGATGTTGAATTTGTAAATTACGGAAAGGCCAGGTATGATTCAGATACACCGGGTGAATCGTTTAAGTCTGAGAATGATGACATCAAATACTACTTCACGAATGTTATCAACTACAGAATAGGTGCAGAAGCCCGAATCGGAATTGTCAGAATCCGCGGAGGGTATAATCTTCAAAATAATCCTTACAAAAGTACGTTCGATGCCGGGAGCAGCGTAAGCACAATAAGCGGGGGCATAGGCGTTAAGCTGGTCAAATTCTTCATTGACGGCACATGGCTGAATACACGGTATAACTCTTCTTTCAATCCATACACGGTTGAGGATGCTGATGGCGAAATTGTTGGGCCGGTTGCCCGACTAAAAAATACAATGACAAGCGCGATGCTAACCGTTGGATTTACTTTTTAATCATGGAGAGAATTTGCGCAGGCGACAAGGTGTTCGTTACCGTAATACCAGCCTGCTCATAGAAAGAAATTCTTTTTGCAAGCAGGGCTTTCAGTTTCTCTTCTAGCTGTTCAGGTGTTGTCTCTGCCAATAACGGACGTGCCTGTTTCCCTTGCAGGTCAAACCGACTGACAATTTCTGTTATGGACGTATTGAGATAAATGCTTTCCCCGGATGAATGAATAAACTTCATGTTATCGTGAAAACAAGGTGTGCCCCCACCGCATGCCATTACAAAATCCGGAGCTTTGCTTTGCTGGCGTAATGCAACAGCTTCCAGGCTTCTGAAAAATTCTTCGCCTTTTTCAGCAAAAATTTTACTGATAGAAACCCTCGCTTCCTGTTCTATGGTCTCATCCAGATCGATGAACGGAATCTTTGCCTCTTCTGCAAGCTTCTTTCCCAGAGAACTTTTGCCTGAACCCGGTAAGCCGATGAGGTAAAGCTTCATGTGGGATTAGTTAACCAGTTCGATTACTTCCGCTGCATCGGGCGTATCATTGTGGTGCCACATGCCTTTTACTGTTCCGTTAACCCACAACGTAAGGCCGGGATTGGAGCGGATCATGGTCTTCAGTACAGTTTCATCAACAAAATAAAAAGATGCGGCCCACTGGTACTGATGCCGGAACGAATCAATATCTGCAGAAGGCGATGAGGTAAGAATAATTGGTTCTGCTTTTCCCTCTAGCCCTCGAATAAGGTCGGCTATTTTCACTGCGCTCTTTTCCGAAGCTTTTTGAACATTCTGCACAATAATTAACAGCTTAACTCCTTTAAAGGTCTCCTGTGTGACGTCTTCTCCGTTTTCGGTCGACACCCGGTAATCCTTAATTTTCGGTTCATCTCCTTTACGAATCATCTTATCAATTCTGTCTACAAACTTGTAGGTCGAATCAATTTCACTGAGATGATCCATGGTCAGTTCTTTCCGTTCACCTGCCTTTTCGTAGATAAATGTCATCACCACACTGTCAGACTTAGCACCCGGAGGAAGCCGCATTTGTTCTGGAATGTTGTTGCCAACTTTGTAGGCCCGAAAGTCAATAAAAGGCAAGTGCCGAATGGCGTAAATTCCCAGGAAAGTGCAGATAATAGTAATGCCGGCAACAACTGCGTGACCTTCGCGTGTGCGCAAAACAGGCGTAAACCTTTTGTGATGCCATAGCAGGTGCAGCACAAATACCATTAATACAACATCTTTTGTAAACGATTCCCATGGTGTTAGCTTGATCGCATCGCCAAAGCAACCGCAATCGGTAACCTTATTAAAATAGGCAGAATAAAATGTGAGGAAGGTAAAGAACAACAGCAACGCAAAAAGTACCCACGTGGTGATCTTCATTTTATAGTTAATCAGCACGGCAACACCCAGCACGATCTCGAGCACCACCATGATAAAGCCAATCTCCAGCGCAAACGGAATAAATACCTTAAAGAACGAACCGAAGTCTGCCGCGAACACTTCAAAATATTCGTGCAGTTTGATTTCCGTACCGATCGGATCATTCAGTTTGATTAGACCGGAGAAAATGAAAAGTCCGCCAACAAAGAATCTGGAGAACTGGTCGATAATTTTTCTTAGCATAATAGTCTACTGTCAACAGTCGACAGTCCACGGTTAGTTTAGTGTGTTTCTTAACGCTTGAATTCTCTTAACGAGATTGTCAGTAAAATCGTAAATAATTTTAAAATCCTGATCTGATATAATTTGCCGTTTCCGAGCAATATAAATGCAACTAATTACTTCAATGGCCGAACGGATCGAATATCCTAAGAACTTACTGAATTCCGGATTTGTTTGGCCCGTAGAACCTTCTGCAATATTTAATGATACTGAATCGGCTGCTCGTTTTATTTGAGAAGTGAGAATATAAAGTTCCTCCTTCGGAAATTTTGATGAAACCTCATGAACTAACCCAGTCAATTCAACTGATTCCTTCCAAACTTCTAGATTTTCAAATTTAAAAGGCATACCCAATCACTTTTCTGTCGACTGTCGACCATTGACTGTCGACAGAAGTATCATCGCAAAAACTGCATAATTAATCATATCCTGATAATTCCCTTTCACCCCTTCGCTTACAAGAGTTTTACCCTGATTGTCCTCAATTTGTTTCACTCTTAACAATTTCATAAGAATTATATCGGTGATTGAGCTCACCCGCATATCGCGCCAGGCTTCCCCATAATCATGATTCTTATCCTGCTGGAGCGAAAAGGTTTCGTTTACCATTTTATCGTATAGCGGCTCAAGCTGCTCAAACGTCATCTCTGTTTCCTGTGAAGCAGACAATTCTATCTGAATCAGCGCCATAATACAGTAATTGATAATGGCGATAAATTCATCTGTAATAGGGTCATCAATTTTTTGTTTGCCCTTTTCCTGGATGCTGCGAATGCGCTGGGCTTTGATAAATATCTGATCGGTGATCGAAGGCAAACGAAGAATTCTCCACGCTGTGCCGTAATCCCGGGTCTTCTTTTCGAACAGGGTTTTGCATGTGGCAATCACCTGTTTATATTCGGAGGCAGTTTTATCGATCAAAATGTCGCTTTAAACCGTAAACATAAGACCAAATTTATAATCTGTGAAATCGGAAATACGCACAAGCCCTGTAGCCAGAACCTTAAACATCAAGGGGAAACTTGTGGATTTGGGCACACCTGTCGTTATGGGAATTTTAAACATTACCCCCGACAGCTTTTTTGAAGGAAGCCGATTCAATACCGAATTGGAGATTTTAACGCAAACGGAAAAAATGCTTTCCGAAGGAGCTACGTTTATTGATGTAGGAGGCTACTCTTCTCGGCCCGGTGCGGAGGATATTTCTGTTGACGAAGAATGCTCACGGGTTTCGAAGGCGATTAGCGCTATCTGTAAAGAATTTCCGCAAACAATTATTTCAATTGATACATTCCGATCCGAAGTAGCCAGGCAGGCCGTACAGGAAGGCGCAGCAATAATCAATGACATTTCAGCGGGTGAGCTTGACAGAAAAATGTTTGAAACCGTTGCGGCTCTCAACGTTCCGTACATCGCCATGCACATGCGGGGCAATCCGCAAACTATGAAGGAGCTTACTTCTTATACTACTCTGGTGAAGGAAGTCATGGCGTATTTCATCGATAAGATCAGTCACCTGAAAGCGATGGGTATTAACGATATCATTATCGATCCCGGCTTCGGCTTTGCTAAAACGATTGATCAGAATTTTGAGCTATTAACACATCTTGATTACCTCAAAAATCTTGAAAGACCGATCCTCGCAGGACTTTCCCGTAAATCGATGATCTGGAAAACACTGGGCATTACCGCTGAAGGTGCACTGAACGGCACTACAGCGCTGAACATGACAGCATTGTTAAAAGGCGCAAGCATTTTGAGAGTGCACGATGTTAAAGAGGCCGTGGAAGTAATTAAGCTTCATTCCAAACTATAACATTCTTCAAGATTCCGCCTATTTTTTACCGCAGAGGCGCAAAGGTCGCTGAGGGTCGCGGTATCGAGAATTACTTCTTGTGACTTTCTGGATAACCAGATAGTAAGACGTAAGGTCTTCTTTGCGAACTCTGCGCCTCCGCGGTTTTTATTTTCTACAACAGATGCGCAACAGGTCGCAGACGTCTTTGATTTTATCTTTCATCTCTTCATTTTGAAACTGCGTCTTTGCCGTTTTTTTATACTCCCAAATTCGCCCTACATTTGTCTTGATGGTATTGCTGTTCCGAATTGGTTTTCTGGAAGTTGCGTGGGTCGACCTGATCGACATAACGCTGGTAAGCATTTTACTCTACCAGGTGTACAAGCTGATCCGCGGAAGTATTGCAATGAACATCTTCCTCGGAATTCTTGCTCTTTATTTTATCTACCTGATTGTGCGCGCAGCACAGATGGAATTACTCAGCACAATTCTCGGTCAGTTCATGGGTGTGGGTGTACTGGCCATGATTATTTTATTTCAGCCTGAGATTCGGAAATTCCTGCTGGTCATCGGGCGTGGAACTGAATTCCGGGAAAATTTCCTAAAGAATCTGGCCAGTGGAAAGCATACCTACCACGATGATTTTGATATCCATCAAGTGACAGAAGCTGTTAAAACATTGAAAGCGTCACGAACGGGTGCGCTTATCGTTTTCTCACGTGATACGGAATTGAAATTTTATATTCAAACGGGTGACACACTTGATGCCGAGGTAACAAAAGGATTATTGATATCCATCTTCAATAAAAACAGTCCGTTACATGATGGAGCTGCGATCATTTATAAAGGAAGAATTAAAGCCGCACGCTGTGTATTACCGGTGAGCGAGAACGACCATCTGCCAGCAAACTACGGGCTGCGTCACCGTTCTGCCATTGGAATGTCCGAAAGCACAGATACGCTTGTTGTGGCAATCTCCGAAGAAACCGGCAGGCTAATCCTTGCACGTAATGGCAAATATATCCGAGGCCTCAAGCATAAGCAGGTTGAACGCAAAATCCTGGAGTACCTTCACAACGAAGAACCCGAAATCTGGGAAGATGTTAGCGAGGAAGAAACCGAGGACGCCAAATAGCAGGTAACAATTTCGTAACATTTATAGTCAATCTTCGTATCTTTGTGAAGTTAAACAACAGGAGGAACGAACGATGGGGAAACTTAAGCAAGCCAGTCCGGTAAAATTTTACTTCGCAAAATTTTTCTTTCTTGGATTTGCACTTCTTCAATGGGCAGTTGCCTTTGCGCTGGCGGTTCAGTTTGAAAACACTCCCAAAAACACTGCAGCCATTTTCATTTTCATCAGCCTCGGCTGCATTTTCTTTGTGGTATTTTTCTTCTTGATGGAAGTAATGAGGCGCGTAGCCATCGGCAAAGACAAGGTGGTTGTGATTGAGCTTGGCAAGAACCTGATCCTTGACTGGCCGGATATAAAATCCATCAAGATCATTCCTGTATTCAACGTCTACAAGATGAAACTGAAGACTCGCAGAAAGCCAATCTACTTCCTGCCTTCCAAAAACATTGAGCCTGCGTATGACCTTCTTGCAGAAGACACCTCTAAAATGGGTGACATTGTGAACAAGAACAAAAAGAAACTAGGTATCTGACCTATTTCAATACACTCAATTCTTTTCCAACTTCCGTAAATGCCTTGATCGCTTTGTCCAGGTGATGGCGTTCATGACCTGCAGAAATCTGAACCCGAATGCGTGCCTGACCTTTGGCTACTACCGGGAAGAAAAAGCCGATTACGTAAATTCCTTTCTCTAACAGTTTTTCTGCAAATTTCTGCGCCAGCGGTGCTTCATAGAGCATGATCGGAACGATCGGATGCTCACCGGGCTTGATATCAAAGCCTGCTTTTGTCATTTCAGTCCTGAAATATTTTGTATTGGCTTCGAGTTTATCGCGCAGCGCGGTTGTTTCCGAAAGCATGTTAAACACCTCGATAGAAGCACCAACAATAGACGGAGCTAATGTGTTGGAAAACAGGTACGGCCGTGACCGCTGACGCAGCATTTCGACAATCTCTTTTCTGCCCGATGTAAATCCGCCAGACGCACCGCCTAACGCTTTACCCAGTGTACCTGTAATGATGTCAACTCTTCCGGTTACACCGCGATATTCCGGAACACCTCTTCCAGTCTTACCAATAAATCCTGACGAATGACATTCGTCAGTCATCACCAACGCTTCGTACTGATCTGCTAAATCACAAATTTTATCCAGTTGCGCTATCGTTCCATCCATGGAGAACGCACCATCGGTAACAATAATGACTTGATTAGCGCCCGCTGCTTTCGCGTCATCCAGTTGCTTTTTCAAATCTTCCATGTTGTTATGCTTGTACCGATATCGCATGGCTTTGCACAAGCGAACACCATCGATAATGGAAGCATGGTTTAATTCATCCGAAATGATTGCGTCCTTCTCTCCTAACAAAGGTTCAAATACACCTCCGTTGGCATCAAACGCTGCGGCATATAAAATTGTGTCTTCGGTGCCTAAAAACTCCGAGATCCTTTGTTCCAGTTCTTTATGTATGTCCTGCGTTCCGCAAATAAACCGCACGGATGACATTCCAAAGCCATGCGTATCGATGGCTGCTTTGGCCGCCTTGATCACGCGCGGATGCGAAGAAAGACCCAGGTAGTTGTTTGCACAGAAGTTTATCACTTCGTTACCACTGCTTGTTTTTATGTCAGCTCCCTGGGGAGTAGTAATGATGCGTTCTTTCTTAAAAAGTCCGGCCTCCTGAATGGATTGCAGTTCTTTTTGTAAAACAGGTTGTAGCTTCTTATACATATCTATTTCTGTTGAGATGATTGTAACGGATACTTTCTGCGGATCGGGTTGATCAGGTTTAGCTTTTGCAAGGTAAAGCTGTCGGGATGAAGTTGCGAAAATTCATTTTCCCACTCTTTCCACCGGGCAGCTTCGGCCAGTTTAAAAGCCATACTGTTAATTTTCTTATCGGACAGGTATTCCTCAAAATTCACAGGTCAAAGGTAATCGTTCTTACCAAAAGCGTACATAAACGGCTCACCGGTAAATCGTAATTTTATTTAACTTTCGCGCATATTCAGTCTATGAAGCAGCATAAAATTCTCATCATTGGCGCAGGCGGACAATTAGGGTCAGAACTGACGCAGGGTCTTTGGAAGTTGTACGGCAAGGAAAATGTGATTGCAACCGACATCAAAGATCCGCAGGGAATTTTATCGCAGGGGAATTTTGAAATTCTGGACGTCCTTAAGCAAAAAAATCTTTTCGAATTTGTTCAGAAAAATAAGATCACGCAGATCTACCACCTGGCGGCTGTGCTTTCCGCCACGGGTGAAAAAAATCCAAAGTTTGCGTGGCATTTGAACATGGATGGACTTGTGCATGTACTGGATGCTGCCGTAGAATTTAAGCTTGACCGGGTTTACTGGCCCAGCTCCATCGCTGCCTTTGGACCAACAACTCCGAAACTAAATACTCCGCAAGATACCATCATGGACCCTACAACGATCTACGGCATTAGTAAACAAGCCGGTGAACGCTGGTGCGAATGGTATCATCGCAAAATGGGTGTTGATGTAAGGAGTCTTCGATATCCAGGATTGATCGGATACAAAACAAAACCCGGTGGCGGAACAACTGATTATGCGGTGGACATCTACTTTAAAGCGATCACCGATAAAAAATTTGAGTGCTTTCTGAAATCCGATACATACTTGCCTATGATGTACATGGACGATGCGGTAAAAGCAACCCTCGACCTGATGGAAGCTCCGGCTGAAAAAGTAAAAATCCGATCCAGCTATAACATTTCATCCATGAGCTTCTCCCCG
>Ga0075158_10001194_pt1 | contig 19880 bp, 32 predicted proteins | sample JI91814BDNA_FD_70968 | JGI IMG/M metagenome (GOLD analysis project Ga0075158, IMG submission 70968) | Wastewater effluent complex algal communities from Wisconsin, to seasonally profile nutrient transformation and Carbon sequestration -... | ecosystem: Engineered > WWTP > Effluent > Algae... | reverse complement strand
GCCCGTAAAAGCAACAACTGTTATAAAAGGAACTGATACCGGTGTTTCGTCGGTATAAAATCGCTGCCAGGTCCAAACGGCATCAAAATTGCCTATCAGTTTTGCACCTGAATTTGTGCCTGCAAGTGTTATTTCAATTTTGTCGGTGCCATTATCGGTAACGGATAAAGTAAACCCTTCCGGCCATGTATAGCTGTTTGCAAGGGTTTCGATATCCGAAATTGTCTTTGTGGAATCGAACCCGAATTGAACTATTTGGCCAAACTGAGCCAGTATGTAAGTAATTTCCGGCAAAAAAGGTTGAACTGGAATCCAATCATTTGCGCCAAAAGGGTTTGTTGGAAGCGGTGTTCGATTGACTGCATCGTTCGCAATCGCCCAATCTTTTGCCCGAATTAACCCAGATGTTGCGGTAAGGCTTGCCCGATCAAACTTGTAGTACGGGTTAAAAAAAGAGGCTCCGCTTTTGTCGTATACATTAAGAGCCTGGATAACTTCCTTTTCGATTGAAAGCACGGCTGAATCAAAGTTTCCGGTTTCCGAAATTGAACCCGGCCAACTGTAGGTATTTGCCGTTACTACACCGTTTAACAACGTTAATTCGACTTCAATAAACTGGTCTGGATTCGTAGCCAAAAGTTGTTTGTTGGCGACCTTATAAACCAGGGTTTGAATTCCAGAAAGGGGAGGAAACGGCTTTGGAGGAATAACTACAATGTCGCCACCGTTTATCGGCAAATTGTAGGTGTCAATAATGGATTTGACTTCATTGATAGCTACAAAGTATTTTAGCCCAACCAAATCGTCCTCAGAAAACTCATTAAAAATGGAATTCAGTATGTCGGACTGGAAATTACTTAGGGGATAAAAACCAGCATTTAAAACGACGGCTTCAAACCGGTAAAAAGGAAATGGCCCCATGTTACGGTATTAAAGTAATTGTAAGAACCCCTGCGACACAGGTTTCATGGTATAAATCGCCAACATTGTCGTTGTAAATCCGTGATGGGAAATCGTTATTGTAAAGAAAATCGTAGTCCGGGGATGCAGTTACGTCTTTCCCAACTGTTCCCGGCATTACAAAAACATTTCGAAGGTTGCTTCCAAATATAAAACTGTTGGAACCTGCCCCTATGACATTGTTCACTGCTCCATCGCCTAATGTGACATAGGCCCCAACTCCAATATCATTTTGAGTGCAACCATTGCCCATGCTCGTGCCGGATACTTCGCCAAACCTATTGCCATTAATTGAATTTCCGTCCCCCTGTTTAGATAAATTCGCATTATTCCCGACATAATTATCTGTAAAATTGTCTCCAATATTTACGTTTGCAAATGGGGCAATGAAATTTCGTATTGCGCCCGATCCAGTTACAAATGCTGTTACAACTGATGAAATCGTATTTGGCTGAGATTCAGAATCCAAGATAAAGGCTTTTGACCCTGAAAATGTTGCATAAGTTGCCCAGCTTCCAGAATGAAAGATACGGGTTATCGTTGTTCCGGGTGTTGCATAAGCAACCGAGCCAATCGTTGCGGTTCCATTTCGGATAAAAACGGTATAGCCTTTGCCCTCAACGGGCGATGGGTCTGTAAAAGTAGCAGAGGCAACTAAGACGTAGGATTCGCCTAAAATTGCGGTTTTATTTGCTGAAATAACGACCTCCAAAGGTTTTAATGAATCTAATTGGTCGTCGTTGAAAGCTTTTTCATCGTCTCCCAAAGTATCTTTCCCTGCCCCAAATGTTGAGGCATTAACTGCCTTAAGCTGTGCAATAGTTTTCTGTGCCATTTTCGTAATTTTTATTCGCCTGTGTGATAATCGCCTAAGTGGTAATCTCCGGCTCGGTAATCGCCCGACAAAGGTGCATTTTTTGCCAATATAAGTTTGAAAGTTGTTTCTCCAGACTGAGGGTCTACAGGCTTATTGGTCGCATCTAAAAGAAATCCGTAAAACGTTTGGTTCCCACTGGTTACTTTCACATACCCGTATCCCAAATTTGCCATAGTCTGAAACGAACAAAGACTTTGCGGAAAAATGAAATCAAAACCAATGGGCTTGAAAAGATACTGGTTCAATCCCTCTGCCAAAATCGCTTCTGAAATGTTGGTGCTTTCCGAAACTGTGCCTTGAATTTCCTGGCTGGCGGTCGGAAAATAAGTGTTGTTGATTTCAGATTCCAGCGTGGTGTAATATTCGCCTGATTGAAAGAACAAGGCCGCTTTTGCATCGGGTAGCCCATAGGTATGCATTCCCAACAACTTCCAAAACCTTGCAGCAATCCGTGCCGGTGTATGTAGGATGTTGTATACCGATTCTATCGGGCTGTTTGTCGTGCCTGCCAAATCGGAACCAACTGAAACTTTCCCGGGCAAAAATGTTACGGAACCGGTTTCGCCAATTACTTCATAGCCAGTTTCTTCAATCGGGTCTATGGTTACGCTTTCACGGTTTAGCCAAATCAGAAATAGGTTGTAGTCATTTGGCCTATCAGATGACCCGGAATCATCTCTAAGGAACTGTAGCCGTCTCGAGAATTCAATTGCATACCCGGAACCAATTATTCCAGACCTAAGATCTTCGACTGTCTTTTCCCCGGACCTGGATTTATTTGGTGTAAAATAGCTCCGGTATGTATGAGGTTCAAAGATTCCGGAAACCGCTATGTTTTTCCATTGATCCGTAAATCCGATTCTGAAATTATTAACCAGCTTCTCGGAAAGCGCATATTGCTTAATTCCCGATACCCTTTCAAAGTCTCCGATTTTGATGCCGTTGTTATAGAAATATTCCATCGGCTCTATTCGAATTTGGTATTGCTGGTAGTATTCAGACCATTCAAATGCCCACCCCAGGTTGAATATTCTGGATAAGTCTTCAAAGAACTTTTTGAAAGTGGTGGTTATCTGCGGGTTTGTTTCTTCCAGTAATTGGCCGTTACGGATGTAAAAGCCGGTTGTTATGAAGTTATTCCACATTAATCCGGAACCCAAAGCAAAGTAATCGGAAACTAATGGGTTGCTGTTGCCGGTAATGATCTCCAATATTCTATGAAGGAAATCGTAGATGTAAAGGCCGTTGCAAAGCGAAGCCGTTGCGGTGCTGAATTCTCTAACTATTAATTTTGAACCAGCAAACACCTTAAAATCACAAAAAACCAACCCAGATGAAGTTTTTACAACCATCTGAATTCTTTGCCCCGAAAGCAATGTTACATTTTGATAAGAAGAAGGTGCGGTAATGTCTAAAGTAAAAGTTTGGCCTACAAAAGTAAAAGCTGGTGAAAATCCAAAGTTTATAAACCCCGCTAAACTGTTATCGGAGTTGTAAATCAATGCTTGGATTCCAAAAAGACCACCAATTCCGCCACTATTAAAAAGGGTTCCTTCAACTTTTACATTAAACTTAAATTCTATGATTCTAGTGTACCCAGCATTATTTTGAAACCAAACATTTGTATCTGCAAGGCTTAAGCCGGTTGAATCAAATGTGTTTCCGAACGGCCCTTTAAAATCTGAATTATCAAAATATATCGGAATTGTTACTCCGTTTGAGGCATTAACATTTACTTCAAGTGAATCTTTACCAATACCCTGCAAATAAAGCTGTTGGCTATGTAACCGAACTTCTGTAAGCACCAACGAATCAATGTCGTCCTGATCCAGATTCTTAAGCGTTAAAAGGTCGATTTCAACGTCTTGCCGGGTTAAAAAGTTTTCCCGAAATGGGTCTTCGATTATTCCAACGGTAATCTGCCAGCCTTGGGTGTCGCAAGTATTTACCTCAGAGTAAATAGCCATGTTGATATAGCCGTCAAAAGAATACGGCAAGCCATTAACAATCTGATTGGATGTGATTTGAAAAGGAATATTGTCGTTTATGAACCCGGAATCAAAGTAAGATTTCAGGATTTTGGCACCTTTTCCAATAAAAGAAATGTCGGTTGTAAAAGGCTGGTCTATGCCATGAAATTCAAGTCGTTTGGCCATGAATTCGACTGCATCCCATCCAATCGGTTCATCAACTTTTATGCCGTCAATAAAGAATTTCCAACCTGCCATGCGGGCAAAGGTAAATAAAAAAAGCCCATCTCTACGATGGGCTTTTTTATGTTGGTTTTTGTAATGGATTAATTATCATATATGTTAAAAAAGCCGATTGCACCACCCAGTGGGGTAAATGCCCCAGCCGTGTAAAGAATTTCGGCCTTTCCAATTGGTTCCCAGTTGCAAGTACACATTTTGTAAATACATCGGACTTCTCCAATCAACCACAAAACCAAAAATAGAATGTAAAAAATATAGGTCGCTAAAACAGTTTTCATAAGTTTTCCCTTGTGTTTTAATTTGCAACAAAACTAAATAAAGAATCGGACAAACAAAAAACAAAAAACCCGGCTGAAATTTCTTCCAACCGGGCCAAAACAAAATGTAAAACAAAAAGAAAAAACCAACACAATGCTGAATACAGAGCGACAAAGGTAACGCTTTTTATTTATTTCTAAACCTATTATTTAATAAAGTTGTCGTCCGATTTTGGGTTTTAACCGCTTTTATAAATCCACGTTCATCCAAAGAAATAGCCGCAACAGGCATCTTTGAAAGGGTTTTTTCAATGGAATCCAGCTTCGAAACAATCTCATAACCAGACCTATCCTTTTTGGTCGAATTGGCATAAACCAAGCTAAGTGCCTGTTTATCATTTAGCCCCAATTGATTATTTGGAATGATTTGTACGGGTTCATCAAATTGTGCAAGTGTAGCAACTCCAGGAGTAAAATACACTTTTCCAGATTCAGTTATTACCTTTTCCGTTCCTTTTTCCCCTACAATGGCAGTTCCCTTAAATGGTTTGCCCTTTGTTCCTTCTGCAAATTCAGGTACCGGCTGAGCTAAAATCAATGCAGTTTGTGCGGCTAAGGCGCCAAGGGTCAAAGTCAGATTTGCGGCTGTCAATGGTAGCCCGGCTGTGTATTCAATAATGTATGGCGCTGCCTGAAATGCTGCATTTGCGATGGCCTGTTGTTGGTTGGCCTTGAATTGCTTAATTCTATACTCCCGGTCGGCTGCTGCTCTACGTTCTTCGATTTGTGCCAGCTTTTGCGCATTTTCACCTGCCAGCCTGGTTTCTTCGTCAAATCGCTTTACCTTTTGGTTGTATTCATTTTGATCGTATTGACTTTGAATATTGAAAAGAGCGTTGGTAGTATCCTGAGCCAACCCAAATGCCTGTCTGATCGCTTCTTCTCTTAATTGCCTTTGCCGTTCGATTCTTGCCAGTTCTTTTTTGTGGAACTCTTCCGATTGCTGATCGATGGCAGACATCATTTTTTTGTTGTCGGCAACGGTTTTATCCATGGATTTTGCCTTTGCATCTTCCGCTTGCTGTCGTCTTTTTTCAATATCGGCTTCCGATTCTTTATAAAGCTGCATTTCCTGAGCCTTATACCTGGCATTCAGTTCTTTCGTAGCGATTTCGAATTCTTGGCCTGTAATTCGGATTTCTTGCTCCGTAATAGCAGCACCCTTGGTCGCAAATTCTTTTTGTAGCCCAAGTTTTGCATTTAAAAAGAGCTGTTCGGCTTGCAATCTGGCATTGGGGTCGTTCGCCAATGTTCCAAGCAACTCCTTTTCTTTCCTATCCAATTCCAGCAACCTCAATCGCAAATCGTACTGTTCTTTTAGGGCTTTTAGTTCGGCATCCGTAAGCTCTTTTTTTACTTTACCGCCCTCGACTTCTACCCCTGCAATTTGAGTAAGCAGAGTTTCTTGTTCTTGTAAAATAGCAAGTTTTCTTAGCCCTCTTTCTAAATCAATCTTTGCCCTATCATTTACAGCCCCAGCCGCCTGAATTCTGAAATTTGCGTTTTTTACAAACTGCTCCTCAATTTTTTTGTCAATTTCCAAGAGCAATTCACTTGCGGCCCTTCTTCTGGTTATCTCTACATTTTGCTGGATTGATACATCAAAAATCTTTTTTGCAATATCGGATTCTGTCTTTTTGAGAGCAATATTTTCAACTGTTTCCTTTTTTGCAGCCTGACCAATGCCAGCCAATTGATTAGCTATTCCAGCCGCCAAATCATAAGAACCTTTTAAAAATGGTTGTAGCTTATTTCCAATTGCTAAAATCAAATTATCAATGGCGGAATTAAACCGGTTTTGGCTATTCACCATCCCATTCAAATTCTTTTCAGATTCGGGACCAAAAGTTTTTTCCAGTTCTTTGGCAAACGCTGGCAAAGCCTCCTTAGAAAGAACCTGGCCTTGCTCCAGCATTTTGTTAAGCTGCCTTTCGTTCACGTTCAGAGCCTTGGCCATAATTGAGAATGCGCCTGGTATTCTTTCTCCTAGTTGGCCCCTGAGTTCTTCTGCCTGAACCGTACCCTTTGACATCATTTGTCCCAGGGCCAAAAATGCGCCTTGCATCTGGTCGGCTGTTAATTTCAGCACAGTACCGGCTTTGGTAACGGCTTCAAATTGTCGGTTGGTTTCTTTTTGGCTTTGTCCGGCTAAAGTCGAGGCGGTAAAAAAAGACTTATAAGCCTCAGTGGTCTGTGCCAGTGCCAGACCGTACTTTCGGATAAGGTCGTTTAGAAATTGCTGATTCTTTGCGAAATTTTCAGCATTTCCAGAAGCAAATTGAATGGCTTTGTTGTAACCCTCAAATTTAATCGTGGTTTCAATCAGCCTGTCTTTAAATGCGTTAATGGCCGTCAATGAAAAGTATGCAGCCAATATGCCAGCCCCAGACCTTGCAATTGAGGTCATGCCATTAAGTTCAGTTGCCGTTGATTTTATCGCAGCTGCCCCTTCTTTTCCGGTTTGATTTAGGGATTCATTGAGCTTCTTACTGTCGGCAACTGCTGCCTTTTCAGCCGCATCCAAGCCCAACATTTCATTCCTGGCCTTTGCAATTTGTTGCGTATCCAAGACGTAGTTAATTACTACATTATTCGACGATAAGGTGCTCAATTCATGTTATCTTTTGGCTTTAATTGCTGCCAGCCAAATAGAATAGTCTAAATAGAACTGGTAATAGGAACGTCTGACCAGTTGCTCATAACTGACATTGATTCCATTTGCAAATCTAAGTCTTTCTTTATATCCGGACTTAGATTTTGCGAGTTCATCAAAGTAGAATGAAGCTCCATTGTTTTCAGATTTAACACCGCCACCGCTTTCAAAGAGGTCTGCAAATTCTGTTGTAACTCTTTCGAGGATGGTAGATACTGATTTTGTGGCAGTTGCAAAAAAAAACTTGCTACATCGGAATTTGAAGCCCAAAATTTGATCTTCTCAACATTGTACTTAAAATCGTAGCCAAAAGGGTCTTCGTGTTCATCGAAATACTTAACCGTAGCCAATTTTATTTGGGTGTCCATGCGAATGCTCAACCGTTGGGCTTGCTTCATGGATTCATTCAGAACCCCGATTTGCAGCATCTTTTTTTCAACGGTCAATTTCGGGTTTGTAAGTAGGTCTTCAATGGCTTGCCAATGCTGATCTAACATAGCCGGGTTCATTTGATAATCAAGTTCCCGGTAAATCATTTTAGCAGCCTCAGCACGTTCCCATGAAATCATGATATCCTGATTCCAGCAGAAATAGTTTTTGTCGCCTGATCGAAAAGCAAATTCAATTTTTGGCCAATGGGTCTTTTCGCAATTACCCTGGTAAACTGGCTTAGTCTGGTTGGATGAATCGGTTGAAACAGGCATTTGTGAAGTAGATCCAACCGAAACAGTAGATTGATTCAGTAATTTGCTGATTAATTGGCGCATAGTGCAATATTAAAAATAACCAAGGGGAAAGGCAAAAAGGGCAGTTGCCTAAAGGATTTGAAAAGTGTTCAGGTAGTTTATTGATCGTATTTGAATACCATTTCAGATACGGCACGTTATAAATCGCATAGGTAAAGAACCATGCGAAAAGAGCCGTCGAAATGGCTTCAAAGATTAGGGTTGGCATTTTTCTTAAAAAGTTTTCTGAAAATAACCCTTACAAGGACATAAAAAACATATAACCAATGAAATTGAATTCCAATTTGGCTGTCTTTTCGGACCTCTTTCATGTACCAAGGTAGCTTTGTCATTTCTTCACTGGTTTTTTAATTACCGGTTTCGGTCTTTGAATTTTCGGGCAGTTGCAAGCCATTATTTCAAACTGGCTTTTGATTTGTGAACCTTAACATTTCCGCATTGCGAACGAACCCAAAGATCGTCCCCATCAATTTTATAGATAACCCCGGAACATTTTGAACCAGACGAACGGGTATATCGAACTGTTTGGCCTTTTATGAATTCCATCAGTTCAGAACTCTTAAGACTACTTCCCCATGCTTGTATTTTCCGCACAAATCCCACTTCTCAACTTCGTCATCAAACTGAGATCGTAGGATGTACCTGCATGGAAGAGCTGTAGTGCGCTCAATTCTCACGACTTTGTATTCCGAAATGGTTTGCTTTTTTGAGCACGAAAAGAACATTAGGCAAATCGATGCCACGGCAATTGCCAGAAGGAACCTGGCTAAGAATTTATGAAAGCTGTTCATTTTGAATCAAATCTTTGGTTTGAAAAAAAGCCGTCAATGCAACATCCAATACAGGTTGGCGCAATGAAGCCGGCAATGGCGACTGTCGCATTAAAGCAGCCAAAGCATTGTCCAAAAAGAAACCAGGATTAAACTGGTTGGAATCAATGAGTTGGTCTATCCAATTGCGCTTATAGTGGTAGCCTTTTTTTGGTTCCGACCTTGCGATTCTTTTCAACACCAGTTCATCGACAATTTTAACAATTTGCTTTTTGAACTCAGGATGTGAAATAACATCCAAGTCTCTGATTTTCTTTTGCTCTGTTACCGTTTCCACTGGCTTTGTTTCTTCTGGAAATCGATTGACGGTTGGTATAGGAGTTGGCTTGTCAAGCATTTCGCCTAAACCAACACCGGAGCCAATGACCGCTACTTTTCTTTTTGATTTTGTTGTTTCCACTATGCTGAAATTGTTATCGAATTGACCTCAGAACCGTTCTGAAATTCAAACTCGATGCAAGTATAGTTATTTCCGTTGGTTGCAACAAATGGAATTATCTCGGCCGATTCCAGATCAATAAATTGAAGCTGATATGGACCGCCATAAGCCGAAAAGAAACCGTCTGGAAACAGGGTTAGATCAACGGTAACTGAACCATCTGTAATTTCACAAGGCTGTCTGAAATTGACCTTCTGAGCGTTTGAAATCGAAAGAATTATATCCGATGGAACATATCCAACCGGAACTTTTACAAGCATTTCGGCAAAGCAAGCCTGAAAAGGTTGGCAGATTTTAAAACAGGAATGGCAGGAATTACAATTGTTCACCGGAGTATTTGTCAAGATTATATTGTTCCGCAATTTCGGCAAAATTCCCATAAATAAAATATCGGTAACAATCCAGGGCGTGAGAGCGCAACGGGTTTTTCTTTTTCCAAGGATCAAGGCTTAGATTTTCAAGTTTCGCCTCTTTAAAATCATCAATCAGTTCTTTGCAGTCGGGTTCCGAAATCATAATCTTGGATTTTTTAAAAACCAGGTCCGAAATGATTTTGGTTGCCAAATGGGATGGCGCCGACCTGATTACTTGCATCTGCAGGTCTGGAATTTTCATAGTCGCCTGAATAATTTGGTAAGCCGAAATGTTATTTTTTGAAGTTGCAGTCCTATGGCTACCAGCAGGGTCTCCGTTGATTACATAAATCATTTTTGGGTACTCAAGCATTATCATTTTACAAAGGTCTTCAAGGTCTCCGATCCGATACACCTTCATTATTCTGATAGTAGCGTAGTACGGTTCGCCCGGTGCATTCTTTGCGAACTGAAACAAAACGCAGGTGTTGGTATTGTTAAAGTCGAAAGAACAGTAAAGCGAATATTGGGGCAACCCTTTAAATCTGCCATTAAAACAGTGCTTATCGGACTTAAAATATCGGGCAAAAAGTGATTCCCGATCCCAAACACCCCATTCGCCCAAAGCATATACATCGTGGTAGGTATCATCTACGTCTCGAAGTGCTTCCATCCTGGCCGAATATTCAAGATCCAGTTTGTCCAGGTTGTCTTTGTAGGTCGCCTTAATAATTAAAATAGCATCTTTTTCGTTTTCAGGTGGTTCATCAAAGAATCTCTTTTTGATCCAGTGCGAATCTGATACCGGGTTGAATGTAATAAAGAACCGCTTTTTATGAACCGACTTACCACGAAGGCGCAATGTAATTTGGGTAAAGTCGTCCAGGCTCAATTCGGTCGCCTCTTCTATCCAAATGTATTTAGCCTGGCTAAGCGACTTTAATTTTTCCGGGTCATCGCATCCAAGAAAGACAATGCGATTGGTTCCGCTATGGATTTCCAAATAGCTGCTTTTTGCAGTTACATTGCCCGATAGTCCCCAATCTGCTATCTTATTTTTGAAATCGGCAAAAACTGAGTTTCTAAGGGTTCCGGCAACTTTTCGGATCACAAAATAGGTTTGGTTTTGATTTACCGAATGATTCATTATTTCGGATAGAAACAATTGAATCATGGTTTGGGATTTGCCCGAACCAGCACCACCGTAAAGAATATTATAGGTTTTCGGGGAAAATACCGCTTTCAGATATTTTTCAGTCCATAACTTACGATTGCTTAAATCTACTACCGACACGAATTAGCACATCAATCAAATTTACTCTAAATCTTCGCTTATCGGTTTCGGCAAAATCACGGTTCCAACGATTCCGGATAATTCCAATTCAGATTTTGGTTTTCCATAAGCCCGATCCAGAAGCAGTTCAGCAGCCCGAACATCGCCTTTGATAGCTTTGTTGCGTAATGCCATTAGAATGGCTTCCGCTGCGGTTTTACCGTCCTTTTCATCTCCAAGTACGTTTGCCAGTAGTTCCCGAAGTTCAGGAATCTTTTTGGGCCTTCCTTTCGGGTTTCCCGACTGGCCTTTTTTGAAAGGCTTTGCATCTTTGTAAATATCTTTTCTGCCAGCCATTTTTAAACTGTTTACAAACTGATTTGGCGATTCATTTTGCCTTGTAAATTGTATTTAACAATCTTAAAGGGGCTTTCTTTTGAAGCTACAAAAATACGCTTGAATTTCTTCTTTTCGTTTGTTATCAATTTGCCGTTAGAATATCCTACTTCTGATTGATCTACTGTGCCGGAAAAGGTTTCAGAACCGATAAACTTACCATTCTGATAGTATTCAATAATGTGCTGATTTAAAGACTGAAATGATGGAGTATGCATTTTGTTTTTTGTTTTGTTGGTGTAAATATAAAAACATTTTGAAATATTTATTTTCTATTCTTACTTTCTTTTAAATTGTTTCCAATCAACAAAATGATGAATGCGATTGAACCGGATAACTGTTTTGGCATACTGAGGCCATTGAGCTTCCAACATTTTGGCCTTTAACAGCTTCTTTTTAGGATCGTTGCCTTTGTAAAGTTCGTCCTGATTGCCGCCTTTCATTTTGACTATTGTACTGGTTTTATCTGCCATGTAATAAACACAACTTGCTGTCTTATACCCATTATGAAGAACCTGAATACATAAATCTACATCTTCATTATATTTTAACCTCCAGCGAAAAGGCAAATCATTACGAATTAACATAGCCGAATAAACGTGGCAATTTTCCTTAAATGGTTTTTTTGGTGACTTTACGACAAAATTAGGTTCTTCAAATCCGTTAATTGCAATATCGTTTTTATCTGAAAATGCTTCAACAAATCTAAATGCAGGGGCTAAGTCTAATATTGTTTCTCTTTTGCCATTTATCCATTTTTTAAATCGGATAATGTTATCATCAAAAATCCAATGATATTTATAGCCTTTTGATTTTGCATGCTCCCAACAAAAATTTCTTGCCGGATAACTGCCCAAACCAAGATTTGCAAAAGGCAAAACCAACAAACATTCTAAGCCTAAATGCATTTCATATTGATTCTTTTCCTGTGGTTCAATCACAATAAAAAAAGAAAGCCCACATTCAGTAAATTTTTTAGCCGTTAAAGCACTGTCAGCCCTTCCTTTGCTGACAATGTAAATCGGGTACTTAGGTTTACTTTCCATCCGTTTGCAAATTTTACGAACTCTAAATTATTTGAATTAAGCCAACTTTGGGCTTCTTCTGGTCCGTCAAAAACCAAGACCACATTTTGCAGACCGCTAGCAGCCCCAACCGGATCAAATTCCTCGTTTAAATCCAAATCGTCCTCATTCATTCCATTTAGATCAGAACCAGCGGCCCAATTAGGAATATCCAACCCCCATTTATCCAGATCATCGGCCTCCCATTCATTTGCAAGCATTCCCCAGTCCCATTCACCAAAGCCTACATTGTCTTTAATGATAAACTCCTTTTGCTGCTGCTCTGACCAATCAACAACCTGAACTGGTACTTCTTTCCATCCGGCTTCTTTCATCGCCTTGAGCCTCATATTACCCCCTAAAACAACAAAGTCCTGATTGACTACAATCGGACGAACATTGGCCATTTCAGGAAATTCTTTCAGGGATTGAACAAGCTTGGTGAACTTGTCATCTTTGATTAACCTGGGATTATTTGGGTTCGGCTTTACATCTGATATTTTAACGGTTTGAACCGACATAGTTTACAAGTTTAATTGCTTTCATCGCTGAATAAAGCCCAAAGATATGAAATTGGATTTGCAAATACTTTAAATAAAAAAGCCAAAGAGTGCTGGACACACTCAATGGCTTATGGGATAGAATTCGCTGTTGGACGCACCGAAAAAGCAGGGCTTGTCACCCTTGCTCGATCCCTTTTTGTCTTCTGCAAAAGTAGTCAGAAATTCTATTTCTTTTTCAATGCCTACATTTTTGTAGTTAAAATGCTTGTTCATTGCATAGTAAGCTTCATGCGCCGATCTTCCAACTATCGTATTGCCATCTTGCTTGACTTCGATATAGCTACAGGAGTGTCTTACGCCTGTGTTTTCAAAGTGCGTATCGCTGGTTAAATCTGGTTCAAAATCAATTCTCATTATTTTCTGGTTTAATCAGTCTTTATGAAATATCCACGGCTTTGGAGCATGGCCATCAAAATCAGTAATTTCCGGAAACCTTTTTTTATCCATTATTTCGGAAAAACTTTCTGGATTTTTGCAAATATCACATTCGCATTTGCCCAAAACTTCCTTAATAACCCGTTTGATCGCAAGATCAATTCGTGCTATGTGGGATACAGACACCCGATAGCTAAGTGTATTTGTTTTAGGGCCGGACGGTCTCCCGGCCCCTGGTTTGCGCTTTCCTGTTGTTGGGATTCCTTTAGGCATTTTCGTTATATCGTTTTTCTCCAAGTTCTAAAACCTTGTCCCTGATTAGATCAAAATGAAAGAATCCTCCTTTTCGAATTTCCTGAGACACAAACCAAAGTGCATTGCATATTGGCTTTCTTGAGCTAAACCAATAATGAAAACTTTGAATTTCGCATCCAATTGATTCTCTTTCGTCATTCCGGATTTCTTTTTCTACTCCAGACCATTTAGCGGCCCATCTGATTATTTGTTTCATTTTTATTTAACTTCTTTAGTTGCGTATTCATATTGAGTTCCCGAAATTGCTTCGTTTATATTATCAGTTTTTATTGTGTTAACAAGTTCTCCCGCTTTATAAGCGCCCTGATCTTTTGCCGATCTGATTTCATAAACTTTGGCGTTTTTTTCTGATTTAAAGATTAAAGTTTTCATTTTGTCTTTTTGTTTTTGTTGAGACAAAGGTAGCACCGTTTTTTAATTCTGCAAACTTTATTTAAAAAAAGTTGAAAATATTTTCATCGGTTGCGTTCCCATTGAATATTTGAAAATTCAAATACTTTTGCATTTTTACTCCCATGACCAGAATACAATCCATTTTGCATTCCATCACGACCGCCCCAGACTACTACTACCACCATTTCTTTTGCCCAGTTAAAAGAGATACGATCCTACTGGCATATTCAGCAATTGCGATTAGCTGCAGTTGGTGCTTAAATGAAATCTCTGTTTTCCTGGAATACTTTTCAGCAACCTGGGCAATGGTGGCAAAAGTTATTTCGGCTTTAACGCTGCTTATGAACTTCGTTATGGTGCTCCTGGCTTTATCCAAAAGAATTCGGGACTGGGGCATAAAAGAGCCGGCTGAGGGGCAAAAAGAATTTGACAAACACAACAAATCTAAGCCATGAAATACTCCCTCATTTTCCTCCTCCTTTTCAGCTGCTCCCAATATCAGCAACCATCAGAATACGACCATGCACAGGATAGTGTACTGAGGTCTCAACTGGTTGCTTTACAAGATAGCAATCGAGTGTTGAATTCTAAGATTCAAAGGCTGGATTCTGCCGTGAGAATCCTTTACCCAAAGGTTAGTAAGCTGGATTCTGCTGTAGATAATCGACAGTGGAAAAGAGACAGGGCCGCAAGACGTGGTTTGTTTTGGGGTGGAATTGCTGAAAAACTTGTGAAATGAAATATTACCCAGTATGGAACCAACTATTGAAAAACTAAAGGCCGCTTACGAACGTCTGGGCTATCCATGGAATCCAAAATTCAACCTCATCGCTATACGGTCGGCTACGTATAATACGAATTCTTTCAACGACCTTATCGGCTGGGCCAATGATAAGGAGATTTGTTTCTTCGAGGGAACCACCGATCCTGGATTTCAAAAATATGGCGATGCGGTACCAGAGGGAACGGCTGTTATGAAAGCTGGCTTCTACCCTAGACTATTGGCCAAGGGGTTCCACAAAGGCCGTAAGAACCACCCTGCCTTAATTCAGGTTGGCAAGGCATGGTTTTACCGAAAGAAGGGCGACAAGCTGTTTGATAGCTCTACTCTTTTTGAAGGCATTATTGGGGCCAATCTGCATTCCACTGAGCCAAATTTTACACCAAAGAATGTTGATGATTTTTCAAAGGCTTGCTTGGTAATTCGTCGTTGGCTTTCTCACCAAAAGTTGCTAGCGGCTTGCGATGCTTCCGGTTTGGATGTTTTTGATCTGGCTTTGTTGCAGGAAAAGGAGTTAGATTGCTAGGTTGCTGGTGCTCCATTGCCTGCCGACACACGAACACAATATCCTAAGTTACCATCCGCAGCCTTTTTTTGCTGATAGGTTTTATCCATAGTAATGTAAAAGAAAACCTTTGGTAGTTGGTCTTTCGTCTTGTTTATCTTCGTCAAATACTGCTCATAAAGCAAGTGTTTAGCGATTGCATCTTCTGTTTTCTCAAACACTTCCGAAAGTGGTTGAAAGTCTAAGCCGTTTTCTTTTGGCTCTGTCATTAGTTTTTTATAGGCTGCTACTGCCTCTGCTGATAAAGTCATATTTTTGTTTTTAAATTGTTTCTAATCCTACCCGAAGGCAACGAGAGGATAACAGCACATACACGCTATTTTGCCATCATGTAATCTCAAATTCTTTTCCGCATTCTATACATCTTCTTTTCCCCGTCTTTGGATTATAAACCGTGCGATGATGGCAAAACTGGCGCACAACAGGCGGTTTGCCGTCAGCGGACGTTTCGTTTTTCAATTCTGTTTTCATTTTATCTTTAGTTTTGCGGTATGAACTTTCAGAGATGGATGGAGGCCGTTTCCTTTGCGGTGGTTACCCTTATGACTGGAGGGCTTCTCATTGGCGTTGGCTGGCTTTATAAATTTGAAAAGATTGACAAAACCGATACCATCCTGATCTATGTTTTGGGCCAGTTTATTACCGGTTTTTGGGACATGGTTAAAAAAAGGAATCGCATAGAGGTCCCGCCTAAGTCGCCTGTTGCCGAAACAAAGGAGTAGTCGGTTGGTCATGATACCTTTATCAACCAATTGCTATCAAATCTCCCTTCCACATTTTTGAGCGAAACCATAAATCGAGATTCGCAGTTTCTGTCGTACACAACCTCTTCAACAATGAGGTCTTTGCCGTTTAGCTTTTGGCTATGACCATTGATTCTAACCACATCTCCCGGCTGTAGGTCGCAAATAAGTTTTACGTGTGTTGAAACTTGGACTGTCATGGCTTAGGGTTGGTTAGTATTTATTCGCAAAGTTTATATTCTTCTCGCTCAGCACCCCAAACCCCTCGACAGTTATCAGGTCGGCTGGCACAAACACTGGCATTAAATCCATGTCATAAGTCTGAACCACCCCTTCTTCGCAAAGCTCTTTTAAGGCCCTCGACATAGCTTCTGGCTGGACATCTGGAAGCGCTTTATGCAGTTCAACTATTCCAAATGGAATCAATGTTGATCTCAATTTTGAAATATGAACCGTGATTCCAGATGGCGGGAGTTTGGCCCTGAGATGGACCAGGATGTCGATGATGGTTTCGGTCATTTTACAATCACTTTTTGAAATTCGTCAATCCAATTTTGCCGCAAATCGCCGGACAGCCGTTCGCCGTATGTTGCTTTGGCAAGTCCGGTTTTAGGGTCTTTTTCAATTATGTGCCTGATCGGCTTGCCTTGTGAATCAAAGGATTCTATGGTGTCGCCAAACATAATTGGGGTGCCATTAAAATCCTTAAAGCCGGTTTCCTTCTCCCTTTCATCGAGGCAGTAGGCTGCGAAGGCGATTGATTCCGACTTGCTATTCTCATACGAAATAGTTTTTGATTTGACCCACTTCTCAAACAATGCGGATGCTTTTTCTAGGTTGTTGCTCATGGCTTACTTTTTCTTTGTGGCTAAAATTAAAATGCCCAGAACTACAAGGGCTGTGAATAATCCCAAACTATCCACAATGACAGCTCGGATGTCTTGCATGGTGAGGATCATTTCAATGTTATTTTCAAAGTTTCTGTATCTGGCATAGTCGTGGAATGTACCAGTTCTATCTTACATACATTTTTTTTGACCAATGAGGAAACAAGGGATTCCCTTACCTTATCTACCTCATTACCGTATTTGTCCATGAGTGTTACAATTCGCTTAGGGTTCCCTATTTCGTCAAATACAGATACGTAGTGGCCTTTTTTTAAAAGCTCTACAAGCTCTAATTGTCTTACGCCTAGTCTCATGGCTTAATCAGTTTTCTCTGTCTGGAAAAAAAGCGGTCTGGTCTTTCACCGGAGAACTTAATAGGTGTTCGTATACCTTTTTCATTACTTCCTGATCGTGCTCAGTGAATACGTGCGGAAAACCGTCTTTAGACATTGCCACCAAACAAATTGGTGTTAGGTTTTTTCTTAAGCACAGTTTCATCCAGTGCCTTAGTGTTTTTTCGTCTTGTGTCATTTGTTAATCAGTTAAATCTTTCATCAGTTTCTTTGGTTGGTCTTTTTCCGGAAACGCATTCAACTTTTTATCCATAATATCTAGTATATTTTCCAGAATGGCCATTACTTCTACTACCTTCTGCTTTTTTCATAACGTCTCCTTAAATTTTTCGGCCAATGATTTCATGTGGTCACGATCAATCCAATGACTGACATCCTCCATTAGTTCCCTGGGTATCATTTGAGCATTCTCAGCAGCGTATTCAAAGGCTTTGGCGAGAAGGTCGGACACAGCATCTTCTATCTGATCGTCAATGAGATTATCAAGAATTATTCGCAATGGGTAACCACCGCAATCCTGCTGAAGAAACTTTTCAAATGGGCCGTTGGTCGGTTCTGATGTAAAGCCTTTCCGCTCCCGAACTTTTCCGATCTTTCGTTCAAATACAACCTTCCCCGATTCGGTGCTTACAAACTTGATGCTTTTGTCGTGTTTGCCGTCGTCTGTCCATAGGAATTTTACCGTTGCTAATTCGCTGTTTGGCCTCCCTGCCATAGAAATGTTTTTGGCCTTTACGCTTGAAAACATATCCGAAACAATTTTCATCCACGCATAAAAATCTGCCGATATGTAGTCAATATTTTCTGGCGTTATGGCATTGATAAGTTTTTCAAACGAGTCAATCTCAAAAGTATTGCCGGTTGGTTTATAGTTATTTTTCATTTTTCAATCTTTGGTTTACAAGTTTGCTTGCTACGTATACCGGAATAAAATACTCCTCTGCCTCTATACGAATACCCAAATCATCCAGACAAATCACCCTAGCCATTTTTTTCAGGTGAGATAGGGCGGCTTGTTCTGTGGAAAAGCAGGTATATCCCCACTCTTTTACCTTACCGGCCGGCTGAGATGCTACACTATTCGGGGAGCACCAATAAACATCCTGTTCTGGATCAGTAATTTTCGCCCCATCGGCTGTAATCAATTCAAAAGCGGGATTGCGCATAAATTCCAGAAACTCTTTTACATCCCTTCTATCCACAGAAAATTCATGCAGGAACATCTCCATATCTTCTTCTGTCTGGAATTTCCATGCTGGTTTGTCCTCAACGGGAATGCCAACGTTTTCAATAAATTCTTCTGAGAGTGGGACAATCGCTTGATTTTCCACCAACCATTCAGAGGCGGGGATGATGGTGTATCCAAGCGAATAGCTCCGAACTCCAGAAGCGTATATGTTTTGATTTTTACAGGAAACACAAGCGCCGACCCCTAGTCTGTTCCATCCAAAATTCAAGCGTTTTCTTTCGTCCCCCTCCACTCCAAGCGCATCCAATACGGCTTCGTATTCAGCTTTGGTGTTACATTCTATTTCCGTCTTTTCCGGCAGTGTTCTTTTTTTCATGGTGTTTTTGTTTGTTAATATGCAAGTTGGCGGTAACCCTAAAAGACATTTCCGATAACAACAGTATCTCTACCAATTGCATCTAATAGAGGTATTGTTTCGCCATCTTCGGGGTGTTTATAAACTGAAACAAACATTGCGTCTTGAAATTCTACAACAGAAGAATAACCAGGACAAATATGTAATTGGTCGCCTTCAAAAATTTCAGTTCCGTTTTTGTCCTTAAATCCGGTTGATTGCCTTATATATTTTATTGGCAAAACATCCCATACATCACATTTCTGATGGATGTTTGGTATTTCGTGCAAGTGATAAACTTTTTTAACAGTTCCGTTTACACTTTCAAATCCGTATTCAAATTTAATTTCTCTATTCATTTTATTTTTATTTGTGAAGAATGGCAGCCGCTAAAAAGTGCTATACAATTTAACGGCTGACGTGCTTCGGCTAAAGCCCCTACTCCCACCCCTCCTTTACACTTTCGATTACCCGTTTTCTTTATTAGAAATTTTCTTCCCCCAAAGCGCATCTTTTTTCACCGCTTGCTTGACGAAAAATTCGGCTTGCTTTTTTCGGTCCCGATCTTCCCTGACCGCAATTTCTTCTAAAACTGCAACCACGCTTTCTGGAATCTCAATGCTGAACCTGACTTGTTTCTCTGCCATCCCTTATTTAATTAGTTTTTTAAATTGACTCAACCCGTAAGCATTTGTCTTTTCCAGAATTGGCAACAACTCACTTACTTTAATTTTTTCGCCCGCAATCCCATTTTGATTCATCCAGCCCCTTACACCCGATTCACAAGCCCCGGTGATTGCCCGATAGTGCGGGATAGTAATTTCCGAATCCAGGCTAATCGGATCGCTTTTTAGCTTCTTTTGCTCAAGTTTATAAACCAAATCCTCTTTGGCCTTTTTAATTGAATCTCCGTGCGAGAAATTACCGTTCCCATCGGTAACCATGTATTGATACTCTGACTTGCCAATTACCTTTAAGTACCATACCGAACCTCGTTTTTTAACGACCTCAGAAAAAATGCCGTCAGCAGAAATGAAATGTTTCCCATCCTTTTTCCACTCAAACAACGGGATGATTTGGTTTTCATATTGTGAAATATCCCAGCCCTCTGGAATACTAGTGAGCGAGCTGAGGTAAAGATAGCCGCCCACCGTTGGATTAAATCCCTCTGGAATACTAGTGAGCGAGCTGAGGTAAAGAT
>Ga0075158_10001191_pt1 | contig 19893 bp, 17 predicted proteins | sample JI91814BDNA_FD_70968 | JGI IMG/M metagenome (GOLD analysis project Ga0075158, IMG submission 70968) | Wastewater effluent complex algal communities from Wisconsin, to seasonally profile nutrient transformation and Carbon sequestration -... | ecosystem: Engineered > WWTP > Effluent > Algae... | reverse complement strand
GCGATCCCGACCAAATCCCACCCGACCTGCGCAAGAAACCCCGTGCGCCAGCCAAGGTAAGTCATGCGCTTGACCTGCTGTTGTCAGGGGATGCCAAGACGCAGAAAGCCGCAGCACAAGCCGCAGGCATTAGCCCAGAGCATCTAAACAGGTGGATCAATAAACCTGCTGGGCGGGTGTTTATCGCTCTCAAAGCACGCCAGGCCATCGATAAGGCACAGCTGCCAGCAGTGGGCACGCTGATCCGCCTGCTGGACGCCAAGTCAGAGCATGTACAAGCCGACATTGCCAAGCATATCAGTGCGATAGCCGGCTTCGCCCCGCCCAGCAACAACCACGGTGTGCAGGTCAACGTGAACGTAACGCCAGGCTATGTGGTGAAGCTCAGGCATGCGCCAGACGCAGCGCCAGGTGATGGTGCGATAGACATAACGCCCGGTACAGATGCCCTGCCTGTCGCTGGCGGGACAACCGAGGCAGGCGAGTAGCGGGCTATGGCTTACAACGCATTGATATCACGCGATAAGCAGCGCTGGCTTTCCATAATAACTCTTATGCATCGCAGGGTTAACGATGCGCCTAGGGCATGGCTGACGACCCCACCCGGCCTCGATCTGCCAGGCGATGCGTCGCGCCCCACCGTGGGGCAAAAACGGGCGATCGTAGTGGCACGGCCCTTCTCCCCGCAAGGATGTCCCCGCCCTGGTTTTGGGCATGCGCAGTTTTTTTCTGGAGGTCGCTGATATGGGCACGACATCGCCGTCGGCATTGGTGCGGGCGCGCAGGCAGCGGGTACAGCGAGTTGCGGATCGGGCTGCGTTTGTGCGGGAGCAGGCCCGGGATGCGCCTGTAGAGGAGCCTGTGGTTGAGGAGGAGGCCCCGGCTGAGGATGCGCCGGAATGATCGCGGTGGGGACGCTCGTGCGGTACGCGGGTGGGGTCTACTCGGTTATCGAGGTGCGGGGCGAGCGGGTTGTGCTGGCGCATGAGGGGTGGCCCGGGGTGCCGAGGATCGCGCTGGCTTCGGATGTCGCGCCGGTTGTTCGCCGGCGGTCTGTTTTCGACGGGGTAGCATGAAGGAGTTCCAGCCCGACGGCGACATCCTTGATCGGTATATGTCGTCGACCGCCCCGGTGAATATCATCCAGGGACCGATCGGGTCGGGCAAGACGCTCGGCTCGATGATGAAGATTTGGATGAAGGCGCTGGCGCAGAAGAAGCAGGCTGATGGTAAGCGGCGCTGTCGGGTCCACGTATTCCGGGAAACGTACTCCAAGCTGGAGGACACGACGATCAAGTCGTGGCTGGAGTGGTGGCCGGAGCATGAGTTCGGCAAGTTCTACTGGTCGAAGCCGATGTTCCACGAGATCAGGGTGGCGGACGTAGAGTTGGACGTTCACTTCGTTGCCCTGGAGGGCGAGGCGGAGGCGGCGTATTTCCGGTCGCTTGAAACGACCATGTGTTACTTCAACGAGTTGCAGTTCATGCCTCGGCTTTTGTTCGACGAGGCGGTTTCGCGCGTCGGGAGATTTCCCCGGGCGATCGATGGCGGGGCGGTACATCCGGAAGTGATCGCGGATATGAATGCGCCGGACGAGACGCATTGGGTGCCGATCATGCGCCAGGACGTGGCGATGCCCGACTGGTTTACCGAGGAGCAGCGGCAGTCGCATCGGAAGCCTCCAACCTGGGAGTTCTGGGTCCAGCCGGCGGGGCTGATCGAGATCAAGGACAGCGAGGGCGGGGTGTCGCGCTACGATCCCAACCCTCACGCGGAGAACCTGAAATATCTCCCTGCGAATTATTATACGAACGTCATCCAGGGGAAGACCAAGAGCTGGATCGACGCGAACGTGATGAACCGGGTGTCCCCCCGGAGGGATGGGAAGCCGGTTGTTCCCGATTTCAACCGGGCAGTGCACGTCGCGAAGAAGCCGATCGAGGCGGTCCCGGGCGTCCCCTTGATCGTCGGGTGCGATTTCGGTCGTCGGCCTTGCGCGATCTTCATGCAGAATATTCGGGGCACCTGGTATGTCCTGCACGAGTTGATCGCTCGCGACATGGGGGCGTCGAAATTCGCGCCTCTCCTGCGAAACGAGTTGGCGCAGAAATTCCCCGGGCAGCCCTTCCGGCTCTGGGGCGACCCCTCCGGGGATTTCAAGGGCCAGAACGACGAACAGACGCCGTTCCAGATTTTCCGGGCGCAGCGCCTTCCGATCTACCCGGCTCCGAATATCCTGTTCACGGTCAGGCTTCAATCGATTGAAGCGGTGCTGACCCGGATGTCCGAGGGCAAGCCATCGCTTCTTGTCTCTCCCGCTTGCTCGACCCTGATCGCGTCTCTCGATGGGGGGTGGCATTACCGGCGGATGAAGACGGCTGGCGAGCATTACTCGAACGAACCGGAGAAGGACGAGTATTCCGACCCTGCGGATGCGTTCGGGTACGGACTCCTCGGGGGAGGGGAGGGGATGATGCTGCTGACGGGTTCTGCCGGGCCGGCGCAAGTCCTCGCCCCGACGAAGGGAGCCTATCACCCGTATGCCAAGCGGACGGCCTTGCGTGGCCGCTAACGAGCCTCCCAGGAGATTGTGGCTCGTGTTCTTCTGCGAGCCCCCGGGGTCTTACTGGTGGTCGAAATTCTTCAAGCCGGGCTTCAAGCATATTTGTTGCGCCTCGTGGTACGCCGACCGGAGGCACTGGATTTACTTCGACCCCGCCAGACCAGGGACGTCCATCCGATTGATGACGGAAGACGAGTGGTCCGGCCCCTTCGGGGTTCTCCTTCAGTCCAGCAAGGTCGTGCGCTTCAAAGGAAGGTACGACCGGAAGTTCTCGCCCGCGACCTGGTACTGCGTCGGGGCGGTCAAATCGCTCCTGGGCATCCACAGCCTGGCGCTTACTCCCTACCAGCTATACCGCGATCTCCTTCGCCAGGGAGGGGAGGAGGCGTCCCTGTGCGTTGAGGAGCCTTCCGCCTAGCGCCCATCTTCCGCCCCGTAACCTGGAGGACAGGCGTGAGCGGATTGTTCAGTGGACTTTTTGGCGGCGGTGGCGGGGGCGATGCCCCGGTCTACCAGCCGCCCCCGGAAGATCCCTCGATCGCTCAACGTCGCGAGGAAGAGCAACGTCGAGCCGAGCAGGATCGCATCCGGTCGAAGCAGGAAGAACTCTCGCAGGCCACCCGGACCCGCAATCGCCGGTTTGGAACCCGTAGCCTGTTCGGTACGCCCTCGCGCGGGCAGTCGAATCTCGGGGCCGGGTAATGCTGGATGGCGCTCCGCAGTCGCTTGAACAGGAAATCGTCGCGACCGTCCTGAAGAAGGTCCAGCGCGCAAAGCAGGATTTCCAGCGGCACAAACGCCGTATCTCCGACGCCTACCGCTACGCCCTCCCTTGGAGAACCCCTTTCGACCGGGATCATCCGGTCGACCAGTTGGACGATATCTACGACGACATCCTGATGAGCGTGATCCAGGAATTCGCGGCTGAAATGCTCGCGACCTTCACGCCCCAGAACAGCGACTGGATCGAACTCGGGGCGGTCGAGGGGCTGGACGCGGCGATTGAAAAGGATGTGGCCGAACAGGTAGGGGTCGCCCAGCGGGTGATTTTCGCGGAAATGCGCCGGTCGAATCTGCACCAGGCGCTGCAGGCGTCCTACCTGGACTTGTCGGTCAGCACCATGTCGCTGACGGTCCAGGACATCGCCCTGGCCGAGCCGCTTCACTGCGAAGCGATCCCGATGACGGAACTGCTGATTACCCGTGGCCCCTACGGCTTCATCGACGGCTGGTTCCGCGAGAAGAAGCGCCGGGTCGAGGACATCCGCACCCTCTGGCCGGAAGCCAAAATGCCGGACGAAAAGCCCTGGGGATCGGCCGACCAGGAACACGAAGTCATCGACGGCTGCTGGCGCGACTGGAGCAATCGCGGGACCGAGACGAACGTCTATGTCGTCCTGATCGACCAGCGGTTGGCGTTCAAGCAAACCTATCTTGGCGACGGTTCCAGGCCGGACATCACGGCCCGCTGGTCGACGGACTCGATGACGGCATGGGGGGTGGGGCCTACCTATCTCTCTCTTCCGTCCTTCATGGCGCTCAACCACATCGTCTACCTCCAGCTCATGAAGCTCGACGAGGTGACGGACCCGACGATCAGCTACGTGAACGACGGGATGATGAACCTGGAGAACAAGCCTCCTCCCGGTTCATGGGTTCCCCGGGCGCCAGGGTCGGAGCCTCCCGAAGCGGTCGAGTCGAAGGGCCGGTTCGATGTCGCGTTCATGCAGGCCGACGAGCTTCGCTCGGCGATCAAGCGCAACCATTTCCAGGACCGGCCGGAACAGCGGGGAAAGACGCCTCCCTCCGCCTCGCAGTGGATGGACGAGTCGGCCGAGCGCATGCGCCGCATGGGCACGCCCGCGACCAATCTCGTGGTGGAACTCCAATACCGGCTGTTCAAGCGGTTCGCGTTCCTGCTGACCAAGCGGGGAATCCTGAAGCCCCTGACGATCCAGGACGAGGAAGGGAACCAGATCGAGACATCGATCCTCGATCCTCGCTTCGTCTCGATGACGCCGATTTCTCCCCTGCTTCGTGCGCAGGAGCAGGAGGAATTGTTGAGAATCGTCCGCGCCGTCGAGGTCATCGTCGGCCAGTTCGGTCCCCAGATCGGAGCGATCGTCGTCGACATCTTCTCCTTCGCCGCCCAGGTCCAGGAGCTTCTTGGTGTCGGGGTCATGCGGGGGAAGGCGGAAATCGATGCCGCGATCAAGCAACTGATGCCCGTCCTGGAAGCCAGTTCGGGAGGTGGACAGCCGCTCGATCCGGCCTCCCTGGCAGGCCCCAATGGCTAGCCTGTTCGACACCTTCGCCGCGAAGCGCCAGGCCGCGCGTGAAGGCAAGGGCGAGATCATGCCCCAGATCGACGCGGAGTTCGCCGATCTCTGCGCGGTCGTTTTCTCCAACGCCAGCGGTGAAAAGCTGCTGCGCAAACTGCGCGACATGACGATCGATTCCCCGGAAGACCCGTCGGCTTCGGAAAGTGCGTTGAGGGTCAGGGCCGTCAGAAGCCAGTTTGTGCGCGCAATCGAGGGCGCTGTTGAAGCGGGCCTCAAGGCACGAGAGAAAGGCAAGGCTGCGTGACCGACCAAGTTCCGACTCCCGCCCCGCAGGGCGACACCCCGGTCCCCGATGCGCCCAAGCCGCCCGACGGTTTGGACGTGAAGTATTGGGACGCGACGGGCGGGAAGGTCAATCAGGACGCGCTGCTGAAGGACTTCCAGGAGCTTTCGGGTTTCAAGAAGGCGGCGGACGAAGCCAAGGCCGGGCTGCCGAAAGACCCGACGGGCTACAAGCTGGAGTTCAAGCCGCCGAAGGACTTCAAGCTTCCCGAAGGCACGCCCGAGATCAAGATCGATCCGAAAGACCCTCGGATTCCCGTGCTGCTGGACTTCGCGGTTCGCCGGGGGCTCCCGCAGGAAGCGGTCGACGATCTGGTTTCGCAGACGATGATTGCGGAACACGCGGCCTACCAGCAGTGGGACGCGAGCGAGAAGACCCGGATCGCCGAGGAACACAAGAAGCTGGGCGAGAACGCGGACGCCCGCAAGGCGGCGGTCCAGACGTTCCTCACCGGCTGGGACAAGAACCACGCGGCGGCGCTGATGGAAGTCGCGACCGACGCGGCGACCTTCCAGGCGCTCGAAGCCCTGATCGCCCGTGGCGCAACCACACAGATCCCCGGCGGCGGCTCGCTGCCGGAAGCTCCGAAACCGGCCCAGAAATCGCTGGCGGATCGGATGTGGCCGGGAATGTCCGGCACTGAACGAAAGGCTGTCTGACCATGTCGACCTTTGGCACGCTTCCCACGCTGCTGGACATCACCAAGAACATGGACCCGGATGGCTCCCCGGCCATGATCGCGGAACTGCTGGCCCAGCAGAACGAAATCATCCTCGACGCCGGCTGGGAGGAAGGCAACCTGCCGACCGGCCACCAGTCGACGCAGCGCACGGGCCTGCCTGACTCCTACTGGCGCATGGCCAACCAGGGCGTTCCGTCCAGCAAGGGCGTCGAGGCCCAGGTGACGGATGTCTGCGGTTCGCTGGAAGCCCGAGGGCAGATCGACGTTCGCGTCGCCCGGCTGAACGGCATGACCGCCGCGTATCGCCTGTCGCAGAACGTGGCGCATATCGAGTCGATGAACCAGGCCATGGCGACGGCCATGTTCTACGGCAACGTCTCGACCGACCCCGAGCAGTTCATGGGCCTCTCTCCCCGCTTCTCCAGCCTCTCGGCGGAGAACGCGGACAACATCATCGACGGCGGCGGCACCTCGACGGACAACACCTCGATGTGGTTTGTCGGCTGGGGCGCGAACTCCTGCAAGATGATCTACCCGAAGGGGCAGATGGCGGGCCTCCAGCACCAGGACCTTGGCGAGGGCGACGCCTTCGACGGGGACAACAACCGCTATCGCGCGCTGATGGACCTCTACACCTGGCAGGTGGGCATGGCGGTGCCGGACTGGCGCTACCTGGTCCGCATCGCGAACATCGACATCTCCAACCTGGTCGCCAATTCGGGCGCGCTCGACCTGATCGACGCAATGATCTCGGCTTACCACCGGATTCAGTCGACGACCGGCAAGGTGTCGATCTACTGCAATCGCACGATCAGCGCCGCCCTGCACAAGCAGGCGCGCAAGACCGACAACGTGAACCTGACGATCGATACCGTCGCGGGCAAGCCGGTTGTCAGCTTCCTCGGCATCCCGATCCGCCGCGTCGATGCGCTGGTCCAGAACGAAGCGCGTGTGGTCTAGGTCCAGCGCGAAAGATTGAAAGGGCACGATCCATGAGCACCCGTCTCGACGCACAGCTTCAGTTTTCCTCGGCGCAGGCCATCACGGTGGACGCGATCTCGGAGAACGTGATCGACCTCGGCCCGATGGGCGGGTCTAACACGATCCGCGACATCGCGGCCGGTGAGGGGCTGGGCGTGCTGGTCCATTGCCTGACCAGCCTGACCGACGCCGACGGCACCCCGACCTTGACCGTGACGGTCGAGTCGGACAGCACCGCGAACCTGGCGACCTCCGCCACGGTCCACGCGACGGTCATCAACGCCCAGCTCGAAGCCGCCCTGGTGACTGGCAGCACCTTCTTCGTGCAGCTTCCCCCGGGCAGCTACGAACGCTATCTGGGGCTGCGCTACACGACCAACTCCGCTGACTTCGATGGCGGCACGGTCAATGCCTGGCTGATCCCGGGCCGCGCGCACCACACCTGGCGCGCGTACAGCGATAACAGCACGCAGAGCATCTGATCGTGCGATATCGCGTGACCGAGCGGCCGCACTACATCAACGGCAGGCTGAACCAGCCGGGAGAGGTCGTAACCCTCCCGGCTGGTGTCTCGCCGGGCCGGTTTTTGGAGTTGGTCGACGAAGCAGCGCCAGAGGCTCCGCCGAAGAACAAGGGCGGTCGGCCTCGCAAGAACGCGGCGCAGGCCGCCTAGTCGGAGGGCATGATGGCCATTTTCAACGAGGATACCCTTCGTCACGCCTTGGCGTTCCTGACGCCGCAGGTGATGACGGGCACGACCGACATTGACGACTCGGCGCAGACCGATAGCACGTCGTTCCCGATCCTGACGATCGCGCCGCAGGCGAATTGCCCGCTGGTCGATGTCGAGGTCTGGCTCGATCTCGCGAAGGCCACCACGGGCTTCGCGGCGGTCGAAACGTCGATCACGGTCATCGCGGCCGTCGCCCGAAAGGTCGATGGCACGAACTGGCGGCGCGAAGCCGGCACCGAGGCGGCCCTGTCGGGCACGCTGGCGGCTTCCCGCATGCTGAAGATCCCCGTTGGGACTGTCACCGTGACCGAACAGGCGCGCATCCAGGTCGTGTTCTCGTCGGACGTGACGAGCGACATGGAAATCCCCTACGTGCTTGTCTACAAGGGCATGGCCCCGCCGACCCTGACGGCCATCGCCGCCTAAGTCTCACCCCGGCCACCTCCCTGGCCAAACTAGCCCCTCAGCGCCTGTGCGTTGAGGGGCTTTCTCTTGCGGCACCATTGTGCCCGCATGGACCTCCAATTCGTCAATGCTGCGCTGACGCGCGCTGCTTTCGAGCCGGTCTCTCAACTCCCAGGCTCGACCGCCGAGGGCATGGTCGCGCATGAGAATTATGAGAAGGTCGTCGTCGCGGCCCTCACGTCCTACCCCTGGCGGTTCGCCTCGACCTACCGGCAACTAAATTACCTGGGCGCGCTGACCAACTCGGCTTGGCTGCATCACTACCAGATGCCGGCCGACCTTCTGTACATCCGCAAGGCGGAAGTCAGTGGGATGGTCGTCGAGTACGAGCGCATGGGCGACAAGCTGCTGTGCGACTACGACAACACGGTTGATCTGATCGTTGTCGGCACCTGGAGGGTTCCCGAGGCGCAGTGGCCCGGCTGGTTCAGCATGGCGATCACGCTGGAGATGGAGGCGATCTTCCTCCGGTCTCCCGCCAATCAGTACGAGGAAGCCGAAGCCCGCGCTGCGGAAGCCCGGGACATGGTGGCGATCGGCAAGACGGAAGACAGCAAGCTCGCCACGCCCGTCGATCCCCGGCGCTCCCTGACGCTGGAGGCGCGGAACGGCTACGGATACTATCGCCGGCCGCCGTGGCAGTACCGTGGCTAGCCGGAAGGTTCTGCAGACCGATTTCTCCGCCGGGGAACTCGGGCCGGAAGTGCGGATGCGCCGCGACACCGCCCAGTACGAAAAGGGCGCGAAGTCGCTCCGCAATGGCCAAGCTTTGATCGGCGGGGGAGATCGTCGTCGTCCCGGCTCCCTGGAACTGGCTCGTCATTCGACGGAGTTCCGCTGCATCGAGTTCGTTTACGACCAGGACACGATGTACGTCCTGACCTTCGGCTGGGGCACGATGCACGCCTATCTGCCCGACGGGGAATTTGTCGGGTCGATCACGGGAGCCCCCTGGACGGGAGATATCTGGCGCGAAATGGATTGGGTTCAGCAGGGAAATGTGATCCTGCTGACCCACCGCGCGATGATGTGCCATGTCGTCAGGGATACGCCAACCTCGTGGTCGCAGAGCCCTATTCCTTGGACGACGACGGTCTCGGGCCGGATCAAGCAGCCGTATTTCAAGGTCGCTCCAGACGACGTGACGATCACGCCCTCGGCTCTGACGGGCTCGATCACGCTGGAGCTTTCCGGCCCTTGGTGGGTTGCCGAGCATGTCGGGACGCATATCCGCATCCTCGACCGAGAGATCGCGATTACGGCCGTGACCGATGAGGACACAGCGACCGGGACGGTGCTCGATCCTCTCCGGGCGTTTCAGGATTTGACGGTCACAAGTTCCTCCGGGTTTGCGGTCGACGATATGGTTGAAGGCCAGACTTCTGGAGCGAGGGGTCTCGTCTGTTCTATTCCAGACGGAACCTCGATCATCGTCGCGATCATCGAGAACCTGACGAAATTCACGGCCGAGGGATTGATCGGGCCGAACATCACGACGACCATCGGGAGTGTCGCCGACGCTTCGACCGCCCCGGTTTCGGACTGGACCGAAGCGGCTTTTTCGCCCGTCAACGGCTATGCGGATTGTGTCGAAATCCACCGCAATCGCGTTCTGTTCGGTGGGGGCGCGGCCGTGCCGAACGGCCTAGCTGGGTCTAGCTTGGGAGACATCTTCGATTTCGATGTCGGGGACGGGTCGGATACCGACGGGTTTTACGAGACCATCGGGGACGCGAGCGGCACCTCGATCTCGCAGATTCATTCCGAGGAACAGCTGCTTATTTTTACCAACGACGGGCCTTACTACGTGCCGGAAAGCGAAACGACGCCGTTCCGTCCTTCCTCCCTGGCGTTCAACCATTTCGGCGGCACCTGGGCCTGTTCCCGCGTCAGGACTTCTCATTACGATGGAGGAGTAATCTTCACGTCGGGCTCGACGGTCATCAAGGCGTTTCCGACGGGAGACCTTCGCCGGGCATGGGATGCGCGGGAGCTTTCGTATCTCGTCGGCCACATGCTGAACGACATCGTAGACTCGGCCTTCGTCGACAATTTCGGCGGAGGGGATGAGCGGTTCGGCCTGTTCTGCAATGGCGATGGAACAGCCGCGATCATGATGCTGGTCGACAAGGAAGATATCAGGAACTTCCGCCCCTGGGATACGCAGGGCCTCTACAAGTCGTTCTGTTCCCTGCCTGGAAAGCTCTACGCCTGCGTCCAGCGCGAGATCGACGGCGAGACCGTGTTTCTCCTGGAGGTATTCGACCACTCGGTCACGCTTGACGCAGCGGTGATCGACGACACGCTCGCGACCGCTGCTTCGGGGTTCGGCTCGACCGAGGCGCACGCGATGACGCGAGGCGGGCTCTATCTTGGCCTTTATCCCCCCGCCCTCGATCCGGTTCCCGCCGGCCCGTATGTCGTTGGTCTCTTCTACGACCGGGTGATCGAGACGCTTCCGCCGGAAATCCAGGACGACAAGGGTTCTCGCGCCGGGGAGATGATGCGGATTTGCGAGGCCCAGGTCTACGTCCTGGAAAGCCTTCGCTTTGCCGCGAACGGCCACACGCTTTCCGCCTACTACGTCCATGAAGACCCGACGCTCGCTCCCCCTCTTCGGACGGGATGGAGGCGGTTTACCTTCCTCGGCTGGTCGCGCGAGCCGACGGTGACGATCACGCAACCGATCCCCCTTCCGCTTACGGTCCTGGGGATCAAGCCGACGGTGGTCTACTGATGTCGGGCATGGAAATGGTCGGCATGGGCATCGGCCTGCTGGGCACCTTCGCCCAGGCGGGTGCTCAACGTCGCGCGGGAAGGGAGCAGGCGGCGGCCGCACGGTTCGAGGCCGCGCAGCTCGATCAGCGTCGGAAGGAACAGGAGATCAATGCGCAGATCGAGCGCACGCGGGCGGACCAGACGGAAGCCCGTCGGACGGAAGAGCTGACTTCCCAGCTTGAGACGATCCAGGCGATCCGTGCTGGACGTGGGGTAGGGCTGAACTCCCCGACCGGAACGGCGATCCTGCAGAGTGCTTCGGAAGACGAGCGGACGGATATATCGATTGAGCGGACGGGCATCCTGAATGAGTCCGATGCCTGGCGTCGCTCCGCTTGGAACTCCGGTCAAGAGGCTGGAATGGCGCGCAGGAAAGCCAAGTATTCGATGTTCGCGGCCAACACGGCGTCGACCGTGACGATCCTCAGCGGGCTCGGTCGCGCTGCTTCCTCGGCGAGGTTCTGATGGCCGGCACCGGACTGCCCATTCCCAGGCGGAGGGGAAACACTTCCCAGCCGATGAAGCTGACGCCAACGATCAACGCCGATCAGTGGTCGACGGCCCGCGAGTGGACGATGGTTGCGGGGGCGGGAAGGGAACTCGCGGGCGTAGGCTTTGGGATCGCCGAGGACGCGCAGCGGGAGGCCAAGCGGGAGGAACTGGAAGCCCGTGCTGGGTACATGGCCGAGCAGGAAAACGAGATCGCGGCCAAGCGGATCGAACTCGCGGACAAGCATCACCTCAATCCCGAAGGCTTCAAGGCCGAGTGGTCCGCCTACACGGACAGCAAGCGGGGCGGGGCGGAGAAATGGGCGCTCCCCGGCCTGACCAAGGCTCTTGGGGGGGCTGGAAATGGGGCCTACGGCGCAATCCTGAACGACCGCCGGAGAGAAGACCGCCGGCTCAATACCGAGCGGATCAACACGCTTGCCACCCGTTCGGGAGACGATGTTGTCGGGGCCGCCATGGCGGGAACGCTGGACTCCGAAGAGGGCCAGGCGAAGATCGAGAAATTCCGGGGGGTGATCGACTCTGGGGTGAACCTCGGGATCTTCACGCAGGAGAAGGGCGACGAGCTGTACGCCGACGCGATTTCTCGTGCGCATGGGGAGGTCGCCACCCGTTCCGCTTTGCAGGTTTACCAGGAGAAGGGATTCGATGCGGCGACGCAGCACCTTCGTTCGTCCGTCCTTGAGAATCCTAATTCATCGCTTAGCCCGGCTCAGAAGCAGGCCGTGTTCACCAAGGGCGTGTCGTCCCTTCGCTTGCAAAAGCAGATGGACGGCCAGGATCGCGCCGAGTACGTGGCCGAGGCAACCGACATGGTTGCCGGCCTGAGTGCCGGGCAGGATATCGACGTCGCCCGATACCAGTCTGTGACTGAAGGGCTGAAGCGGTCGGGTGCGTTCGGAACGCTTTCCAAGCTCCAGGGCGCCATCGCGATCAAGAACGCGACTGGCCCGCTGGCCAACCTGCCCCCTGCGGAAGCCCTGGCCTATGTGCAGAACCTGGGCAAGGGCGCTCCGGTCCAGCTTGCGCAGGCGGAATCGGGCGGCAATCCGCAGGCGGTCAATCAGTTCGGCTATGCCGGGAAATACCAGTTCGGCGCTCCTCGGCTGGCCGACCTCGGGCTCTACAAGCCGGGGGAGAGCGAGAACCTCGCGGAGTGGTCGAAGTCGCCCCAGGGCGCCCAGGGCAAATGGACCGGCGAGTTCCATATCCCCGGCTTCCCGCAGGTGAAGACCCTGCAGGATTATCTTGGGAACCCGCAGGCCCAGGAAGCCGTGATGCAGATGCAGGTGCAGAAGGCGGGCCAGGAAATCGACGCCCGGGGATTGGATCGCTTCATCGGCCAGACGGTAGGTGGAACGGTCGTGACCCGTGGGGGGATCGTGTCGATGATCCACCTTGGCGGCCCTGGGTCTGCGCAAGCCTTTCTGGAAAGCGGCGGCCAGGTAAATCCTGCGGACGCGAACGGCAAGAGTGTCGGCGACTACCTGAAGCTCGGCGAGACGGCGGTTGATCGCCAGTTCCCCCAGGCGGGGATTGTCTCGAAAGCAGCCCGGCAGGAATACGCGCAGTCGATGCGCAAGTTCTGGCCCGACATGAAGGGCGTGGTCGAAAGCGGGAAGATTGTGAACCCCCAAGACTTGGCGGCCATCGCCTACGCGGCGGAAGTGTCCGGGGATGCGAAGTGGAAGCAGGAAGTCGCGACGGCCATCACGACGCAGCGCGGCAACGAAGTCATGCGCGGGATGTCCGTCCAGACCGGCCAGGTTTCCATCGACGCCCTTACCCGGGAGTTTGACGCCGACGGCATCCGGTCGGTCGAGGAAGACAAGGTGCTGAAGAGCCTGACCGAGACGTTCCAGCGGAAGGTCAAGCAGGTCACGGAGAGTCCCGTCGACTATGCGCTGTCGAATGGCGCGAAGGCTCCACCTCCGTTGAACTTCGCCGATCCCGCCTCGGCAAGGGCTGGGGTTGCCGAGCGGGTGAACCTCGCCCGTGGAGTCGCCCAGGACCAGGGCGTAGCGGCCGGAAGCCCGTTCCGCGAAGTCGACCGACAGGCCCTCGCGGGGGCCATTGGCTCGCCCGATCCCAAGGTGGCGGGGACCGCGATGGACAGCCTGTTCTCGGTTCCCGACCAGATGCTTGTCCCGGCCTTGAGCCCGGAAATCCGCTCCGCCATTCAGGGGGCGGCAAGGTCGACCGACGGCGCAAAGTACGGCGCGGCCATGTCGTTCCTGGACCGCATGTGGGCCAGGGCTCCCGAGACGACCGCAAAGCTGTTCGGCGATGACACGATGGATTCGCTGCAGGCGTGGCAGCGGCAGCTTCGGTATGCGACACCAGAGCAGATCGGCGAACAGCGATTGAAGTCCCTCGATCCCCAGGTCATGGCAAGGCAGAAGGCGTTGGAAGGCGAGGGGCTGAAGGAAGCCCGTCGGACCAAGCCGGAAGACATCGCTTCCGCGTTCGACGAGTCGATCCTGCCGTTCACCTCTCCCTCGGCCCCGACGGATGAGAACACGCGCAATGCCCTGATGGGCGATTACGACGTGCTGTACTCCCGCGCCTATGCCCAGACGATGGACAAGGACAAGGCGCAGCAGATGGCGGTCGAGCGCCTGAAAACCAAGTGGGGCACGTCCGGCTTGAACGGCGGCAGGTTGATGCTCAACCGGCCCGAGATGCACTACCCCCCGATCGACGGCTCCCATGCGTGGATGCGCGCCGAACTTGATGCTGGCTTGGAGAAGATGGTCGGCAAGCCGATGATCACGCGCACGCCGGTAAACGAGGGCGGGATCGGCGGCGACACGGGGGTCACGCTATCCCGGCAGAACTGGACCTACGAGCTGGTGGCTGACCGGACGACGCAGAGCGAAGTCGCGGAAGGCAAGCCCGCCTCCTACCAGGTAATCGTTACCGAGGGCGGTAGGTCGAACGTCCTTCCCCGGCGGGTCCGGTGGTCGACGCAGGCGGTCCTCGCGGCGGAAGAGCGGTTCATGATCGAGCGTGAGCGCCAGTCGGCCGTGACCCGGATGTACGAGCGGAACGACGAAGCCGCGAAAGCTCGTGCCGCGCAGACCAACGCCTATATCCAGGGGCGGGTTCGGGGCGGGCAATGATCGAGTGGATCGATCCTCCCCAGGAGCCGGGCTATCGGGTGGCCGAAGGGGCTATTCCCCAGCCGCCCGTTGATACTACCGGCGTGGTGGACGCTGCGTTCCGGCAGGACAACACGGTCGTCAACCTGTTCGCCAGGATGCGAAGGGAGACGTTCACCCCCGAGCCCGACTACAACCCGCTGCCTGAGATCAGCGGGACCAAGTATTTCCAGAACCACGCCGACAACTTCCTTGCCTCGCAGTCCTCGGCGGAAACGCAGTCGATCAAACGTCGCATCGACCAGGAGGACGAGGACCGGAAGGTTCTCCAGGCGGCGGGGTGGGGCGGAACGCTCGCCCAACTGATGGCTGGAGCGGCCGACCCGATCATGTGGTTGGTCCCCGGGGGTGAGATCGCCCTAGGAGCAAGGGGGGCTGCTAACCTCGGCAGGCAGGCGGTTCGCACTGGAGCGGGGTTTGCCGTCCAGGCGGGGGTGGCCGAAACAGCCCTCCAGGCCACGCAGGAGACCCGCACGTTCGCCGAAAGCGCTGCGGCTGTCGGGACTGCGACTTTGCTTGGAGCGATCCTGGGGCCAGCCTTCAGCCGCCTGGGGCCTGCCGACAGGGTCGCCCTGGAAACCAGCCTGGAAGCCGACCGGAAGGCCATGGCGGCCCATGCCAATCAGGCCCCCGCCACGCCCGAGCGCCAGGCTGCCGGGGCTCCCCCGCTGATCCCCGAGGCGGCTGGTGCGGCCGCTGCCGATACCCGCCAGCTTGTTCCGGTCACGTCCGGTCTCGACAAGGTGCCGGTCCTGGGAAAGGTCGTGGACAGGCTCGACCCGATGTCCCGGCTATTCCGGTCGGAAAGCGTGACCGCCAGAAGGGCGACCGCCGACCTTGCCGAGACGCCGCTGCGGTTTGAGGAAAACCTTACCGGGGGAGCGACCACCACAGGCCCGGCTCTTTCCCGCCTGGCCCGGATGGAAATCGACTCGACCCGCGTAGCCGTGGGGGACACGCTTGACCGGCTTTACGCCGAGTACCGCTTCGCCGATCCGAATATCAGTCTGCCCCGGTTGCGGGATCAGTTCGAGCGCGCGACGGGCAACAAGGCCGACCGCTACCTGTCTCCCAGCGAGTTCAAGACGGAAGTGTCGAAGGCCCTTCAACAGCGCGACCAGCACGACATCCCCCAGGTCGCCCAGGCGGCGCAGTTCATTCGCGGCCGGGTGTTCGACCCCTGGCACAAGCGGGCCATCGAAGCAGGGTTGATCGCCGATGGTCTCCCAAAGGGGGCGGAGTCCTACTTCCACCGGGTCTGGAACAAGGAAGTCGTGAAAGCCCGCCGGCCGCAGTTTGTGGAACGGGTGACCTCCTACCTGAAGGCCGACCAGTCGACCAAGGCGGGGATCAAGAGCCGGCTGGTCGGCTACAGCGAAAACCTCCAGGAGACCGAAAGCCAGATCAAGAAGTTCCAGGCCAAGCTGACGCGGCTGGAAGAGCGCGGCAAGGAGCTGGGCGGCCGGCTGAAGGAGCGGCGGTCCGAGGTAGCGCGCGCGGAGAAGCGCGCCGATGCCCTCGAAGAGCGGGCGGCGTCGATCACCGAAGAGATCAACGAGCTGCAGCTGTTCCTGGGGGAAATGCGCGAGTCGGTCCGCGAGCCGGGGCTGGTGGCGCGGCTGGACGCCCTTGAGCGGGAGGTCGTGGCGCTGCGCCAGGCCGACCGGCCGGTTACCGAGGCGAACCTTCGGGCGATCGAAAACGAGGAATTGAAGAGCGTCCTGACGCCTGACGTGCGCACGGCGGCCGAGATCCTGGTGGGTCGCCGCAAGCCGCCCAAGGCGCCGTCGTTCATTTCGGGGCTGATCGCCGATGGTGGCATCAAGGACGATGCTGGCGAAGTGGCGGCGATCCTCGGCGGCGCGCGCCGGCCGGGGCTGATCAACCAGCGCGGCCGCGCGCTCGACGAGATCGGGATGCGGCTGCAGGAAGAGTTTCCCGAGCATTTCCCGGACAATGGCGGGCCGGGCGGCGGGGCACCGACGGCGCGGGAGGTGCTGGACTGGATTTCGGAAGCGACGCGCGGCCGGGAGCCGTCGTGGTGGGTCGATCGGTTCTCGGATGCCGACCGCAGCCTGATCGACGCGGCACAGTACGCCAGGGCGCTCGACGAGGTGTTCACGCGGGCCGGGGTCGAGGTCAAGAACGTCCGCGACGTTGCTGCAGTCCTGCGCGGCGAGGGCGGCAAGGTCTCGCTGGAAGATCTGGACAAGATCGCGGCCGACATGGAAGCCGCCGGGCAGGCGATCCCCGTGTCGGGCCGGCGCGCGGCGGCGGAATCGGACCTGGGCGATCTGCGGGCGAGCATTGCCAAGGTCCGCGAGACGATCGGCAACGCGATCGAGGCCCGCAATGCCCGGCAGGAACGGCTGCGCGTGGCCGAGGCGCGCGGGGGTGAGGCGGCCCGGGTCGAGGCGGCGAACCGCGGGCGGCTGGGGGTGCTCGAGGATCGGCTGACGCGCGACGAGATGCGCCGCGAGATCCTGGACGAGGCCCTGGCGATCGCGTCCCGTCAGCATGACGAGGTGCGGTCCAAGATCGAGGCCGAGATCGGCTCTTGGGAAGGCGGGACTGCGGCCGAGGCCAAGAGCGCGATCAAGGCGCGCGAGAAATATCAGGCGGAGCGGGAGGTCAAGGCGAAGGCCGCGGGTGCCGAGCCGCCGGCCAAGCGGCTGGTTTCGGCCGATGCGACGATCGACCGGACGGTCCGGCGCATCCTCGCCAGTGACCGCGCCCTGCCAGACAGTGAATTGCTCGCTCGTGCGGACGAGATTACCGACCGGGTGATCGGCTCCCCCGACGGTCGGCTGCCCTACGAAATGTCCACCGGGGCGAGCCAGGTAGGCCCAGGCGAGACGGCGCGCGGTCCCCTCGCGGCGCGTCGTTTTGCTATTCCCGATCACATGATCGCGGACTTCCTGGAAACCGATGTGGAAGCGGTCGTTCAGTCGCACCTCCGGGCGATGGTCCCCGATGTTCTGCTGACCGAGAAATTTGGCGATCCCGGGATGACCAGCGTGTTCAGCCGGATCAGCGATGAATTTGCTGCGAGGGCGGCGGGTGCGAAGAACGAAGCCCAGGCGGCGAAGATCGGCAAGGAACGGGATGCGACGATCCGAGACCTTGCGGCAATTAGGGATCGGGTGAGGGGAGTCTATGGCTTCTCCGCCGATGCGATCATGCAAGGGGCTGCCCGGGCTGTTGCGATCGCGAAGAACGTGAACCTCCTGACCTCGGGCGGTTCCTTCGCCTTGACCAGCCTTTCCGACCTTGCGGGAACGACCTTTCGCTACGGCCTGGGAACGGTCATGGGCGAAGCCTGGGCGCCGTTTCTCCGGTCGCTGACCAAGGGGGGCGACGAGTGGAAGCAGGCGGCCCGTCAGTACCGGGCGATGGGCATCGCGAACGAAGTAGCCCTGGCTACTCGGTCCCATGCGATCAGCGATATCACCGATCTGTACCGGCCGCAGAGTCGCCTAGAGCGTGGCCTTCAGTGGGGGGCCGACAAGTACATGGTGGCCAACCTCCTTGCTCCCTGGACCGATTGGGGCAAGATCAACGCCTCGATCATCGCGGGAAATGAAATCCTGCGGGCCTCGAAAGCAGTAGCAGGCGGGACCGCGACAAAGAGGCAGATCGCGCAGCTTGCGGAGTCGGGCATCCCCGATTGGCTGGCTTCCCGGATTTGGAACGAGTTCTCGTCAGAGGGTGCGGGCGAGATCGTCAACGGCACGCACTTGCCGAATACCGAGCGGTGGAAGAACACGCAGGCCCGGCAGGCATTCGAGGGGGCTGTAGGCAGAGAGGCCGATATCGCGATCATCACGCCCGGTCAGGAAAAGCCGCTGTGGATGTCCAATCCTGTCCTAAGCGTGTTCGGCCAGTTCAAGAGCTTCATGGCCGCGTCTACCCAACGCCTGCTGATCGCCAACCTTCAGCGGGCGGACGCCCAGGCTTTACAGGGCCTGATCTTCTCCATCGGCATGGGCGCGATCTCGTACCGGTTGAATGCTCTTGCCGCCGGCACTCCCGTAAGCGACCGGCCGCAGGATTGGATCAAGGAAGGCATTTCCCGCTCGGGCGTCCTCGGCTGGTTCGAAGAGGGCAACGCCATGGCGTCGAAGATGACGCGCGGGGGAGTGGACGTGTACCGGCTGATCGGGGCGGACAAGCCCCTGTCCCGCTATGCCTCCAGGTCCGCCCTGGACAGCATCTTGGGGCCGACGGCCGGCAAGATCGGGTCGGTACTCCAGGTCTCGGGAGCGGCTACCACGGGAGATTGGACGCAGAGCGATTCCAAAGCCCTGCGCCGGATGATCGCGACCCAGAATTTGTTTTACGTAAGGGGGCTGTGGGATCAGGTGGAAAAGGGCATCAACGGCGCGTTGAATGTCCCGGAGAAGCGCGACTAACCCCGCTTGTCCGCTTCCGACCTCACGGTCTCGACCATCCCCTGGAGCGCCTTTGCGGCCTTCCTGCGGGTAGCTTCGACCGTCGCCAGCTTGCTCACGGCCCCGGCTGCGATCGTATCCCGGCGGCGGATGATCCACCGGAGCCCGAAGACACCAGCCCCGCCAGCGGCCAGCAGCAGCAGGACGGCCAGGCGGTTTTGATCGGCAACGCGGGCGCGCTCGATTTCGGCATTGGCCGCTGCATATTCGCGCTGGCGGGCGATGCCTTCAAGGTTGGGGGAGGGTCCAGCCATGGCCTGACTATACCCCGCCTGTGCGTTGAGGGCCACCCCTCCTAGCCGCACCTTGCCTGGACACAAGCGAGGTGCCCCATGGCCGTCACCCCCGGGACGAATATTGCCGTCGCGTCCGACCCCAAGTTTGGTGAGCTGTTCGCCCACCAGTGGACGATTGCGACCGACGACACCGGCACGCCGATCAGCTTTGCCGAGTACAGCGACCGCTCGGTCCAGATCGAGAGCGCGGACGATGGTGGCGGGACCACGACCATCGAGGGGTCGCTGGACGGCACCAACTATCACACCCTAACCGACCCCCAGGGCAACGCGCTGAGCTTCACCAGCCCTGGCGTGATCGAGCAGATCAGCGAGGCGACTGTCTGGATTCGGCCGGCCCTGACCGGCGGCTCGGCCGGCACCGTAACGGTGACCGTATTCGGCAAGCGCGGCCGGTTCTAGTCCATGGTCGCCCCCCTGATCGTCGCGCTGGGCCTGGCCTCGGCGTCGGCCGCCCAAGCGGGCGGGGGCGATCCCGAGCCGGGCGAGGACGCCTTCCTGTTCAACGTCGTCTGGCACAATGACGGCGGCAGCACGGCGTCGGGGCAGCGGCTGCGGCGCACGGTGGGCTTCGCGCCCGGCGCGGTGCCTGATGGCATGTTCGCCGAGCTGCGGAAGTCCGACAGCGCCACGGCCTACACGCGCCAG
>Ga0075158_10001190_pt1 | contig 19896 bp, 16 predicted proteins | sample JI91814BDNA_FD_70968 | JGI IMG/M metagenome (GOLD analysis project Ga0075158, IMG submission 70968) | Wastewater effluent complex algal communities from Wisconsin, to seasonally profile nutrient transformation and Carbon sequestration -... | ecosystem: Engineered > WWTP > Effluent > Algae... | reverse complement strand
CTATACTGACCCCCTTGCCGAGGTAGCTCAGCTGGTTAGAGCGGGACATTCATAACGTCCAGGTCGGCGGTTCGAGTCCGCCTCTCGGCATTTTGGTTCGAACAGACGCCCGGGGCACATGCCCGCGGGCGTTGTTGTTTTTGGCAGTGAGTGTCTTGGGAGCGGGCGAGGCAGCGGCAGTTCCTGTACGATCGGGACTCGCTTTGGAGAACGACATGGCACGACCTCGGACGTTGTTTACGGGACAATGGGCGGATATGCCGCTGGAAACGCTTGCCGCGAAGGCGAAGTCGTGGGGATACGACGGGCTGGAACTTGCGTGCTGGGGCGATCACTTTGATGTGGAGCGTGCGCTGGCAGAGCCTGCGTATTGCGAGGGGCGGCATCAGTTGCTCGCGAAGCATGGGCTCAAGGTGTGGGCGATCAGCAATCATCTCGTGGGACAGTGCGTGTGTGATGTGATTGATGAGCGGCACAAGACGATTGTGCCGACGCGGGTGTGGGGCGATGGTTCGGTGGAGGGTGTGCGGCAACGGGCGGCGGAGGAGATGAAGCGCACGGCGCGGGCGGCGGCGAGGTTGGGCGTGAAGGTGGTGAACGGGTTCACGGGCTCGAGCGTGTGGCACAAGTTGTACTTCTTCCCGCCGACGTCGAACGCGGAGATTGATGCGGGGTTTGCAGATTTCGCGAAGCGGTGGAATCCGATCCTGGATGAGTTTGACAAGGTGGGCGTGCGGTTTGCGCTCGAGGTGCATCCGACGGAGATCGCGTACGACATTCACACGACGCGGCGCGCGATCGAGGCGGTGGGCGGGCGCAGGGCGTTTGGATTTAACTTTGATCCATCGCACCTGGTGTGGCAGGGGGTTGATCCGGTGAAGTACATCCGGGCGTTTGCGGATCGGATTTATCACTGCCATGTGAAGGATTGCATTCGCACGCTCGATGGAGAGTCGTCGATTCTCGCGTCGCACTTGTCGTTTGGAGACTCGCGGCGCGGGTGGGACTTTCGATCGCCGGGGCGCGGGGAAGTGGACTTTGAGGAGATCGTGCGGGCGCTGAATGAGGCGAAGTACACCGGGCCTTTGTCGGTCGAGTGGGAAGATTGCGGGATGGATCGCGAGCATGGGGCGCGCGAGGCGTGCGAGTTTGTGAAGAAGTTGGACTTTGCACCGTCGGGCGTGGCGTTCGATGCGGCGTTTGAGAAGAAGTGAGGGATCGAATGGGTGCTCGCGTGCTGAAGTATGGAATGGTGGGCGGGGGCGCGGGGTCGTTTATTGGGGCCGTGCATCGACGGGCGATTGCGCTGGATGGGCAGGCGACGCTGGTGGCGGGGGCGCTGAGTTCATCTCGTGAGCGTGCGATGGAGTCGGCGCGGGAGTTGGGGCTGGAGCGGGCGTATGGGACGTGGGAAGAGATGTTGAAGGGCGAGTCTTCGCGGACTGGCGCGGAGCGATTGGACTTTGTGGTGGTGGTGACGCCGAACCATGCGCACTATGCGCCCGTGAAGGCGTTTTTGGAGGCTGGTTTTCATGTGGTGTGTGACAAGCCGCTGGTGCACACGCCGGAAGAGGCTGATGCGCTGGTGAAAGCGGCGAAGGCGCGGGGCGTGGTGCTCGCGGTGACGTACAACTATTCGGGGTATCCGATGGTGCGGCGTGCGGCGGAGTTGGTGGCGAGCGGCGCGCTGGGGACGGTGCGCAAGGCGTTCGTCGAGTATCACCAAGGATGGCTCGCGACGGCGATTGAAACGAGTGGGCAGAAGCAGGCGTCGTGGCGAGCGGATCCAAAGTTGGCGGGGGCGGGATCGCTGGGTGACATCGGCACGCACGCGGAGAATCTGCTGACGATGGTGACGGGGAAGAGGATCGAGTCGCTGTGCGCGGACGTGACGACGTTTGTGCCGGGGCGGCGCGTGGATGACGATGTGGCGGTGCTGATTCGGATGAACGATGGGGCGAAAGCCGTGCTGACGTGCTCGCAGGTGTGCGTGGGGTGCGAGAACTCTTTGTCGATTCGCGTGCATGGGACGGAGGGGTCGCTCGCGTGGCGGCAGGAGAATCCCAACGTGCTGGAGTTCACGCCTCGCGATGGAACGTTGCGGATGATCACGCGCGGGGGGCCTGAGGCGGGCGTCGGGGCGAAGTCGACGCGATTGCCGCCAGGGCACCCGGAAGGATTCCACGAGGCGTTTGCGAATGTGTATCTGGGCGTGTTCGCGAAGATCCGCGGCGAGGCGGGCGTGTTTCCGACGGGCGAGGATGGGGCGCGGGGCGTGCGGTTCATCCACGCGTGTCTGGAGAGTGCGAAGAGGGATGGAGCGTGGGTGAAGGTCAAGTGAAGGGAAGCGCCACGATTCGGCGGACCTCATCGTGGGCGTGGAAGCCGGAGCGTTCACTCGGAACGCAAGTCGGCTCTCTCAGGACGGGAAGTACTCGTTCCAGCGGTGCTTCACCTTTGACACGGTTGAGTCGTCCATGCGCAGGATCGGTGGCCAGGAGCGGACGGGTTCGGCGTTGCGTTCGTCGCCTTTGACTTTGGGTGTGGCGTCGAAGGCGACGCGACGGCCACAGACGCTGGTGTAGCGGTCGCGCTCGGGCGAAGAGTGGGCGAGCCAATGGAAGAGGACGTCGTCCATGTTGGCGAGGTCGGAGTCAGGGCCGACGACGATGGTCCATCGCGGGAGGCGGACGTCGGAAGCGATGGTGCCGATGGCTTTGATGATGGAAGCGCCTTCGCCGGCGCGAGCGACGTCTTTCCCATCTTTGGCGCAGCGGATGAAGAGCCACCAGCCGCCAAGGTCGTCGGGGACGCGGGCGTCGAGCACGTTGGGGAGTGAGCGAACGCGAGCCTCGACGGCGCGGGCGTGTTCGTTTGTGGCGGCAAGGAGCGGGCCGAGGGCGCAGGCTTCGGCGGCGAGGCCTGAGAGAACGCGGTGTGTCTCGGCGTCGAAGGTCTTGCGCGTCGCGTCGAGGCCCATCTTGGAGCCTGCGCCGAGGAATGGCGCGGCGTGGTCGAGAATATCGAGGGGGCCTCTCGCAAGTTCAATGTCGCGCCCGGGGACGCAGTGCTCGCCCACGGCCCGGAGGACGGCGGCGGCGTCGTGCACGTCAACGTCGTTGTCGACAACGACGATGGACTTGGTCCATGCCATCTGGCCTGCGCCCCAGACGCTGTGCATCACGCGGCGTCCCTGGTAGGGATAGGACTTCTTTATCTGGATGAACGCGCAGTTGTGGAACGCGCCGAAGAGGGGAAGGTCGTAGTCTTCAATGTCGTGGACGATTGTCTTGAGAAGAGGCAGGAAGATGCGCTCGGTGGCCTTGCCGAGGTAGTAGTCTTCTTGCGGGGGAAGGCCCACGATGGTGGTGGGATAGACGGCGTTCTTGCGGTGCGATAGCGCGGTGACTTCGAGGATGGGATAGCGATCGGGCATGGAGTAGAAGCCCGTGTGATCGCCGAAGGGGCCCTCGAAGACGGCAACTTTACCCAGTGGGCCTGAGTTTGGATCGCGCGGGTCCCAGTTGATTTCGCCTGCATCGTTGCTGACCCAGCCCTCGATGACGATCTCGGCGTTGGCGGGGATCCAGAGCGGGACGGTGGTGGCGCGGACCATCGGGATGCCACCCTTGTTGAGGAAGCCCGCGAGGAGGAGTTCGCTCATGCCGGGCGGGAGTGGAGCGGTGGCGGCGTAGGGAAGGACGGATTCGCCGCCGAGGACGATGGCGACGGGCATGCGTTTGCCCGCTTTCTTCCATGAGCGCCAGTGGCGTGCGCCGTCGTGATGGATGTGCCAGTGCATCGCGAGCGTGCGCGGGCCCAGGAGTTGGACGCGGTACATTCCGATGTTGTGGCTCGCGGGTTTCTCGGATTCGATGTCGTCGGCGTGGATGGTGTGGATGCCGGCGAGGGTGATGTAGCGGCCGCGGTAGTGCTCGTTCCATGCGGCGTCTGTCATGACGCCGGGGATGTTGTCGTTGATGCCCGCGGGATAGCCGACGCTTTCGAAATCGCCATCGAGGGGCCAGCAGCGGAGAAGGGGGAGGCGGCGGAGGTCGATGTCGACGCCGGTGCGGATGACTTCCTGGCAGGGGCCAGTGCCGCGCTTGCGCTTGGGCGGGCTTTTGAGGAGGGGCGCGAAGCGGCGCGCGGTTTCGATGAGTTCGGAGAGGCTGCCGGGCGGTTTGGGCTGGGCGATCGCGCCGAGTTGTGCGCCGATGGCTTCGACGCCGCCCTCGGTGCAGCCAAGGGCCATCTCAACGCGCTTGTAACTGCCCCAGGCGTTGATGAGAAGCGGGAAGTCGGAGCCTTGGACGTTGTCGAAGAGGAGGGCGGAGCCGCCGAGGGCGTGGAAGCGTGGATCGGTGCGGCGTGCGGATTCGCTTGGGAGGTTCGGGGCCTTGGACTTGCTGATGAGGTCAGCGATCTGTGTGATTTCGAGGTTGGAAGAAACGCTGGCGGCAATGCGGCGGAGTTCGCCGGCGTTTTCGAGGGCGGAGATGAAGTCGTGGAGTGTGGCGTACATCGCTCAAGCCTAGGACGCGGGCGCATGAAAAAACCCCGGCACGGGCCGGGGTTCGCTTCAGCGATGTCTCTGGATGCTGCGATTAGTTCTGATCGGCTTGCGATTCTGCGCCGGCGGTGTTGTTGTTGAAGTCTGCGCCCATCTCGGCGGCCTTGGCGAATGAGGCTTCGGCGGCCTCGGGCTGGCCCGATTCCTTCTGGATGAGGCCCAGGAGGGTCCACGCTTCGGCGGAGGCGCCGAGGGCGGTTGCCTGCTTGGCGCTGGCTTCGGCGTTGGTGAAGTCACCGGCGTGGCGCATGTGCAGGGCGCGGAGGAGGTAGCCCTCGTGGCGCTTGGGGGCGATCGCGATGAGGCGCGACGCGGCCTGGCGGACGCGGACCATGTCCTTCATCATGAAGCAGACGTTGCCGAGGGAGACGTAGGCGTCGACATCGCGCGAGCCGAGCGAGCCTTGCGTGAGGCCCAGCAGGATCGTGCGAGACTCGGTGAGGCGATCGATCTTCGCGAGGCAGTTGGCCTGCATGAGGGCGAGGTCGCGACGGTCCTTGTTCGCGGCGTTGTCCATGAGTTTGGAGAGGATGCCCTCTGCCTCGGCGAACTGCTCGGTCTCGAAATAGGCGCGGGCGAGGTCTTCGCTGATGCCCTGGTTGTCGGGGGAGAGGAGGCGCGCGTCGGCGAACTCCTTGACAGCGGTCATGGGGTCGCCCTGCATCATCGCGAGGTGCCCGAGGGTCTGGCGGATGCCAGCGTTGTGCTCGAACTGCTGGAGCCGCTCGGTGAGGAAGGACTTGGACTCGTTGATCTGGCCCAGGTCGATCATGATCTCAGCGGCCGCGAGGGCGTACTGCGCATCGGTGGGGTCGAGTTCTGAGGCTTTGAGGAAGCGAGCGAGGGCGGCTTCCTTGTTGGCGGTGCGTTCGTGGAGGAGGCCCATGAAGTAGTTGGGCTCGACCGCCTTGGGGTCGATGGTCTCGGCTCGTTCGAACGCGGCGACGGCCTTCTCAATGTCTCCCTTTTCCATGTGGATGCGACCCAGGAGAACCTGGCTGCGGACGACATCGGGATTCAACTGGATGGACATGCTGACGTGCTTAAGGGCCTTGTCGAGGTCCTCGTTGGAATAGGCGGCTTCGGCCATCTGGAACTCGGTGGCGGCCTTGAGGCCGTCGAGTCGCCGCTTGGCGATGGAGGCACCTTCGCCGGTCTTTCCGCCGTGGCCCATGGTCTGGCAACCGGAGAGGAGGGCGAGTGAAGCGATGGTGGAGGCGAAGATGAGTCGAGTCGTGTTCATGGTTGAGGTTCCGTGTGTGAGGTGTGACAAAAAAGACCGCGGACGCTTGCATCGCCCTGAGGGAGCGATGCGAGCGTCCGCGGCTACGCATTCACTTCTCGGTCGTGCTTACTTCTCGATCGGCTGGTTTGAGCCGTCGCTGAAGTTTGCCTGACCGTTCTTCTCGGTCTTGTTCTTGGGAGTGATCCCGTTGAACATCCCGTTCTTGTTCGCCGTCTTCGCGCTGTTATTGCGCGACTGGCTGTTCACTTCGACCTTGGGCTCGGTACCCGTCGCCCAGTTGTTCTGGGTGGGGGTGCTGGCCTCGATCGAGCGGCTCTTCTCGCCGTGGATGATCTGCTCGAGCATGCTGCGGCTGGGGGCCTTGTCAGCACGGGAGCCGAGGATCTTCTCGCGAAGGGCCAAGGCGTCGGGCTGGGCGGGGTTCATCCACAAGGAGACACGCAACTTCCAGAGGGCGCCATCCGCGTCGCCCTTGGCGGCGAGTTGGTCGGCCTCGATGTTGTACTGACCGGTGAGACGCTCGCGGCTGAAGCCGAGGAGGCCCGTGCGGGCGCCGACGGCTGCACGCTCGACGAAGCGATTGCCGTTCGCGCCGTTCTCAGCGGCGACCTTGTCGTTCATGATGGTGGGGGTGACGAGGAAGATGATCTCGTTACGCTGGACGGTGTCCTCATGGCCGCGGAAGGCGAGGCCGAGGATCGGGACGTCGCCCAGGACGGGGACCTGACGACGGGTCGTGACGGTGGACTCGCGGAAGAGGCCGCCGAGGACGATGGTCTGGCCATCGGGGACGATGACGTTGGTGACGAGTTCGTTGGTGACTTCGTCGGGGATGGTGATGACCTGGCCCGAGGAGACCTGAACGTCACGGATCTGTGCTTCCGAGACCTGGGGCTTGAGTTCCATGCGGATGTCGCCCTTGTTGGTCACGAAGGGGCGGAAGTACAACTGGGTACCAGTATCGAGGAACTGGACGGTCTGGGTGGTCGCGGTGTCCGTCGAGGTGGTGCTGATGTAGCCGACCTTACGACCGACGAGGACGCGGCTGGGCATGCGGTTGAGGGCGAGGATCTTGGGCTTGGAGAGGATGGTCGTGTCGGTGACTTCGTCGAGCATGCGGAGGAAGACGCCCACGCCATCCTGGACGACGCCGACCTTGAAGGTGCCGGGGCCGCCGGTGTTACCAGCGCTGCTGACGGTGGCATTGGCGCGGCCGTCGAGGGGGAAGGGGTTGGTGGCGTTGCCGTCGTTGCCATCGAGCAACTGGTTCACGGCGTTGAGGGGTCCGCCACCGGTGACGAAGTCGGCGAAGTCGGCGCTGCCGAGGACGGAGAAGTCGACGCCGAAGGCGTTGTTCTCGTTGACGGCGGCCTGGAGGATGGTTGCCTCGACCAGCACCGAGACGGGCTTGGTGTCGATGGCGTTGAGCATGTCCTGGATGGCCTTGATGTTCTCCTCGAAGTCAACGACGACGAGCGTGGACATGTTGGCGAAGTCCTCGGCGCCGACGGGAGCGTCGCCCGGGAGCGTGAAGTTGGGGGTCTTGCCGTTGGCCTTGATCTGGCCCGAGTCGCTGAGGAGGGGCTTCACGAACTCGCTGGCATCAACGGCGTTGATGTAGTTGAGTTGGAAGACCTGGGCCTGGCGCTGGCGGGAGGCCTGCTCCATCGCGTCGTACTCTTCCTTGGTGTAGACGTAGATGAAGTTGCCGGCTTCCTGATACTTGAAGCCGTTGACGTGCAGGATCGCGTCGAGCGCTTCCTTGAACGTGACGCTGTAGAGGTTCGCTGTGACGCGGGCGGAGACGTTCTTGGTCGCAACGATGTTGCGCTGGCTCTGGATGCTGAGCATTTCGAGCACGTTGCCAAGGTCTTCGTCGTTGACATGGAGATCGACGACGAGGTCGTCACCGACCTTGACGGCGTCCGCGTTCATGTCGACCGGGGCCTTGTCGCCCTTGGTCGGAGCCGCTTCGGGAGCGGCGGGGGTGGCCTGCGGGGCCGCGGGGGCCTGCGCAAAGGCGATGTTCGTACCAGCGACGGCGGCCAAAAGGAACGCCGAAACGCCGGACACCGTCAAACCAGAGATCTTCATACCGTTCTTGCTCAACATTGTTGCGTCCTCGTTTTCAGATGCCTTCTCGACCGCCGGATCACTCGACCCAAAGGTCCACTTGTCAGCCGCTCCCCCGCGCCACACGGTGCGAAGCAGTGTCCGGCCTGTCGTCATACGTCGGCGAGTTTTTCCCACGTTGGGAGACTTTCACCAACTTGCCGTCTATGCCGGACTTCCAGCCTCCTCATAAACGGCATAAACCCACCTCGACTTCAGTCGTCCGAGAAAGAAGGCGTTCTGTGGCTTGTTTGGGGTGTGCGGAAGAAACGCCGTGTAACCGTGCTGGTGCACTGAAAATGGGGTGCGCGGCCAAAAGTTGCGCGGTGGCGCACTGAGAGGAGCGGCGGCGGAGGCGGCTGTTTGGGTGGAGTTCGCGCGCGAAAAGAGATGCGAGAGGTCAGATCAGGCGGTCGAGGCAGCCGTCAACGGTCTGCAACCTGGATTCCGCCTGCGCGCGAGAGAGCGAGAGGCGGTGCATGACGATCGCGGTCTTGACGGAGCCGTTTGCTTGATCGAGGAGTGTGAGCGATTCGTCGCGCGGGAGTGATGTGAGCGTTGAGACAATGCGTGCGGCACGGTCCCGTAACTTGGCGTTGGTGGCGCGCAGGTCCACCATGAGATTCTGGTAGACGCGCCCCGAGCGGATCATGAGCGTGGTGGAGATGGTGTTAAGGGCGAGTTTTGTGGCGGTGCCCGCTTTCATGCGCGTGGAGCCTGTCAGCACTTCGGGACCAACCTCGAGCACGATCAGGTGATCGGCGTCTTTCGGCTTTGTGATCGGAGAGCAGGAGAGCAAGGCGGTGATCGCGCGGCCTTGTGTCAGGGACTTGGCGATCGAGAGTGAGCCATGAACGTAGGGCGTGGTGCCTCCTGCGGCGATGCCGACGATGGCGTCGAGGGGCGTGAGGTTGAGGGCACGGAGTTCGGCGTCGCAGCCTTGCGGGTCGTCTTCCTTGCCTTCGCTGCTGATGCGCAGGGCGGAATCGCCGCCGGCGATGATGCCGATGATGCGGCCGGGTGGGATCTGGAAAGTGGGCGGGGCCTCGCTCGCGTCGAGCACGCCCAGGCGGCCACTGGTGCCCGCGCCGAGATAGATGAGGCGGCCACCTTTGAGGAAGTTTGGCTCGATTGCTTCGATGAATCGCGTGAGCACCGGACGGGCGCGTTCCATCGCGTCGGGAATGGTGCGATCCTCGGCCTGGATCGCGGAGACGCATGCTGCGACATCGAGCGCGTGGAGGTTCATCGTGCGCGGGTTGCGCTGTTCAGTGAGTATGTGGGCGCGATCGGGGAGCATGGTGTGACTCGCTAGAGGAGCGCGGCAACTGTATCGAAGTGGGAGAGACTGTCGGCGAGGCCGCCCGGGCGGGCGGTGAGGTTCCAGAGGCGGGTGTGCTCGGCGCGCAGGTCGGAGAGATCAGCCGCAAGGGACGCGCGGGCAGTGCTTGTGGTGCCTGGTTGGCGCCGCAGGGACGCGCGGCGAGTGATGAACGACATGAAGCGAGCGGTGTGGGCGAGTTCGGCGTCGAGGGCGTTGTTACCGGTGATTGGTCGGGCTTGCTCGAGTGCGTGAGCGGACTCGGCGGCGGCGTGCCAGAGGGAAGGATCACCGACATGCGAGAGTTCGTCGTGCTTCTTGAAAAGGTCGAGGAACGCGGCGCTCTGGTTGAGCAGGCGGCCTGTGCTTTCGGGCTTCGCGAGTTGAAGGCAGGTGTCGCGCAAGGCGAGGTCGGCATCGCCGAGGCGTTCCAGCCAGTTTGCGGCGTGCATCGTCGAATCGTGCAAGGCGTGGAGTGACAGGGCGGACATGTTCACGTCGTTCGGCGCGTCGGCACGCCACATCGCGTGTGCGCCGTGGGCGAGACCCAGCATGGACACGGACCACTGCTGCCAGTGGCCGGTGTCGCCCCAATCGCAGATGAGCATGCCCGCGACGCCATGCTTTGTCGCGGCGTGTGCGGCGGCGGCGATGTTGCCGCGACGCTCGGTTGTGCGGCCTGCGATGCTCCGCCAACTGCTCGTGCCGGGGCAGAGCCAGACGCCTTCGGGTCCTTGGGGCAAGGCGCACAGTTTCTCGGCCCAGGTGCCAAAGGGCGAGGATGGTTCATATCCCCAGGCGAGCGCGATCATGTCGTGCGGCATCTGCGAGAGCAACTCGGGATGCGAGAGGGGCACGTCGGCCCAGTACATGGAACGCTTGCCACACTCGCGGACGATATCGTTCACGCCTCGCATGAAGTCGAGGCAGACGGCGGCGCGGCCTCGACGGTCAACCTCATTCTTACTGCGACCAAAGCCGACGTCATAGGTCTCGTCGCAGCCGATGTTCACAAACGAGGACCGCACGCAGGGAGTGAGTTGGTTGAGCAGATCTCGCACGAGACGAAGGGAGGCGGGATCAGTGGGGCAGAGGGAGAAGGGGCCGCTGCGTTTCCAGACGTCGAAGATCCACTCGCCATGCGTTTCGGCGAGGTACGCGTACTCGGGGTGACGCAGCCATTGACGCAGGTGCCCGAAGCAGTTCTGGTTTGCGGCGAGTTCGATGCCTCGCGCGTGGGCGTAGTCGTCGAGTTCGATGAGTTCGCTGGGCGTGATCGGGGACCAGCCATCCCACACGGTGCGATGACCTTCGTAGGCGAAGGTGTGCTCGGTGTACAACTGGAGATGGTTGATCTTAAGAAGGGCGAGGTCGTCAATGATCTCGCGGAAGCGCGGCATGGTGGGGATGCGGTCGCGCGAGATGTCGAGCATGACGCCGCGATGGGCGAGGGAGGGGGAGTCGGTAATCGAGAGTGCCGGGAGAGCGGTCGGGAACTGACGCAGGAGTTGGGCAAGTGTTGCAAGGCCGGCGCGGAGTCCTACGGCGGTGGGCGAGGAGAGGGAGATTGGGGCGTCGGGATGGATGTTGAGTGTGTAGCCGAGGTGTTCGAGGGAGCCGGAGCCACACCATGCCGTGGAGCGCGAAATGGTGAGGATGCTGCTCCAGCCGTGGTGACCTTGCGAGATGGTGTTCGTGGACGCGATGTCGCCCGCGAGTGGGATCAGAGATTGGACTGCGTTCGTTGTGAACCACGCTGGCAGTGTGCGAGTGCCTTCGCTGCGGCGGACGTGGTGTGGCGTGGGGATGAGGAGGAGTTCTTCGCGGTGAGTCATCGCGTCGACTCCGACGGCGCTGCGGACGCTTTCGCTCCGGGGGAACCCAGAAAGCACACGAGAGTGGCAAAGAGCATGCCGAGGCACAGGCGCCACGGCGACGCGAGACGCAACGCGTGCAACCAATCAGGAACAAGATCGCAGTTCTTGAAGCACCACGTCCAGATCGCGGGCTGGAGGAGCAGCACGACGGTGAAACCGACGAAGAGTGCGAGGATCGCGGAGCGAGTGTTGCCGCGCTTCGTGAAGAGGGCGGTGATGAAGATGCCCAGCAGTCCGGCGTAGGCGAAGCCCATCACGCCAAGGACAAAGGGGAGAATCTCTTCGCGGCTTTCCTGCTGCCAATGCACGCAGAAAAGCGCGAACGCGCCCATGAGCACGCCCCAGCCCGCGGTCGCGAGGCGGCCCACGCGGACGTAGTGGCGTTCGTCGCGACTCTTGAACCCTGGCTTGTAGACGTCTTCGACGAAGGTGCTGGCCATGCTGTTGAGCGAGGCGTTGATGCCTGCGGGACCGGCGGCGAGGACGCCAGCGATCATGAGTCCGGCAACGCCAGCGGGCATGGCGTTGAGGATGTAGTGAAGGAAGGCTTCGGCGCCGGAGACGTTTGCCGAACCGGACGCCTTTGTGTTCAGCCACAGCAAGAGGCCAACGGTGGCGAAGAGGAAGACGGCCGGGATGCCGACAAGGACGCCGCTGATGAGGGACCAACTTCCCTTGCGGGCGTTGTTGCATGTGAGGAGGCGTTGGACGAGGTCTTGGTCCATGCCGTGGGAGGCGAGGGTCATGAGCGTCCAGCCGGTGATCGCGGTGAGGAGCGTGAAGTCGAGTGAAGGGTCGAAGCCGAACCATGGCTTTGAAGGTTCGAGGCCGAGGGTGAAGAGCGTGAGTTTGGAGTGTCCGCCGGCCGCGCCTGTCGAGAGGTGCTGGAGGCACTCGGAGAATGAGTATGGAAGTCGTGCGTAGATGACGATGGCGGCGACGACGGCCGCACCGAGATAGACGATGACCTGGAAGACGTCGGTCCAGATGACGCTGCTGATGCCGCCTGCGAGGGTATAGATCACGCCAAAGACCATGAATCCAACGATGGCGACGGAGAGATGAGTGGGATCGAGGGGCTTGCCCGGCTCGTGGCCGAAGATGGCCCATGCAACGGGCAATGCGCCGACGTACACGCGCGAGCCGCTCGCAAAGACGCGGCCGATCATGTAGGCCCAACTGGAGGCGAGTTTCGCGCCCGGGCCAAAGCGTGATTCGAGGAGTTGGTACGGCGTGGAAACTCTGAGCGCGTAGAAACGCGGGATGAAAACGGTGGCGAGAACTATGGCGGCGAGCATGCCGCCGAGGTTTGTTGAGAGGTAGGTGAGGTTGCCGTTGTAGGCGATTTCGGGTACGCCGGTGAACGTCGCGGCCGATTGTGTGGTGGCAAGAATCGAGATGGCGACGGCCCAGACGGGCATAGAGCGGCCGCCGAGGAAGTAGTCGCTCGTGTTTCGCTTTGCACGGGCGGCGAAGAACAATCCGATGCCGATGAGCAGGACAAGGTAGATCGCGAGTACTGCCCAATCCTTCCAATGAAAGTCGTTGGATGCGAGGATGAGCATGGCCGGATCCGATCAGGAGGTTGGCGTCGCGGATTGGCTCGATGGTTTCGAGGTGTTCTTGCTGCCGCGCAGCGTGACGATGAGGATGATCGCGACGCCGATGATGAGGTAGAGATCGGCGAGGTTGGAGACCCATGGCCAGACTTCGTTGCTGCCACCGTTGGGCCAAGTGAGGCCGAAGGGGAGTTTCATGCCCGGCAGCGGGTGGATGAAATCGCGAACGCAGGCGTAGTTGAGCCGGTCGTAAAGGTTGCCAATGCCGCCTGAGAGGATGAGGGCGATGCCCGCGTGGGTCCACCTGTCTTTGGCGCTCGTGGCGCGAGCAAAGAAGAGGAGGCCAGCGGCGACGGCCGCGGCCGTGAAGAGGACAAAGAACCATCGCTTGCCCGCGCCGATGCCAAAGACCGCGCCGGGGTTGTAGACGAGCGTGAACTCGAGGAGTTTGGGCACGACGACGACGGGCTTGTGCGCGGGGATGAGCAGGTGCAGGTGGGTGGGTCCGGCGGCGACGACGTCTTCACGCACGGTCACGACCGGCTGGCCGGCAACTCGCTCGAACGCGAGGTACTTTGAGACCAGATCGGTTGCGACGCCCAGCACCATCACGACGACGAGGAGCAACCACGCCGAGCGAGAGCGATACGCCGGGACGAAGGCGGGTGCGTCTTGTGGTGGGTTGGAAGGAGCGGTCGTCGGCACGTTGGGCAAACCTCCTGCGCCCTGTTGACCATCCTCAGTTCACGCCGCAAAGCAAGCGTGCGTTGCGTGGCATTGATCACGCCGACCCTGATTAGGCCCACATGCTTCGGCGTTCGAGTTCGCGTGCGGCTTCGATGGTGTAGCGGGCCCATGGCAACTCTTCGAGGCGTTCGGCCTTGATGGGCTTGCCCGTGAGTTCGCAGATGCCGAAGGTGCCGTTGTCCACGCGCTTGATGGCGTCGTCGATTTCCTTAATCAACTTGCGATCTGCGGCGGCGAGGTCAAGGGCGAGGCTCTGGTCATAAGTATCAGATCCCTGCTCGGCCATGTGCTGGGGCACGCTGGTGCCCCCGGAGTTGCCTTGCAGCGCCTCGGTTTCCATCTGCGAGACATCGCCCACGAGTTCGGCACGCTTGCGGATCAGGACCTGGCGGAAGTGGGCGAGTTCCTTCTTGCCGAAGGGGGACTTGCCTTGCACGACAGGTCGATCGTCCTCGGGGCCTTGCATGCCCAGCGGGCGGATGTGGGCGGCTTTGGGGCCCGACGGGATCAGCGGACGACGGATCGGGTTCTTTGGATCCAGAAGGCGACCCACGCCCGGCGGGGCAATGGAGACTGGCTTCTCCTTGGGGACCTTGGGCTTCTTCGCGGCGTCCTTGGGATCGACCACTGTGATGCCCTTGCGACCCTTTTTGTCGTCGGCGACCGGCGCGGCAGCCTTGCCCACTGGGGCTGGCTTTCCTGCGACCTTGGCCTCGGGCTTGGTTTGGACCTTGGCCATCGGCTTGGAAGGGGCGCCTTTCGGGGCAGGAGCCGTTGCCGCGGGCTGCTTGGCGACTGGCTTGGTCGCGGGCTTCGCGGAGGCGGCGGGAGCCTTTTCGGGGCCCTTGGCAGCCACCGGCTTGGTGGCAGGCTTAGCAGGGGCCTTGGCCGGAACGAGTTTGGCGGGCGCGGGCTTCGCAGCGGGGGTCGCGGCCTTGGGAGCGGGCTTGGCGGGTTTGGGTGCTGCTTTGGGGGCAGGCTTTGGCGCTGGCTTGGCGGCGGACTTCAAGTCCTTGCCCTTACTGGCTTTCGGAGTTTTCTTCGCCACCGCGCCCTCCTCAACGGATCTACGGATGGGGCTGACCCATACCGATCAAGCCAAAAACCGCCCCCGGAAAATGGCGGCGAAGGGTAGGTCCGTGCCGGTCTCAGGTCAAAATAACCCTTCGCGGCTGGCGGTTGGATACACGCCCAGACGGGGTTAGGCGGTCGCGCCGGCGGCCGTTGCGCCGTTGGCTTCGGCGCCCGCCTCCAGGTACTGGCCCATCTTTCGGTAGCGCTGGTAGCGGTTCTCGAGGAGGGTGTCGATTGGCGTGGCCTTCAGGCCGGTGAGGGTGGTCGTGATCCACTCTTGAAGGGAGTGAGCGGTCGTCTTGGGATCGCGATGGGCACCGCCGATGGGTTCGGGGATCACCGAGTCCACGATGCCGAGATTGATGTTGTCGCTCGCGGTGAGTTTGAGGGCGCGGGCGGCGGCGGTGTTGGTCTGCTCGTTGGCTTCCTTCCACAGGATCGCGGCGCAGCCTTCGGGGGAGATGACTGTGTACCACGAGTTCTGGAGCATCGCGACTTTGTCGGCGACGGCGATGCCGAGCGCACCGCCCGAGCCGCCCTCGCCGATCACGATGCTCACGATCGGCGTGCGCATGCGGCTCATCTCGAGCATGTTCACGGCGATGGCTTCGGCCTGGCCGCGTTGTTCGGCGCCGAGGCCGGGATAGGCGCCCGGAGTGTCAACGAAGGTGACGATGGGCACGCCGTATTTCTCGGCGAGTTTCATCTTGGCGAGGGCCTTGCGATATCCCTCGGGGTGGGCGCAGCCAAAGTGGCACGAGATCTTCTCGTTGGTTTCCTTGCCCTTTTGATGGCCGACGAGCATGACCTTGTGCGGGCCGATGCGGGTGAAGCCGGTGACGATCGCGGGGTCGTCGCCATAGCGGCGGTCGCCGTGGAGTTCCTGGAAGTCGCGGCAGATCATCGCGACGTACTCGCGCGTCTGCGGGCGCAGCGGATGGCGCGCGACACGCACCGTCTGCCATGGCGTGAGTTTGCGGTACACATCCTGCAGCATCTGCTGGTGCTTGGCGCGGATGGCGGCGAGGTCGGTCGCGAGCGTGGCGGTGGGAGAGCCGGGGATCGGCGTTCCCTCGGCAGACATCTCGCTCGCCGGGGCCTGCTTCAAGCGGCCTTCAAGCGTTTCGATCTGCTGTTCCAGTTCAACGACGGGCTTTTCAAAGTCCAACTGGTAGAAAGTCGCCATGGGGGAATGGTATGGGTTTCGCGCGGGGCGTGCGCGGGGGATGCCAGCGTGCTTGTACTTCCACCCAAACTGATACCCTACGGCATGGAAATGCACTCGGCCTCAGTCGTGATCATCGGGGGAGGGAACATGGGCGGGGCTCTCCTGCGAGGGGGCGTGGCCTCGGGCGTGTTGTCGCCTGAGCGGGTGGTGGTGGCGGAGCCTGATGGTTCCAAACGCGAGGCGCTGGGGGCGAATGCTCGAGTTGTCGGCACGGTGGCGGAGGCGTTGGCAACGGGCGCGTCGCATGGTGTTGTGTTGCTCGCGGTGAAGCCACAGATGTTCGCGGGCGTCGCGGAGGAGATTCGGGCGGCGGGCGGCATCGGCGGGCGCGGCGTGTTCTCGATCATGGCGGGCGTGTCGATGCGAGCGATTGGCGAGCGTCTGGGGACGGCGCGCCTGGTGCGGGCGATGCCGAACTTGCCCGCGTCGATCTCACGCGGGATCACGGCCGTGTCGCACTCGAGTGGGGCAACAGCGGCCGACGTCGCGTTTGCGAAAATGCTCTTCGGCGCGGTTGGTGAGGTCGTGGAAACTGAAGAAGCGATGATCGATGCGTTCACGGCGGTGGCTGGGTCTGGCCCTGCGTACGTGTTCCTTCTTGCGGAAGCGATGGAGAAGGCGGCGTGCGCGGTTGGGTTCGATGAGGCGACGGCGGCGAAGATCGTTCGTCAAACGATCGCGGGCTCGGCGGAGTTGATGGCAAGGTCGCCCCAATCGGCGGCGGCGCTGCGTCAGGCGGTGACGAGCAAGGGCGGCACGACGGAGGCCGCGCTCGCGGTACTGGGCGCGGGTGGGTTTGAGGATGTGATGTCGCGAGCGATCGAGGCGGCGCGGGATCGAGGGCGGGCGCTAGGGAGTTGAGGGGCGCATGAAAAAGGCCCCGCGTGTGCGGGGCCTGTCTCAGAAAGCGGAGAGGGGGAGATTCGAACTCCCGAATGGGACGAGCCCATTACTGGTTTTCGAGACCAGCGCGTTCAACCGCTCTGCCACCTCTCCAGAGGCACCATCGTTGGGGAACGATCGTGCGAGGTCAACTGGAAGCCCCCAAAGCCTGCGGGATTCTTCGGCGTTTGTGGATGACGACTGAAGAACCTGCGAGAGCCTCAGGATTTGCGGGGCAAAAGCGCGATTGCGGCGCCGAGGATCTCTTCGGGTTCGCTCATGCGTCCCGCGCCGCTGGTGCGACACGCCTGCCACCCGTCGGCAGGGCCGACGAACTTGAAGCCGTCGCCTTGCAGCGTCACGAGGTTTCGCTGCGTGCTGTTCTGGGCCCACATCGCCGCGTTCATGGATGGGGCGAGGAGGACGGGCGTCTTGGTGCGATCGACGGCGCTGAGGATCAGGTTGACGACGTCGTCGGTGCGTCCCGTTGCGAGTTTCGCGAGGCAGTCCATGGTGCACGGCGCGACGATCGCGAGATCGGCAGCAGACGCGAGGGAGACATGCTGCGGGTCCTTGGACTCAAGGTGGTCCCAGGGAGAGGTGTACACGGGCCGAGCGGACAGAGCCTGGAAGGTGAGCGGGGTGACGAAGTGTGTGGCGGCCTCGGTCATCGCGACGGTCACGTCGGCGCCGGCTTGCGCCAGTTTGCTCACGATGATGCACGCTTTGTACGCTGCGATGCCGCCCGTGACCGCGACGATGATGCGTCGGCCTCGTGCGGCGTCGAGTGGGGGCATGCCGGGCATGGTCGCGTTCCCGTTGGGGCGTGCTTAGTTGGACTTGGGGGCTGCGGGGGAGGAGAGGCCTGTCCCGTCGAACTCGAGGGTGATGCGGTCCTGCATGATCTCGTCGACAACGACTTCGAGATCGGAGCGACCATCGCGCTCGACGAGGGGACGTGCGCCGTCCATGAGTTGGCCGAGGCGGCGCTGGATGAGGGCGCAGAGTTTGAATCGCCCGCCGGCCTTGGCCACGATCTCGTCGGTCTTGAGTGCTTCGATCATTCCTGGCGTGCTCCGCTGGCCCTTTGGCTGGCCTGTGGTCTTGCTTGCGTGGCGTTTTCCGGTGGGGACGCCATGCTCCGGTAATCATACCAACCCCCGCAAATGGCGGGTCTTGGGCCCTTTCCTTTGAAAGTGTGGGCGGCAAATGCTATGCTGCGCGGGTCGTGGGGACAATGGGCCGTGGGGAAGAGGGCGAAAGGCGGGTTTTCTCGCTGGGGCTCGACGGTCGGGTTCTATTCCATGATGCCCCTGATCGCCCGAGGTGGCGGATCGAGGGCCTGATTTGCAAAGAGCGATATGCCTTGAGCACCGAATGGCCCCGGTCGGGGTGGTGCTGGTTGTGGTTGAGTACGCACGATGATGACGAAGAAATGGTCCAAGGGTGAGCGTGTGATCCACGCCACCAAGCCCGAGTGGGGGCACGGGGAAGTCCTCGAAGCGCAGTCGGCCCAGCAGGATGGCAAGCCTTGCCAGCGGCTGGTCGTGAGGTTCACGCGCGCGGGGACCAAGACCGTTTCGACAGCGTTCGCGGACCTGCGCACGGCGGAAGAGAGCCCGTTCCTGGCCGCGGCGGCACGAGAGGCGGCCGAAGATGTGAGCAGGACGGTCAACGGTTCGAACGGCAAGGCCAAGGAAGAGAGCGGAGAGGACATGCTGGATACGGCGTTGGATGCGGCGTTGCGGAATCCTGTCGAGATGATGACGCGATTGCCCGATTCGGTAACCGATCCGTTTCTGTCGCTGCGCAAACGGGCCCAGGCTGCGGTCTCACTGTACAAGTTCGGCGAGTCGCCCGCGGGGCTCCTGGATTGGGCGGCGGTGCAGACGGGGCTCAAGGACCCGATGTCGAAGTTCAACCGGCACCAGTTAGAAGACTTCTTTGTGCGGTTCAAGATCGTGCTCGATGCGCACCTGAAGAAGTTACTGAAGGACGTCCGGAAACAAGAGCCCGCGCTCATCAATGAACTGCTCGCGTCGGCGTCGCCCGCCGGTCAACAGGCGATGCGTCGCGCTGACATGGGTCGTTGAGATTTCACCACAACCCGCACGGACGGCTGCCCGCGAGGGGCGTGTTTTCGCGCGCCGTGGCAGGCGGGTGACGCTGGCGCTACTCCGTGCCTGTTTTTATGGGATGGAGTCGCTGGCACGCGGTTGGGCGGCGATGAAGACGGCTCTGGCCCGGAGTTCGCCATACTCCCTCTCGTGACGCAACGACGCGTCGAACTCCGGTGAGAGCCGGATCAGCAACAAAGAGAGATACGGAGAGAGAGACATGAACGAGCAGGACTTCCAGAACAAACTCGGTGACCTCATCGCCCAGATCGAGAAACTCCCCGGTGCGGATCGCACGGAGATTGAGAAGATCGCGGTTGAGACGCGTGACCGCCATGATCGGATGAAGAAGACGGTGGCCGAGTTGCAGGACTCGCTCGACTACCTCCGCCTGAGCGTCAAGTACCTCGTGTTCGACCTCGAGGCGACGCGGCGTGAGAACCAGTACCTTCGCAAACTTCTCGAGTCCCAGACCAAGCAGGATGAAGGCGGCGGGAATGAGTCGGCGGACTGAAACTTGAGGTGCAGTTGGCGCTTGTTCTGAGCGCCACGATTCGGCGGACCTCATCGTGGGCGTTGGTGCGACCGTCCTGATGACGAAAGCCTTGAGTCCACAACGAAAACGGGAGCGGCGTGTGCTACCACGCCGCTCCCGTTGTGTTTTCAAGAGACAGAATCAGGCGGGTTGTGGAGCGTGCTTGGGACTGTGGCCGGGAGTGGATTCGAGTTCGACGTCGACTTCGGGCTTGTGCGTTGCCGCGATGATCATGTAGATGCACGGGACGACGAAGAGGGTGAACAGCGTGCTGATCGTCATGCCCGTGACGAGGATCTTGCCGATGCTGTTTCGCGCTTCGGCACCGGCGCCGGTGACGAAGACGAGGGGCATGTGCCCGAAGACCGTTGCGGCGGAGGTCATAAGGATCGGGCGAAGACGGGTCGTGGCGGCTTGGACGACCGCGTCGAGTTTGCTGAGGCCTGTTGCCTGCAGGTGATTGGCGAACTCAACGATGAGGATGCCGTTCTTGGCGACGAGGCCCACGAGCGTGATGAGGCCGACCTGCGAGTAGATGTTGACGGTGGTGAAGCCCAGGTAGGTGACGAGGAGGGCGCCGGTGATCGCGAGAGGGACCGAGCCCAGCAGCACGATGAAGGGATCG
>Ga0075158_10001186_pt1 | contig 19950 bp, 20 predicted proteins | sample JI91814BDNA_FD_70968 | JGI IMG/M metagenome (GOLD analysis project Ga0075158, IMG submission 70968) | Wastewater effluent complex algal communities from Wisconsin, to seasonally profile nutrient transformation and Carbon sequestration -... | ecosystem: Engineered > WWTP > Effluent > Algae... | reverse complement strand
GGCGAAGTATCTCGCCTCGCGCTTCTTCTCCGACCTGCCCGGCGGCGGCCCGACCCAGTCGCCGCCGCTGGATCAGCCACCGAACCTCTCGGTGCCCTTTATCGGCGATCCGCTGCTGACCTTGGAGCGCAAGCACATCTTTGTCGTCTCCGATCTGGCGGGCATCGTGCGCGGCCTGACCACCGGGGTCTCGGTGCTGACGATCCTGGCGATCGCGCTCTTCGCCCTGACCTACTGGGTGCTCTGGCGCACCGCCTTCGGTCTGCGCCTGCGGTCGGTCGGTGAGTCACCCGCGGCTGCCGAGTCACTCGGCGTGAATGTCTATCGCTACAAGTTCATCGGCGTGCTCGTCTCGGGCGGCCTCGCCGGCCTCGGCGGCGCCTTCTTGTCGCTGGTCGCCTCCAACCTCTACCGGGACGGGCAGACCGGGGGGCGCGGCTTCATCGGCCTCGCCGCGATGATCTTCGGTAACTGGCGACCTGGCGGCCTGCTGGCCGGCTCGGCGCTCTTCGGCTACACCGATGCGATCCGGTTGCGTGCGGGTGGGGCGAGTGTGCACGCCTTCCTCCTGGCCTTTGCCGTGCTCTTACTGCTGGTGGGGGTCTATCAGATCGTCAAGCGATCGGCATACGTCCAAGGTGGCTTCGCTATCGCCGTGGCCGCGCTGACCGCGTGGTGGTACGTCACCACCGACACCGTCGCAGCCGAGCTCGCCGGCACCGCGCCCTATGTCACCACCTTGCTGGTCCTGGCCTTCGCCTCGCAGCGTCTGCGGATGCCGGCCGCGGATGGCCAGATCTATCGCAAGGGCAGCGGACACTAACCCACCCCACGAAGTTTCCGCTCGTGCCTCGCTCCATACTTCGCGGGACCCCGAGCGCGCATCCCACACACAGATCAGGAGACGCGGATGTCGCCCGCAGACATCGACTGGGAGGCGCTGCGAGTTGCGGCGGTGGCCGCGATGGAGCGTGCGTACTGCCCGTATTCGCGCTTCCCGGTCGGCGTCGCCGGCATTACCACCGACGGCCGGACGTATGCCGGCTGCAATGTCGAGAACGCGGCATACGGGGTCGCGCTCTGCGCGGAGTGCGGGCTGGTGTCCGCGCTGCACATGGGCGGTGGCGGGACGTTCGCGGCTGTCTATTGCGTCGGCGCGGACGGCCAGGCCCTGATGCCCTGCGGCCGCTGCCGGCAACTGCTGTGGGAGAACGGCGGCGCCGACTGCCTGCTGATGACCCCCGAAGGCGTTCTGACAATGCGTGACGTGCTGCCTCAGGCCTTCGGGCCGGAGGAATTGGAGCGGCTGGCGGGCCGCTGAGTCCATGGGCGAGCACCGGTCCGGGGCCCGCGGGCGTGGCTCGAGATCGCGCTCGTGCTGGCCGCCGCCCGGCACGCGTTCTCAGGCTGCCATGCCTCGGCGCTTGAGCGTTGCCTTCTGGTTGACGACGCGCGTGAGAGGGCTGCCGACCGTGGTGTGGCGGGCGGCAGAATGCCCCACAAGCGCACAGCGTGGCGGTCAGATGAGGTCGAAGGCGCGCGCCAGTGCTGTCGTGAGCGCGTGCTCGTCGTCCTCGTCGAGGAAGCCGATCAGCCGACCAACAGCCACTGCCGGGATGGTCGCGACATTGTCAACGCTCGCTACGCAATCGTGGTCGAGCCCGTTGCGTCGGCCGAGCGGCACTTCGGAGACGAGGCCGCGAATCGTGCTGGTGATGGGTGCGACCGTCCACTTGCTCAGGAGCGGGCGTGCCGAATCCCGGGTCAGGACGATCGCGGGGCGAGCCTTGTCGAGGTGGACGACGTGAATGGCGTGCATCAATCGACCTGGGGGTACTTGCCGACCATCCAGTCGGCGAGGGCGTCGAGGTCGGCATCCGAAGCGCTCCGTCGCAGGACCGTCGCCTCCTCCGCATAGAGACTGCGTCGCAACTCACGCTCGAGCGCCGACTCAACCACCTGAGCTCGCGATTTCGCCCGACCCGATTTCACGAGCGCATCGACGCCGGCGACGAGCTCCTCATCCAGCCGAACCGTAATCTGAATCGACATGCGAAAAGCATACCAATCCGGGATTCGCCACGGAAGGTAGTAGTCACGACCTGGGACGCGTCGAGCCTGCCGAAGGTTCTGCCATGATGCCGGGATGAGCGAAGCCTTCGATGCCGTCGATGTCATCACCGCCAAGCGCGACAAGCGCGCGCTGACCGACCCACAGATCCAGTGGGTCATCGACGCCTACACCCGGGGGACGGTGGCCGACGAGCAGATGTCGGCCCTGGCCATGGCCGTCCTGCTCAACGGGATGAACCGGCGCGAGATCGCCACCTGGACGGCGGCCATGATCGCCAGCGGGGATCGCATGGACTTCTCCGGCCTGTCGCGCCCGACCGCTGACAAACACTCGACCGGCGGGGTGGGCGATAAGATCACCCTCCCGCTCGCTCCGCTCGTCGCCGTCTTCGGCGTCGCCGTTCCGCAACTGTCGGGGCGGGGGCTCGGCCACACCGGCGGCACGCTCGACAAGCTGGAGTCCGTGGCGGGCTGGCGGGCCGACCTGTCGAACGAGGCCATGCTCGCGCAGCTCGAGGAGGTCGGCGCCGTCATCTGCGCCGCCGGCTCCGGGCTCGCCCCCGCCGACAAGAAACTCTACGCGCTGCGCGATGTCACCGGCACCGTCGAGGCCATTCCGCTGATCGCCTCCTCAATCATGAGCAAGAAGATCGCCGAAGGCACGGGGGCGTTGGTGCTCGATGTCAAGGTCGGCTCCGGCGCGTTCATGAAGAATGTCGAGGACGCGCGGGAGTTGGCGCGCACGATGGTCGACCTGGGCACGGACGCGGGCGTCAAAACCGTTGCCCTGCTGACGGATATGTCCACCCCGCTGGGCCTGACCGCGGGCAACGCCCTGGAGGTACGTGAGTCCGTCGAGGTGCTCGCCGGCGGCGGTCCGGCGGATGTCGTCGAACTGACGGTGCGCCTGGCCGAGGAGATGCTCGACGCGGCGGGCCGCGGCGGCCAGGACGTGCGCGCGGCGTTGACCGACGGCCGGGCGATGGATGCCTGGCGCGCGATGATCGCCGCGCAGGGCGGCGATCCGGACGCCACTCTCCCGGTGGCCCGCGAGACCCGCGTCGTCAACGCTTCGGCCGACGGCATGCTCACCACCCTCGATGCGTATGCCGTTGGCGTCGCCGCGTGGCGGCTGGGTGCCGGGCGGGCCCGCAAGGAAGACCCGGTCCAGGCGGGTTCGGGGATCGAGATGCACGCCAAGCCGGGGGATGAGGTGCGCGCAGGCGAGCCGCTGTTGACGCTGCATACGGACACTCCGGAGCGTTTCGAGCGGGCGCTGGCCGCTCTTGAGGGCGGTATCGAGATCGGCGCGGCCGCGGGTGAGCGGCCGGAGTTGATCATCGACCGGATCGCCTGAGCGCGGCTGCCGACTACCGCGACGCGCAGCCCTAGTCTGTGCGGATGGAACTGCGCCCCGACATTGCTGCGGCCCCGAAGGTGCTGCTGCACGACCACCTCGACGGCGGCGTACGCCCGCAGACGGTCATCGAACTGGCCGACGCGACCGGGTATGACGCCCTGCCGGCGAAGTCCGAGGCGGAGTTGGGCGAGTGGTTCCGGACCAGCGCCGACTCCGGTTCGCTCGAGCGCTACCTGGAGACTTTCGCCCACACCGTCGCGGTCATGCAGACGACCGACGGGCTTTTCCGGATCGCCATGGAGTGCGCGCTCGACCTCGCCGCCGACGGCGTGGTGTATGCCGAGTCCCGCTTCGCGCCGGAGCTGCACCTCGAGGGCGGCCTGAGCCTCGAAGAGGTCGTCGAGACCGTCAACGCCGGCTTCCGCGCGGGCGAGGTGCTCGCTGCCGAGCAGGGCAAGCCCATCCGGATGGCCGCCTTGCTGACGGCGATGCGGCACGCCGCCAAATCCCGCGAGATCGCCGAGCTGGCGGTGCGCTATCGCGACCTCGGTGTGGCGGGTTTCGACATCGCCGGCGCCGAGGCCGGGTACCCGCCCTCGCGCCATTTGGACGCCTTCGAATACCTCCAGCGCGAGAATGCCCACTTCACCATCCACGCCGGTGAGGGCTTCGGCCTGCCGAGCATCTGGGAGGCGATCCAGTGGTGCGGAGCCGACCGCCTCGGGCATGGCGTGCGGATCGTCGACGATATCGACGTCACGGGTGAGCGTCCGGTGCTCGGGCGGCTCGCGGCATACGTGCGGGACTCGCGGATTCCGCTGGAGATGTGCCCGACCTCTAACCTGCAGACCGGTGCGGCCGCGTCCTACGCCGAGCACCCGGTCACGCTGCTGAAAGACCTGCGCTTCCGGGTCACGATCAACACCGACAACCGGCTGATGTCGCACACCACCCTTGGCGCCGAGATGCAGCATCTGGTCGAGCAGGCTGGCTGGTCGCTGGCCGATCTGCGCTGGGCGACCATCAATGCGATGAAGTCCGCCTTCATCCCCTTCGACGAGCGGCTGGCGCTGATCGACGAGGTCGTCAAGCCCGGGTATCACGCGCTCGGTGTGGGCTGATCCCCGGCCTGGGAGATCCGTGTCCGGAACCTCTCGCACCTGAGGCTACCGTGAGGTAAGTTCTGAGGGTACTCGGAGTACTCGATACCTGCGGAGGCCGCTATCTCCCGTCCCACCAAGCGTATGACCGCGCGTCTTTCGGCCGCTGCGCCGATTCTGGCCGGGGCAATGGCGTGCCGATGGCGGCGCCCGCCAACGCGTGGACCGCCGATGTGATCGCCAACGTCGACCTGACCTCGACGATCAAGAAGCTCAACCAGAACACGACCTTCCCGCGCGGTCAGTTCACCGGGGTCCTCGCCAGCGACGCACGCACCATCGTCGGCAACACGGCGATCCCGCCGGCTACCTCCCAGCTCAAGATCGACAGCCTCCCGCTCGCGGATGTGACCATCAAGATCATCCCGCAGGGCACGTCGCTCACCGACATCAGCTTCGACGGCTGGGACTGGGCGCTGCACACCACCCAGACGGTCAGCCTGCAGATCGTCAGCCTCAAGCCGCTCGGCATGCCGATCAATATGGTGGGCAACTACGGCAAGTCCGCGCCTTCACCCAGACGCTCGACGGTCGCTTCCACACCACGGGGACCGGCCCGGGGACGTCCGACGACTATTGGGAGACGGGCACCTATACGATCCCGAGGTTCAGCAACTGCGGCTTCCTCACCACCGACATCATCAATCTGGCCATCCCCGGCCCCGGCAACACGGCGAGCGTGCACTTCACGCGCTGACGCGCCACCGATCCGCGGCGGTCGCGGGCCGAATCCTCGCGGGTGGTCTTCGCGGTGCGGGCGACCGACGCCCGCATACGCTGCATCAGTGACCGTTCCCGAGCGCCCCGTCGCACCCAACGCCCGGCGCACGCTGCTGTTGGTCACGTGGGTCTTCGCGCTCGGCGTGCTCGTGATGATTCCGTGGTCGGCCTGGCTGGCCTGGTCCCTGCCGGAGCGCAGCCTCGCGGTCAACTATGACCTGGCCTGGGCGGGGTTCGACGTCCTCCTCACCCTCGTGCTCGCGGCCGTGGCCATCTCTGCCTGGCGTGGCGGCCGGTGGCTGCCGCCGTTGGCGTCGGCGACCGCCTCCCTGCTGGTGGTGGACGCGTGGTTCGACGTCGTCACCAGCCACGGCCGCGGCGAACGCTGGGAGGCGCTGCTCCGCGCGGCATTCATCGAGTTGCCGCTCGCGGTGGCCTGCATCTGGCTGACGCTGCACAGCCAGGCCATCAACGAGTCCCGGCTGCGGGCCCGGACCCGCCACCTGTCGTAATAGCTGGGGGTCAGTCCGAACTGGAGGAGGATCCGCCGTCCGAGCTCGTTGACCCGGAGTCGAAGGATGCGCCCGCGTCGAAGGTCGGCATCGGCTCGGTGGGTGGGGCGCTCGGCAGTGACGGATCGGGCCTCGTGGTGTCCGGCGATGGGGTGTGGGCCCACACCGGACCCGCCGGCGGATAGGGCTCGCCCGGTGCGGTGGACGTGGGATAGGCCGGTGGTGCCGGCGGGTACTCGGTGCTCATCGGTGCGCTGGGATAGGAGGTCACGCCACCGGCCACGGCGACCAGGCCGACGTAGTGCGCACCGGTTGCCGGCGGCGCTCCAGCGGACGACGGTGTCTGCTGATAGGCGAGGCCACCGGCATACGGGTAGCCCGCGGCGGCCTGCGCGGGGACGCCCTCGCGTCGGCGAGCGTCGAGATACATGATCGTCACATAGACCTGGCTGAACACCTGATAGAAGAGGTTGACCGCGACGGCGAGCAGGCCAGCGATGATCAGCGTCACGCTGAAGCCCGCCAGGTTGACGGTGCCGTCGCTGCGGGTCAGGCCAGCCATCGGCGCCACCATGAGCCCTTGGCCGAGGAGCGAGACCGGAATGCCGATCAGGTAGAGCATCAGCAGTCGCCCGAAGGTGGGCCACCAGAACCCGCGGCTCAGGCTCCACGAGCGGCGGATCGCGGCAACCGGGTCGGCCTTTTCGATGGCCATGGTTTGCAGGCAGTAGATGAACTTCACGCTCAGGAAGATCATCAACGGGAAGGCGGCGATGAAGGCGAGGAGGGCAACGATCCCGGCGACATTGCTGTCCACATTGGCCGAGGCGAAGGCGGCCAAGCCCACCAGGAAAACGACGACCAAGAGGGCCACCGAGATCAGCAACCCGAAGACGATCAGCCGCCAGACGATCCCGCTCGCCTCCCGCCACAACTGGCCGGTGGTGGGCCGCTCGCCCAGCGCGATGCGATACGCGCCGATGGTGACCGCGCCGTAGGTGCGAAGAAGCACGTAGACCGCGAACAAGAAGAGCAGGAACCCGGCGAGCATGGCGATCGCGACCACCGCGCCACCGCTGCCGTTGGTGGCTCGGGTGCCGCCCACCGCCAGCAGGAAGAGCGCGAGCGCCGGGACCGCGATCACGGCGCAGGCGAGGAGCGGCATCCCGATGAAGGTCTTTGGGGAGCGCATCAGGGTGCGGAAGGCCCCGCCGATAATGTCGCCGACGGCGAGCAGCCGGACGGGCACGGTCGGCTCGCCGCGCGCGGGCGCGCCGGAAGACACTGGGGTAGTCGTCATGGGTGTTGGATCCTCCTGGGCAGGGGGACGGTTCCCCCGGGCGCGGGCTCAATCGTAGGTTGACCGGTCGGATCAGCCGCGCGTCAGGCTCCGCTCAACTTCGCGGGCTGTCGCAGGAGCCGCCCCGAGCCGCTGCGCTCGTGCGACCACGCGGGGCTCTCGGCGCATCAGTTCGACGCCCCGGCGCGCGAGCAGGAGTGGGGGTTTGCGCCGCTCCTTCAGATCCCGCGCGAACCGGCGGACCGCCGTCAGAACCCGGTGATTGCGCACGCACCAGGCGCTGTGCAGGAGGCCGGACTCGCGCAGCGGGCTGACGAGTTCCGCCGCAAAGATCCCCTCTGCGAGGATGAGATCGGTTGGGCGGCATGTGGTTTCGCTCTGACCCACGGTCCGGCTCTGGCCGAGGTCGTAGATCGGTGTCTGGGTCACCCCGGTGTCCACGAGCTCGGCGAGGGCCGCTGCCGCCGCGTCGCGATTCCAACTGTCGGAGTGATCCCAGTCGACGGCGCCGCCGAGCGCCGCGCTGTGCGGCAGCCGGGGGTCGTCGTGGTCGCGATAGAAGTCGTCCAGTCGCACGATGGGCCAGCCGTATGCCGTGTGCAACTTTCCCCCCAGCCGCGACTTCCCGGCTCCGGACGGCCCCGACAACAACACCACGCGGGCCCGAAGATCGCCATTCGTCACTGCGGGCCTATCGTCCCTTGGGGTGCCAGACGGTCTTGGTCTCCAGGAAGGCCTCGAGGCGCTGCAGGCCGGGGACGATCGTGAAGTCCGGCTCGACCGCGCCGGATGCGCCCATCGCCGGACGGACCACGCGCTTGAGGTTGTCGGCGGACGCGCGCTCGAGCTCGGCCCAGTCGATCTCGGTGTCCGCCACGCCGGTCAGGTCGATGGCATTGACATCGCGGTGCGACGCCAGCCACGGCGCCATCTCTGCCGGATTGCCGGTGATCAGGTTGATGACCCCGCCCGGCACGTCGGACGTGGCGAGTGCCTCGGCGAGGGTGATGGCCGGGATGGGCCGCTCGTAGCTGGTCAAGACCACCGCGGTGTTGCCCGACACCACGATCGGCGCGATTACGCTCACCAGCCCGAGTAGCGAACTACGTTGTGGCGCAAGGGCGGCCACGACCCCGGTGGGCTCGGAGGCGGAAATATTGAAGAACGGTCCGGTCACCGGGTTAAGACCACCGAGCACCTGCTGGAATTTGTCGGCCCACCCGGCATACCAGACCCACCGGTCGATCGCCGTGTCGACGATGGCGCTCGCGCGCGCCGCTGTCAGTCCCTCGGCGGCACGCACCTCCTCGACGAACTGGGACTTGCGCGACTCCATGACCTCGGCGACGCGATAGAGCACCTGACCGCGGTTGTATGCGGTGGCTCCCGACCAACCGGCCACTGCGCTTCGCGCCTTGACGACCGCATCACGGGCGTCCTTGCGGGACCCGAGCGCCGCGTTGGCGAGGAAACGGCCTTTGCTGTCGCTTACCTCATACGACCGCCCGGACTCACTGCGCGGGAAGGCGCCGCCGATGTAGAGCTTGTAGGTCTTCTTGACCTCCACCCGGCTCATACAGCCTCTCCTGTCGTGACATAGGCGGCCAGCCCGTGGCGCCCGCCCTCGCGGCCGTATCCGGATTCTTTGTATCCGCCGAAGGGACTCGCCGGATCGAACTTGTTGAAGGTATTGGCCCACACCACGCCGGCCCGCAGCTGGTCGGCCATCCACAGAATCCGCGACCCCTTCTCGGTCCAGATCCCCGCCGACAGCCCGTATGGCGTGTTGTTGGCCTTGGCGACCGCCTCACCGGGGGTACGGAAGGTCAGCACCGAGAGCACCGGCCCGAAGATCTCCTCCTGCGCGATTCGGTGGGTCTGGGTCACACCGGTGAAAACCGTTGGACGGAACCAGAATCCATTCTTCGGCAGCGGGCAGCCGTTGTCCCAGCGGGTCGCGCCCTCGGCCTCGCCGGCCGCGCTCAGCTCGGCGATCCGGTCGAGTTGGCGGCGGCTGTTGATCGCGCCCACGTCGGTGTTCTTGTCCATCGGGTCGCCGACCCGCAGGGTTGCCAGCCGGGCCTTGAGCTTGCGCTCGACCTCGTCGGCGATCGACTCCTGGACGAGCAATCGGCTTCCGGCGCAACAGACTTGGCCTTGATTGAAGAAGATCCCGTTGACGATGCCCTCGATGGCCTGGTCGACCGGCGCGTCGTCGAAGATGATGTTGGCCGCCTTGCCACCGAGTTCCAGGGTGGCCTTCTTGCGGGTGCCGGCGATCGAACGCGCAATCATCTTGCCCACGCCGGTCGAGCCGGTAAAGGCAATCTTGTCGATGCCAGGATGGTCGACGATCGCCTGGCCGGTCGCACCCGCTCCGGTGACGATATTGACGACACCGGGCGGCAAATCGGCCTGCTGGCAGAGTTCGGCAAAGAGCAGCGCCGTCAGGGGCGTGGTCTCGGCCGGCTTGAGCACCACGGTGTTGCCCGTCGCGAGCGCGGGGGCGATCTTCCACGCGAGCATGAGCAGCGGGAAGTTCCACGGAATCACTTGCCCCACAACGCCATGCGGACGAGCACCGGCGGCCAGGCCGGCATACGCCAATTTGTCCGCCCACCCGGCGTGGTAGAAGAAGTGCGCGGCCGCGATGGGGACGTCGACATCGCGGCTTTCGCGGATCGGTTTGCCATTGTCAAGGGTCTCCAGCACCGCGAACTCGCGGCTGCGTTCCTGCAGCAGACGCGCGATCCGAAAGAGATACTTCCCCCGGTCGGTGCCGCTCATCGTCGACCAGACCCGCGTGTATGCCGCCCGCGCGGCCTTGACCGCGGCATCCACATCGGCCTCGCTCGCCTCGGCGATATCGGCCAGGACTTCTTCGGTCGCGGGGTTGATGGTCTTGAACGGCGTCCCCGTGGCCTCGACGAATTTGCCGTTGACGAACAACCCGTAGCTGCTCTTGATGTCGACAACCGCGCGGGATTCCGGCGCGGGGGCGTACTCGAATTTGGGCATGTCAGTCGTCCTCAGTAGGCCGTGCTCGGGGAGTCATCGGCGACGTAGTCGTTGCCCGAGTAGGCCCCGGTCCTTAGCCGTTGGCGTTGCAGGAGTAGGTCGTTGAGCAAACTGGAGGCACCGAAGCGGAACCAGTGGTTATCGAGCCAGTCCTCGCCCGCGACCTCGTTGACGGCGACGAGGAACTTCAGGGCATCCTTGCTGGTGCGGATCCCGCCGGCCGGCTTGACCCCGACCATCTCCCCGGTCAGGGCGCGCCAGTCGCGCACCGCCTCGAGCATGATGAGCGTCACGGGCAAGGTGGCTGCGGGGGAGATCTTGCCGGTGCTGGTCTTGATGAAGTCCCCGCCCGCGAGCATCGAGAGCCAGGAGGCGCGCCGGACATTGTCATAGGTGACCAGTTCGCCGGTCTCCATGATCACTTTCAGGCGAGCAGCGCCGCATGCGGCCTTGACCTGGGCGATCTGGTCGAAGACGAGGAGGTAGTCGCCGGCGAGGAAGGCGCCGCGGTCGATGACCATGTCGATCTCGTCGGCGCCAGCGGCCACCGCGTCGGCGGTGTCGGCGAGTTTCACGGCCATACTGGCTCGGCCACTAGGGAAGGCGGTCGCGGCGGCGGCAACCTTGACGCCGCTGCCGACGAGGGTGTCCTTGGCGATCGCCACCATGTCGCCGTAGACGCAGACGGCGGCCGGGGACGGCGTGCTCGGATCGCTCGGATCGGGCACGAGCGCCTTGGTGGCCAGACCGCGCACCTTGCCCGGAGTGTCCGCACCCTCGAGGGTGGTCAGGTCGATCATCGAGATGGCCGTGTCGATGGCCCAGGCCTTGCTGGCCGCCTTGATCGAGCGGCTGCCCAGGCTCGCGGCCCGGGCCTCACAGCCGACCTGATCGACGCCCGGCAGCCCGTGCAGCCAGGTGGTCAGGGCAGAGTTGGTCAGACGGCTCACGCCGAGCAGGTCGCGGGCTCGGGCGGTGGCGTCGACGGCGGTGTCGGGCGCAAGGGAATTCACTGATCAAGTGTACCGGCGGGTAGGGCCAATGCGTGTGCTCCACGGCGCGCGTGCGGGCAGATGCGCGGGCGAGTGGGCAACATCGGGTGTGCGGTTGCGAGTTCTTCGCGGGTGGGTCTAGTTTCGCGCTTAGCCCGTCAAATCTGGTGTGTCCCAAGGTCACACCGGTGCCGGTTTCATCGAGGGGGATGCATGAGCGAATCCGTCGACCTACGTCAGGCCGAGTCCCGTCCGCCTGCGACGGAACCCAAGGGCAAGGAACCACTCGTCGGTCAGGGCATGTTTGTCCTGTTCGTCGTGCTGGTTGCCTGCTTCACCGCGTGGGGCGTCGCCGCCGACCTGACGACGCCCATGGTCGCGGGCTTCAAACGCATCTTCGAGATGAGCACCTTCCAGGCCTCGTTGGTGCAACTGGCCTATTTCGGTGCCTACTTCCTGCTGGCGATTCCGGCCGCCTTCATCAACCAGAAGTGGGGCTATAAGACGGGCCTGCTCTGCGGGCTCGGGCTCGCGGCGATCGGCGCCTTCGGCTTCTATCCGGCGAGCAAGATCATGACCTATGAGGCTTTCCTTGTCGCGCTCTTCGCCATGGCTGCGGGTTGCTCGATCCTGGAGACGTCGGCCAACCCGTATGTCATCGCGCTCGGCCCGGAGTCGACCGCGACCCGTCGGCTGAACTTCGCCCAGGCGTTCAACCCGCTGGGAACCAACATCGGCGTCCTGCTGGCGGCCACACTCATCCTGCCCAAGCTCGAGGACAACCCGATCGACCTCTCCGCGCTGAGCCCGGAGCAACTGCACACGATCCGGGCCGGTCAACTTGGCGCGGTGATGGGCCCCTACCTCGGGCTCGCGCTCGTACTGGTAATGATCTGGATGACGATCGCCTTCCAGAAGTCGCCGCCGATTAGGGAGGAGTTTGCGGACGAAGGTGAACTATCCGCGGATCAGTCGATCGCGAAGGTTCTGTGGTCGCGCAAGCGCTATCGCTTCGGGGTGATTGCGCAATTCTTCAATGTCGCCGCGCAGGTGTGTTGCTGGACGTACATCATCCAGTACGCCCAGCAGGCCATCAACGGCAGCTTGGCTCTCGGCGGTTATCTCCTGCAGATCAGCCTCCTGATCTTCCTCGCCTCGCGCTTCTTCATGACCTGGCTGATCGGCCGCGTCCGGGCGACCAAGGTTCTCGCGGCACTGGGATTCTTGGCCGTCCTGCTCTGCGTGTTCGCGATGATCTCGCCGAATATGGCGGGCGTCGTCGCCGTGGTGGCGATTTCCTTCTGCCTCTCGCTGATGTTCCCAACGATCTATGGCGTCGCCTTGCAAGGGCTTGGCCCGGCCACGAAGTTCGGTGCCGCTGGGCTGGTCATGGCCATCGTCGGCGGCGCCATCATGCCGCTGGTTCAGGGCATCCTCATCGACAAGACCAGCGCCGCCTTCTCCTTCATTGTCCCGGCTGCCTGCTTCGCGGTGGTCGCCCTGTATGCCGTCTACGACCTCAGGGCGCCCGGCGGCTCCGCCGTCCTCGCCTCGGAAGCGTGAGTGCCATGCGTCGATCGACTCGCCTGTTGCCTCTCGCCCTCGTCGCGTCCGTCGCGCTTCCGCTCGCCGGATGCTCCGGCAAGGAGACCAGCGCGACTCAGGCCACCGACAAGCTCGAGGTGATGTCCTGGTGGACCTCCGCCTCCGAAGCGCCTGCCTTCAAAGTCCTCACCGACGCGTATGCCGCGGCCAACTCCGGCGTCCAGGTCACCAACGCCTCGGTCACCGGCGGCGCCGGCGCGAATGCTCGAGTGGAGTTGGCCAAGCGGCTCGCGGCCGGCAATCCCCCCGACGTGTGGCAGACCTTTGCGGGCGCAGCGACCGAGGCCTTCGCCTCCACCAAGACGATCCGCGACGTCAGCTCGGTCTTTGCCACCGGCGGGATCAAGGAGGCCATGCAGCCGACCATCCTCGACTGGGTGACGGTCGACGGCAAGCAGTATGCGATGCCCACCGGCGCCCACCGCCAAAACGTCCTCTTCTTTAACAAGGCGGTCCTGGACTCCGCCGGAGTTTCTGCGCCCGCCGCGGCCTATACCACCAAGGCCTTCCTCGCCGATCTGGAGAAGCTCAAGGCCAAAGGCGCGACACCGCTGTGCCTGGGCGGCAAAGACGCCTTCACCACCGGCGAACTCTTCGAGAACATCCTGCTCGGGACCGCCGGCCCCAAGGCGTGGGGGCAGATCCAGGACGACAAATTCGATTGGAACGGCACGGCGGCCAAGGCCGCCTTTGCGGGCCTGGACAAAGTCTTGTCCTATGCCGATACCGCCGCCGACAGCCAGTCCTGGGACCAGGCGGCGGGCAAGCTCGCCAGGGGCGAGTGTGGCTTCCTGACGATGAACGACTCCGGCTACGGCGAGATCGTCAAGGCTGGCGGCACCGACACCACGGTCGGCGAAGTCGCCTACCCCGGCACCGATGGCAGCTATCTCGCGGTCGTCGACGTCTTCGTCGCGGGCACGACCGCGCCGAACGCCAAGAACGCCCTGGCCTTCCTTGCCACGCTCGCCGATCCGGCAACCTCGGTGAAGTTCAGTGCGATCAAGGGGTCGGTGCCGGTCCTGAAGACGGCCGATGTGGCGAGCCTGCCCGCATACGAGCAATCGGCGTCGAAGGCGCTGTGGAGCAGCGAAGTGCTGCGGTCGCTCGTGCACGGTGAGGCGATGAGCCCGAAGTTCACCCAGGGCTTCTACGACGGCGTCGCGGCCTACGTCCGCAGCCGTGACTCCGCGACCTTCGTCAAGGCCGTGAGCGACGCCGTCAACCCCAGCCGCCCCCAGGGGCACTGACCTTCCCCGTCGAGAGGCCGGTTCAGCCCCGTCGAGAGGCCGGTTCAGCCTCGTCGAGTGGCCGGTTCCTCCTCGTCGGCGGAAAGGGCCCTCGCGCGACCGGAAAATCACGCCGGCGTGGTCGCGCTCTCCATGTCTGCCCGGATAGCCGCGAGCCGGTCGGCGGCGCGCCGGCGCGCGGGAATCAGGTCGTCCGAACCGGCGACGGGTTCGATGACTTCGAGGTAGATCTTCAGCTTCGGCTCGGTGCCTGACGGCCGCACGATGATGCGCGAGTCGTCGGCCAGGTAGTAGCGCAAGCCTTCGGTCGGGGGCAGATCGGGTGAGCCCTGCGCGAGATCGTCGGTGCGCGCAACCGCCGTGCCCGCGACATCGCTCGGGCTGGCGCTGCGCAGTCGCGCCATGATCGCGTCGATGAGGGCGAGGTTGTCGACGCGGACCGAGAAGGCGTCCGTCGCATAGACGCCGTGCTCGATCGCGAGGGCGTCGAGAACCGCCTGCAGATCGCTGCCGGCTGCCTTTTGGCGCGCCGCGAGCTCGGTGAGCATCAGAGCGGCCGTGATGCCGTCCTTGTCGGGCACCCGGGCGGAGTCGACGCAATAGCCGAGCGCCTCTTCGTAGCCGAAGGCGAGGCCGGGCACGCGGCCGATCCACTTGAATCCCGTCAACGTCTCGACATGCTCCACGCCGGCCGCCCAGCACATCGCCGCTAGCAGCCGGGAGGAGACGATGGAGTTGGCCATCGGTCCGCTCACGTCCCCGCGCCGCAAAATGTGCGCTCCGAGGAGCGCGCCGACCTCGTCGCCACGCAGCATTCGCCACCCGCCCGGCCCCGGGATCGCCGCGGCGCACCGGTCGGCGTCCGGGTCGTTGGCGATCACCAGGTCGGGGCCGGTCTGCTCGGCAAGTTCGATCGCCAGATCGATTGCCCCCGGTTCTTCTGGATTGGGGAAGTTCACCGTCGGGAAGGCCGGGTCCGGTTGCGCCTGTGCCGCAACAGGAATCGGGACATCGAAGCCTGCGTGCTCGAAAGACCGCAGGATCGTCTCGGTGCCGACACCATGCATTGCCGTATGGACGACAGTCACCTCCCGCGGTGCCGCCGGATCGACGACGCGCACGGCATCGGCCACATAGGCGTCGAGAACGTCGTCGGCGAGTGCCTCCCATCCGTCCTCCGCCCGCGGAACGCTCGCGACGGCCTCGACCTGCGCGATGTGCGCGGCGATCTCGGCGTCGGCGGGCGGGACGATCTGAGAACCGTCGCCGAGGTAGACCTTGTAGCCGTTGTCCTGCGGCGGGTTGTGGCTGGCCGTGACCATGACGCCGGCGTCCGCGCCGAGGAAGCGAATGGCATACGCCAGGACCGGCGTGGGCAGCGGGCGCGGCAAGATGGCGGCGCGGCCGCCGGCCGCCACGACGACCGCAGCCGTGTCCCGCGCGAAGACGTCGGAGTTGATCCGCGCGTCGAAGCCGACGACGACAAAGGGTTCGGGCGTGCGTTCGCGCAGGTAGGCCGTCAGTCCCGCCGCCGCCCGGATCACGACGGCGCGGTTCATCCGGTTTGGGCCCGCGCCGAGGGCTCCGCGTAGCCCGGCCGTGCCGAACTGGAGCATCCCCGCGAATCGGTCCGCGAGGTCCGACCCGGCGTTCTCGGATCCGGCTTCGGCATCGGCGATGACCGCGAGCAGTTCCGTGCGCGTCTGCGCATCCGGGTCATCCGCGGCCCAGGCCCGGGCCGCGGCGAGGAGGCTATCGGAGGCGGGCGCGAACGGCATACTGGCTCCCTTGGTGCGGTGTGCGGCGCGTGGCCCGACCTTATCGGGGTGACCGCCGGCGTAGCCCGCCTACACGCGTCCCGTGCGACGGTGGCGTCATCGACTTCTTCCTGTCGAGGATCCTTTCTGCCTTTTAAGTTGGCTGCGTGGCGGTCAATATACGAGCTCTTGGGCTATGACGCCGACGGGCTTCCGGGCTGATGGTCATCGACTCATCCGCCCTGGTGGCGATCATCCTCGGCGAAACCGACGCCGAGCGCCTCCTCGATGCCATCGGCGCCGCGTCCGAGGCCGCAGTCTCGGCCGCGAGCCTGACCGAGGCCTTGATCGTCGTGACCGCCCGACAAGGTGATGCCGCCGCGGACGATTTGCATGCACTCTTGGCGGACTTGGAAGTCGACGTGGTGGCGTTCGATGAGGAACAGGCCGTCACCGCCCACCGAGCGTGGCGGCGATTTGGCAAGGGCCGGCATACGGCCGCCTTGAACGTCGGCGATGCGATGGCGTACGCCTGCGCGGCGCAACGCGGCGCACCGCTGCTGTTCAAGGGCAGGACTTCACGCAGACTGATATCGGTGCGGTTCTCTGAGTCAGGCGCGCCCTTCGTTCGACCGATCAGATGGTCGTGACGATGCGCGCGAGCAGGCCGCCGCACCGGGTGGCGGCTGCCTGGCCGGCCTCGACGACCTCGGCGTGCGAGAGCGGCGTTTCGGAGATGCCGGCGGCGGCATTGGTCACCAGTGAGATGCCGAGGATCTCCAGCCCGGCCTGGCGCGCGGCGATCGCTTCGAGGGTCGTGGACATGCCGACCAGATCGCCGCCGAGGATCTTGGCCATGCGCACTTCCGCCGGTGTCTCGTATTGCGGGCCTCGGAACTGCACGTAGACGCCCTCCTCCAGGCTCGCGTCGACCTGCTTGGCGAGGGCCCGCAGCCGGGGCGAATAGAGGTCGGTCAGGTCGACGAAGGTCGCACCCTCCAACGGCGAGGCCGCGGTGAGGTTGAGATGATCGCTGATGAGCACCGGCGTCCCGGGCGCCCACTCCGGACGCAGGCCGCCGCAGCCATTGGTCAAGACGATCGCGCGGCAGCCCGCAGCCGCGGCGGTCCGCACACCGTGCACAACGGCGCGCACGCCCCGGCCCTCGTAGAAATGGGTGCGCGTGCCGTAGACGAGGGCGCGGCGCCCGGTGTCACCGATGGCGACCGAGCGCATCGTGCCGCTGTGGCCGGCGACCGCGGCCTTGGCGAAACCGGGCACCTCGGTGTTTTCGATCGTCGCGAGCGTCTCGCCGATGCGGTCGGCGGTCTCGCCCCAGCCCGAGCCGAGCACCAGCGCGATGTCGTGACTCGGGACGCCCGTGCGCTCGGCGATCACCGCCGCGGCGTCGGCGGCGATGGCGAAGGGGGCCGCCCCGGGGGCGTCCAGCGGGTTGGCGGTCGGCGTCGGTTCGCTCACGGGCGAACACTACTGCCCGGCCGCCTCCAACTAACCTCTGCAAGCCCACCCCACGAAGTGCTTCGCTCCTGCGTCGCTGCGATACTTCGCGGGGACCCCGTCCCTCGTGGTCGAGTGGCTCGGCATAAACGGAGGCGTCGTGGGTCGGACGCGGAAAGGGCAGGTATGAACGCGCGCGGTCGAGTTGTCATCGTCGGAGGGGGACCCGGCGGGTACGAAGCCGCTCTCGTCGCCGCGCACCTCGGTGCCGAGGTCACCATTGTCGAGCGCGACGGGCTCGGGGGCGCGGCCGTGCTCACCGACTGTGTCCCGAGCAAGACCCTCATTGCGACTGCGGACTATATGTCTGGCATCGCCTTGGCCCCCGAACTCGGCGTCGACCTGCGCGATGAGGAGGGCGACGCCATCGCCCACGCCCGTGCGGACCTGCCGCGGGTCAACCAGCGAGTCCTCGATCTCGCCTTGGCCCAGAGCAGCGACATCGCCCGCCGGCTCGATGAGGTCGGCGTGCGCGTCCTTCCCGGCGAGGCCCACCTCATCGACGCCCAGACGGTCCGCGTGCGCTCGGGCGACGACGAGTCCGACCTGCCCGCCGACGTCATTCTGCTCGCGACCGGCGCCAGTCCCCGCGTCATGCCGACAGCGCAGCCGGACGGCGAGCGCATCCTGACCTGGCAGCAGATCTACGGCCTCGCCGAGCTGCCCGAGCACCTGATCGTCGTCGGCTCCGGCGTCACCGGCGCGGAGCTCGCGCAGGCCTATCTCGGCCTCGGGGCCCGGGTCACGCTCGTCTCCAGCCGCGACCAGGTTCTCCCCGGCGAGGACACCGACGCGGCCGCCGTGATCGAGGACGTCTTCACCAAGCGCGGAATGACCGTGCTCTCCCGCTCGCGCATGGAAGCCACCGAGGTCGTCCGTGATACGGCTGGCGTCGCTACCGGAGTCGCCGTCACCCTGACCGACGGCCGGGTCGTCGAGGGCTCCCACGCCCTGCTCGCGGTTGGCTCCGTGCCCCAGACCGCCGGCCTGGGGCTCGCCGAGGTCGGCGTCCAGACCGCGGAGAGCGGCCACATCCTCATCGACCGGGTGTCGCGGACCAGCGTGCGCGGCGTGTATGCCGCGGGCGACTGCACCGGCGTCCTGCCCCTCGCCTCGGTGGCCGCCATGCAGGGCCGGATCGCCATGGCTCATGCCCTCGGCGACGCCGTCTCGCCGCTGAGCCTCGACGTCGTGTCAGCCAATATCTTCACCGACCCCGAGATCGCCGCCGTCGGCCTGTCCCAGAAGGACGCGGACGCCAAGGGCCTGAGCATTGACGTCGGCATCCTGCCGTTGTCGCGCAACCCACGCGCGAAGATGCTCGGCATCACCGACGGCTTCGTGAAATTCCTCGCCGAGAAGGGCAGCGGCACCGTCCTGGGCGGCGTGGTGGTCGCCCCGCGCGCCTCCGAGTTGATCTTCCCCGTCACCCTGGCGGTTGCGCACCGCCTCAATGTCGACCAACTCGCGAGCGCCTTCACCGTCTACCCGAGCCTGACCGGCTCCATCGCCGAAGCCGCCCGGCGCCTGCACGCCACCGACTGACGCCCCCAGCGCACACTTGCCGTATGCCGTCCCCTCGCATCGACGTCGTCGCCGCCCTTCTCGTCGACGACCTCGCCGTCCCCACCCAGGTGCTCACCGCCCGGCGCACCGAGCCGCCGCTGCTGGCCGGCGGCTGGGAGATCCCCGGAGGCAAGGTCGACCCGGGGGAGGGCCCCGACGATGCGTTGCATCGGGAGATTCGCGAGGAGCTCGGCGTCGCCATCACCCTCGGCGAAAAGATTCCCGGCCCGTTGGCGGGGTGGTGGCCGCTCGGTGAGCGCTATCGGATGCGGGTCACGATCGCGCAGGCGAGCGACGGCATACCGGCTCCGCTGGAAGGGCATTCGGAGCTGCGCTGGCTGACGCGTCACGCCCTCTGGTCGGTCGACTGGCTGCCCGGCAACCGGCCGATCATTGCGGCGGCTGCCGCCAGACTGTGGAACGACTGAGCCACTGACCGGCCCACGGGAGAAGATGGGCGCCCGATCCCGAGTGAGGAGCAGACGTGCCCGTCACCATCCCGAGTGCCCTGCCGGCCCGGCGCATCCTCGAAGGCGAGAACGTCTTCGTGATGACGCCGGGGCGAGCCGAGCATCAGGACATCCGGCCGCTGCACATTGCCATCGTCAACCTGATGCCCACCAAGCTGGCCACCGAGACGCAGTTGCTCCGCCTGCTCGGCAATACCCCGCTTCAACTGGAGATCAGCCTGGTCCGGATGGCCAGCCACGACCCGCGCAACACGGCGCAGGCCCACTTGGACGCCTTCTACCAGACCTTCGATGAGGCGGCCGAGCACAAGTTCGACGGACTGATCATCACCGGCGCGCCGATCGAGACGCTGGAGTTCGAGCAGGTCGACTACTGGCCCGAGCTGCAGCAGATCATGGATTGGAGCCGCGACCACGTCTTCTCCACCATGCACGTGTGTTGGGGTGCCCAGGCGGGGCTATACCACCGCTACGGGATCCGCAAATATCCGTTGGCGCAGAAGATCTTCGGCGTTTTCCCGCACCAGGTCCTCGATCCGCGCAATCGCGTCCTGAGCGGCTTCGATGAGGTCTTCCCGGCGCCCCATTCACGGCATACGGAGACCCGCGCCGCCGACATCGAGGCGACCGAGGGCCTTGACCTCCTGGC
>Ga0075158_10001184_pt1 | contig 19959 bp, 14 predicted proteins | sample JI91814BDNA_FD_70968 | JGI IMG/M metagenome (GOLD analysis project Ga0075158, IMG submission 70968) | Wastewater effluent complex algal communities from Wisconsin, to seasonally profile nutrient transformation and Carbon sequestration -... | ecosystem: Engineered > WWTP > Effluent > Algae... | reverse complement strand
GCAGGAACAGGCCCTTGCCGTCCCAGCGCATGAAGGGCTCGATGGAGTCGAAGCCCATGAAGGGCGACAGAGTCACCGCATCGGCCTGGTAGCGCTCGAAGGCCTCGCGGGCGTACTGCTCGGCGGTCGAGCCGATGTCGCCGCGCTTGGCGTCGAGGATGACGGGCACGCCCGGCGCCACGCGCTTGATGTGGGCCATCAGCTGCTCCAGCTGGTCCTCGGCGCGGTGGGCGGCGAAGTAGGCGATCTGCGGCTTGAAGGCGATCACCAGGTCCTTGGTCGCGTCGACGATGGCCGAGCAGAAGTCATAGATGCGCGAGGCATCGCCTTTCCAGGCGCCCGGGAACTTGTTCGGTTCCGGGTCCAGGCCCACACACAGCAGCGAGTCGTTCAAGGTTTGTGCGGCGTGCAGTTGCTGGATGAAGTTCATGGGGGCTATGACCTTGAGGTGGTGGTGGGGCTGGGTGGCATATTGTCCAATTTTTCAATCCGGGAGCGCCATCATGCAGGTGTTGAAGACCGAGAGACTGAGCTTGCGCTGGTTCGAGCCCGCCGATGCGCCCTATGTGCTGGAGCAGATCAACGAGGCCGGCTGGAAGCGCAATATCAGCGATCCCGGCGTCAGCGACATGGCCGCCGCCCATGACTGGATGGCGGCCAAGCTCTACAACTGGTACTGGCCGCAGGGCCTGGGTCTCTGGGCCATGGAGCGGCTCAGTGACGGTGTGGTGGTGGGCATGTGCGGCCTCTTGCAGCGTGACCATCTGCAGGCGCCCGACATCGGCTACGCCCTGCTGCCGCGCTACGAGGGCGCCGGCTATGCGCGCGAGGCGGCCCGCGCTTGCCGTGCTTATGCCCATGAGGTGCTGGGCGAGCCCCTGCTGTTCGGCACCACGGCCACTTTCAATGAGGACTCGGGCGCGGTGCTGAAGGACATCGGCATGCACCTGCTGTCCACCGGCCCCCTGGGCGAGAACCCCGAGCCCAGCCATCTCTACGGTGCGGGCGAGGCCGGGCGGCTCAGCGATGAGGGCCAGGTGCGGGACCTGCTGGCGCGCTTTTTTGCCGTCTTCGACAACCGCGTCGGCCGCCTGGCGCCGCTGGCGGCTCTGCCTTTCTTTCTGCTGCCCGAGGCCGTGCTCAGCCGCGCCAATGCGCCCGGCGAGCCGGCCGGCGTGGAGCGCATGAGCGTGCGCGACTTCGTTGAGCCGCGCGCCCTGCTGCTCGCCCAGGGCGGCCGTCTGCAGGAGTTTTCCGAATGGGTGACCGAGCAGCAGGTGCAGATCAGCGGCCGGGTCGCCCAGGTCTGGTTGCGCTACCGCAAGAGCGGCGTCCTCGACGGCGCACCTTTCGAGGGCGCTGGCGAAAAGACCGTGCAACTGGTCAAGCCAGGGCGGCGCTGGAAGATCGCCGCCATGGCCTGGCAAGACACCCACTGAGTGACGCTCAGTCCGGCATGCCGCTGGCTACACTGCGGGCTGTCAAGACATGACCCCCTGAACTATGGCCTCCTCCATCCTGCTCGTGGAAGACGACGAACGCCTGGCCGAACTGGTGGCCGAGGCATTGCGCAAGGCCGGCTACGAGGTCAGCCTGGCCGCCACCGGCCCCGAAGGTGAGCGCCTGATGCGCGAACAGCCTTTCGATGTGGTGCTGCTGGACGGCCACCTGCCCGGCAAGGACGGCTTCGATGTGCTGCGCGATGTGCGGCCGGTGTTCTCGGGCCGCATCGTTATGTTGACTGCGCGCGATGACGACATCGACCAGGTCCTGGGCCTGGAGGGCGGCGCGGATGACTACATCACCAAGCCAGTGGCGCCGCGCGTGCTGCTGGCCCGCCTCAAGGCCTTGCTGCGCCGAGAAGTGGCCGTGGCCGGCGAGGCGGTCGAAGATGCCGACCTGCGCTTCGGCGAGTTGCTGATCCGCCCCGCGGCGCGCGATGTGCTGCGCGGCGGCGAGCGGGTCGAGCTGACCACGGCCGAGTACGAGCTGCTGCTCTTTCTGGCCGAGCGGGCCGGCCAGGTGGTCAGCCGCGACGACATCATGCAAGGCCTGCGCGGCCTGGAGTTCGACGGCCTGGACCGCGCCATCGACGCCCGCGTCTCGCGCCTGCGCAAGAAGATCGGCGACGACGCCCAGGCCGCCGAGCGCATCAAGACCGTGCGCGGCCAGGGCTATCTGTTCGCGCGTGATTGAGTGACCCAGCGGCAGACCCTGCGCGCTGACCCGCCATGCCCGCCTTGAACATCCGTTCCCCCATGACCCGGGTCGCCCTGGGCCTCGGTGTGTCGGTGCTGGCCCTGGTGCTGCTGGTCCAAGGCCTGCTGCTCTTGGCCGTGGACGGCGTGACCGACGACTATGTGCGCCGCTTCATGCGCGGCACGGTGGACATGCTGCAGCACGAGCTGGCGCCGCTGGCGCCCGAGCAGCGCGCCCGCCGGGTGCAGGTGCTGGACCAGTTGTTTGCCTATCCGGTCACCCTGGTGCCCGCGGCCGGGCTGCGGCCCGAAGATCTGGTGACTTTGAGCCGTGGCGAGCTGGTGGTGCAAGGCTTCAACCGGCGCATCTATGCCTCCCTGCCCGGGCTGAACGAAGCCGGGGGTCAGGTCTTGCTGCTCGGGCCGCTGAATGCCGACGGCCACCCGGCCGGTCATCTGCAAGTGCCGCGCGAGCTCTGGCTGCAGCTGGCGGCTTCGCTGCTGCTGGGTCTGGCGGTGTTTGGGCTGGCGGCCTGGCTGTTGCGCCCGGTTTGGCGCGATATGCGTGCCCTGCAGCAGGCGGCCGAGGGCATGACGGCCGGCCGCTTTGACATCACCATTCGCGAGCCCGAGAGCCGCTTGTTTGCCCCCTTGGCCGCCGGCGCCCGCGCCACGCTGGAGCGACTGGCCATGGCACTGGCCACCCAGCGCGAACTGACCGGCGCGGTCTCGCATGAGTTGCGCACGCCGTTGGCACGGCTGCGGTTTGCCATTGACGCGCTGGTGGACGAGGACGATGCCGGCCGCCGCGAGCTGGCGGTGCAGGCCTGCGAGCGTGACATCGACGAGCTCGACGCCTTGATCGACGCCAGCCTGATGCTGGCCCGCCTGGACATGGGGGCGCTCGAAGTGGCCTGCGCGCCCGGCGACCTGGGCCGCCTGCTGGCGCAGGAGGCGGCCAGCCTGGCTCCCCTCTTGGACGGCAAGCAGCTCAGCACCGACATCCGTCTCGGGCCGCGGCCCTTGCGCTTCGATGCCCGCCTGCTGCCCTATGCCTTGCGCAATGGCCTGCGCAATGCGGCCCGCCATGCGCGCGAGCAGATTCGTCTGTCGGCCTGGTTGGACGAAAGCGGCCAGATCTGCCTGGCCGTGGACGATGATGGTGAGGGCGTGCCCGAGGCCCAGCGCGAGGCTGTGTTCACGCCCTTCAAGCGCCTGGACGGCCCCAAGGAGCGCGGCAGCCGTGGTTTTGGCCTCGGTCTGGCGATCGTGCGCCGCGTCGCCGAAGCCCATGGTGGCCAGGCCTTGATGCAGAAAGCGCCCCAACTGGCCGGTGCTCGCCTGCTGATGCGCTGGCCTGACAGAGAATAGCGCCGGACCGTTTGCGCAAAGGCCCGAACGGTCGACCGAACCCAGCCCGGAATCCACACCTGACCCGACCATGATGTTGAGCCCCTACACCGACGTGCTGCAGGACGAAATGCTGCGCGAGATTGCCCGCCGCGGCGATGTGCGCGCGTTTCCGGCCCTGAGCACCTTGCTGCGCGAAGGCGACACCACCGACGCTTTCTACATCCTGCTCTCGGGGCGGGTGAAGGTGTTCGGCACCGACGCCAAGGGTCGAGAGGTGGTCTACAACACCCTGGGCCCGGGCGAGTATTTCGGCGAGCTGAGCCTGGACGGATCGCCCCGCTCGGCCTCGGTGCAGAGCCTGGAGCCGGTTCACTGCGTGCTGGTGCGGGGCGCCGAGATGCGTGCCTTCCTGGGCCAGCACCCCGATTTCGCCCTGCACCTGATTCGCCACCTGATCGGCCTGCTGCGTCGCGCGACCGACAGCGTCAAGAGCCTGGCCCTGGACGACGTCTACTCGCGCCTGGCCAAGTTGCTGCAGGAAATGGCCGAGCCCGATGCCAGCGGCCGCCTGGTCGTGCCGCACAAGCTCACCCAGCAAGACCTGGCCGAACGCGTCGGCGCTTCGCGCGAAATGATCAGCCGCATCCTGCAACAGCTGGTCAAGGGTGGCTATATCGAGCGCCAGGGCCGGCGCATGGTCTTGCTGAAGAAACTGCCGCCGGGTTGGTGATCTCCTGGCGCAGCCTCAAACGGGCTGGACGCTGTGGCTGATGTTCAGCTTCAACCATTGACCCGGTTGTTGCGGCAGTTGCACCTGGTATTCCTGACCTTGGTGCTCATAGCGCACTGTGTAGTCGCGCACCTGCTCGCGCTGCACGCTGAGCGGGCGGCAGACCTGCACCTGCTGCTGGCTGTAGCTGGGATAGCTCGCCGTCGAGCCTGAGGGTTCGGCCATGCTTTTGCCGATCAGGGCGCCGGTGGCGCTGCCGGCGGCGATGGCCACATGCTTGCCATTGCCCTTGCCGATCTGGCTGGCCAGCAGACCACCAGCCAGGGCGCCGAGCACCGCGCCGCCGGTGCCGCTCATGCCGGCCTGGCTGGCCACGGGCGGCTGCACCACCTGCTGGGTTTCATAGCTGCATTGCTGACGCGTCTCGGTGATGCGCTCCAGATTCGGGGTCGACGAGATCACCCGCACCAGGGTGCTGCTGTTTGCCTGAGGGCCCAGGGATTGGGCGCGCACCTCGGCCGGCAGGCCGGCGAACAGCACGGCGCTCAAGCCCAGTGCCAGGGTGCTGGCGGCGATGTTCTGGGCCGGGCTGCGTTCGGCGATGCTTTGCTCAGCCAGGGCCGACAGCTGCTGCAGCGGGCGTGCCTCGGGGCGGGCGCGGCGGCTGTTGAACTTGCGCTGGAAGGGGCTGAGGGTGGTGGCCAGGGCGTGCATGGTGAGGTCTCCGTTGAAGCTGTTGTGTCGATGAACAGCATTGTCAAAAACCTCGACCTGAAAGTCTGTAGCGCTTGCGTGCGCCGAGTTTGACCAACTGTGACAGCCTGCGCTTGCAGAGTGCGCAGGTCGCGTCGGGATCGCAAATCCGTGGGCTACCTTGGCCTTTCAAGTCGGCCCTTCTGTCTCGCGAAGCGGTACAGCGCAGAGCAAAGGTTCAAGAAAAGGGCCTGAGCGATACTCGCCACGTCAGAAAACAACCAGACTTTCAGGGAGCTTTGGGATGATCTTCCGAGTTTTCACCGCTGCCATGGCGTCGGTCGCGTTTTGCCTCGGCGCCAATGCCGTGCCGGTCAAGCTCGACTCGGGGCGCTGCCCGGTCAAGCCGCCACCTCAGCTCGATTACCGCAGCTTGCCTAACGGTGAGTTCTTGCTCACCGCGCGGTTTCTTTTGAAGGCCGACGGCAGCATCGAGCAGATCAAGGTGGAAGGAAAGGGCCCTGAGAGTTTCCGACGCGCCATCGCCGCGGCCGTTTTGCGCTATGAATGCCTGCCCGCCGAGGCCGACCAGGAGATCGCATCCGAGTTTCGGATCAGCATTTCCTAGGCCTTGAACAAAGCTGCGGTGTGCTGCAGACCTTCGTGGGTGTTCAGCGTCAGCAAAAAATTCCGTAAAACCAGGCATGGGCCGCGTTTTCGCGACCGAACATCTTGTCTTTGAACCTGACCCTGACTGAGGGAAATGAGCCCGCACTTCGGCTGTATCGCTCGGTGGGCTTTGTCACCTGGGGCATTCAGGCGGAGGCGATTCGTACCGAAGCCGGCCTCAAGGGCAAGGTGCACATGTCATTGGCGTTGCCCAGGCCTCGCAGCGCGGCCTGAGCTTGCGTTCACAGCAGCGCCTCCGGCCCCGGGTGTCGGTACACCAGCCCCTCGCCGCCGCGAAACGGCATCACACGTTCCAGCGTCGCACCGACGCGTTGGGCTACTTGCGCAGACGCATGGTTGCCGGACGCGATCACGCTGACCGCGGTGTGCCAGCCAAAATGGCTGTAGGCCGCGCGCAGGGCGGCGCGGGCGGCCTCGGTGGCATAGCCCTGGCCCTGGGCTTCGGGAAGCAGGGCCCAGGTGATCTCGGGCTCCACCCAGCCTTCCGGGAACCAGAGCCCGGACAGGCCCAGAAACACACCGTCTGACTTGCGCTCCAGCGCCCAGGGGCCGTAGCCGCGCAAAGCCCAGTGGCCGAAGTAGGCCGCGAATTTGCGCCACGCCTCGTCGCGGCCGCAGGGGCCGCCGTAGGTGGCCGACACGGGACTGGCGAAGAAACGGGCCATGCCTTCGAAATCAGCTTCGGCAAAGGGCCGCAGGTGCAGGCGCTCGGATTCGAAGCTGGGGATGGTGAGGCCGCAGAGTGCTGCTTTGGGCATTGGGGGAAGGGCAGGAGTGCAAGCGCTCAGCTTAGCCGCTGCCGCCGTTCCTTCACTCAGTGCGTGCGTTTGCGGGCGACTGAGCCGGTGTTCGGGCTACCGCCTGCTTCGCCGTGGGCGACGGCGCTCGACCAAAGCTCTTGCCGGGCCAGCTCGGTGGCCGTGGCGGCATCGGCGGTGACCAGAAACTCCGTGCTGCTGCGCTCGACGAAATAGGCGCTCTTGAAGCGCAAGAGCAGTTCACCCAGGGCCTGGCGAGCTTGGCGTGGTGCGCCGTTGAAGGTGAGGGTCAGCGTGGTCATGCTTGGGGCTTTCTTGAGAACGTGCGGCTCAGGATGTACGAGCAGCTGATTCCAGAACGTCGCAGCTTGATTCCGGTTGACGCCGGGCAGGCACCTGCCGCTGGCAGTCGCGCGAGGCGCAACCACTGGGATTGAACCGTTTGGCCTGCATATCGTTCTTTTGCGGGTGTCGATTGCGGCCACAATCGGCGCAGCATCCTGCTGCAATGTCTAAACCGTTCCCCTCGCTGGGTTCGTGGCTTGACGCAGGTGCAGCTAGGGGAACGAAATGGATGTCAAACAGGCTCGGCTACTCTTGGTCGATGATGATCCGGGCAATTTGCGACTGCTGAGTCGCATGCTCGGTGAGTTCAGCAATCAACGGCTCGCGACTTCGGGTGCCCAGGCTTTGCTGTTGGCGCGCGCCGATCCGCCCGACCTCGTCATCGCGGACATGAAGATGCCCGGGCTCTCCGGCGACCAGCTTTGTAGCCTGATCCGGAGCGACCCTCTGCTCGCCGATGTTCCGGTCATGATCGTGACCAGCGATGATTCCAACGAAACCCGGATCAAGCTGCTGCAACTGGGCGCTGCTGATTTCATCTGCAAGCCCGTGAATCCGGAGCAACTGCTGGCTCGCGCTCAGGCTCTGCTCAGAAACGCCGCGCTGCTCAAGCGCTCCCTGCTTGAAAGGGCAGCGCAGAGGCCCGGGCCCTCGCCCTCGCCCTCGCCCTTGCGCAGCTCGGGCCCCCTCAAGCTGCTCGCGGTGGACGACGATGAGAGCGCCATCGAAGTGTTGAGGTACTCGTTGCACGGGATGGGCGAGGTGCGCGCCGTCCAGTCGGGTCAGGAGGCCTTGGCACTCGCGGACTCATGGTTCCCGGACATTGTTTTGCTCGATGCCAGCATGCCCGAAATGGATGGGTTTGAAGTCTGCAGAGCATTGAAGGCCCGCCCGGCTCAGCTCCATGTGCCGGTGGTCTTCGTCACCCAGTTCTCGGACCCATCGAGCGAGACGAAAGCGCTTGAGTTGGGCGCGGCCGACTTCATCTCCAAGCCCTATTCGCACGCTGTCTTGAAGGCGCGGGTGCGCAATTTGCTGGACTTGAAGCGCCGCACCGACGCCGAACTGTTTGCCGCGGCCCAGCAGGGGCATCGCCTGGCCACCGAGCGCATCGGTGCGGTGATCGAAGGCGCATCGGATGCCATCGTCACCGTGGACAGTACAGCTTGTGTGGTTTTAATGAATGTCGCCGCGGGGCGTATGTTTCATGTCGATCACAGGAGTGCCGAGGGGCGCCTCATTGCTGAGCTGCTTGGCCCCGAGCTGGCCGAGCTGGCCGCGGCGCAGCCAGCCGCCATCGGCCAAAGCTTGTCACTCAGCCGCCCAGATGGCGCCGCAGTGCCTCTGGAAGTGTCAGTTTCACGCGTGGGCTGTGGCTTGCTGGAGTTGACCACCCTGATGTTGCGAGACCTCAGCGTGCGCGAGCAGTTGGAGGCAGAGTCCAGGGCGCGCGCCGTGGCCGAAGCCACGAGCCGGACCCGGGCCATGATGCAGGCCTACATCGCGCACGAAATGGGCAACCCCTTGAATGGCATGCTCGGCTGCGCACAGTTGCTGCAAGCTGACGAGCAGTCTCCCTTGACGGCAGCGCAAGCACGCCGAGTCGAAATGATCCGGGCGAGCGGCGAGCAACTCAAGGCACTGATGCGCGACCTGGTGGACCTCGAACATCTGGAACGGGGTCAGGTCGGCGTCGAGATTGCGCCGGTCGATGTGGTGGCTGTGGCAGACCGCTCCTTGCGGGAGGTGTCGAGCCTGGCCGAGCAGGGCGAAGTGGAGCTTCGCAAAGGGCCCTGCAGCGAGGGGCTGCGCGTGATGGCGGACGCCCAGCGGCTCCAGCAGTGCCTGGTCAATCTGCTGAGCAATGCCGTCAAATACAACCGCAAGGGGGGCTGCGTCGAGCTGACGATCTCGCCCGACTGGCAAGCGGGGCTTGTCAAGATCAGCGTCCGGGACGAGGGCCTGGGCATGGACGCCGCGCAGTGTGAACATCTCTTCGAGCCTTTCAATCGGCTCGGTCGCCAGCATTCCTCAACACCGGGCACGGGCCTCGGCCTGGTGGTCACTCAGCAACTCGTGGCCGCCATGGGCGGCCGCATCGAGGTGACGAGCCGGATTGACGAGGGCAGCTGCTTCTTCATCACCTTGCCCTCCAGCCCCACTTGAACGGGTATTCTTCGCAGCAACGCACTTCATAGGCCTGCACGATGCCGCAAAAAATTCTCCTCGTGGACGACGATCTGTCGTCGATCCGTTTGATGTCCAACGTGCTGATGGATCTCGGAGCGATTCAGTTCGCGACCAGCGGGCAGGATGCGCTTCGGCTCATTCATGAGCAGGCGCCCAGCGTCATCGTCTTGGACTCCGAGATGCCCGGCATGGGCGGATTTGAGCTGTGCCAGATCCTCAAGTCCAACCCGGTCACGGCAGAGATTCCGGTCGTGTTTGTCACCAGTCATGCAACCGAAGACTTCCAGGTCACGGGCTTTGACCTTGGGGCTGCGGATTTCATCGCCAAACCGGTCAGCCCGGTCTTGCTGCTGGCGCGTGTTCGTACCCAGTTGCGATTGGCCCAAGCCACCAGCGAACTGCACCGGGTTGCAACCACCGACGCCCTCACCCAGGTCCCCAATCGCGGGCGATTTGACGAGGTGCTGCAGGTGGAGTGGGCACGCTGCCGACGCGCCGGAGAAGCCTTGTGTTTGATGATGATCGATGTCGATCACTTCAAGCTGTTCAATGACTGCTATGGGCATCCAGCCGGCGACGCCTGTCTGATGCGCGTGGCGCAAGCTTTGCGCGCGGTCTGCCTCAGGCCCGGCGACATGGTCGCGCGCTACGGCGGGGAAGAGTTCGTGTTGCTGATGCCGAAGACGGCGCGGGCCGGCGGCATGCATATGGCGTCGCGAGTTCTGGCCGCGATTGCTGACCTGGGCCTGCCCCACGCAGCCTCCTTGACGGCAAACCATGTCACCGTGAGTGTGGGTCTGGGCATCTACGACGCGGAAAGCCCGGGGTGGCAGCCCGGTGGTAACGGGTCACGCGAGCTGGCTGTCCTGGCGCCGCCACTGTCGGCCGAAGATTTGACCCGCGCTGCAGACCGGGCGCTATATGCTGCCAAGGTGGCCGGTCGCGCCCGGGCCTACCAATTGGATCTGGGGGACCTGGGCGTGGCACCATCCAGCGTGGAGTTCACGGCGGCCAATTAGGCGGCCACGCCGCTTGTCGAATGGCTCGACGCGAGAGACAGGGGATGCACCGATGAAGTCAGTTCCACGCGTGCCGCAGGCCGTGCTTGGTGTCGTTTTGATCGGGCTGCTGCTCACAGCGGTCGCTGCGGCGTGGCAGGTGCAGCGCAACCAGCGCACCATCGATGAGGCCTTTGCTCGATTGACGGAGCAGGTTTCGGGGGGCGTTTCCAATGCCATGACTCGTTGTGCCTTCGGCTTGCGAGGCGCTCGCGGTGCAGTCATCAGCGCCGGTCCTGACCAGATCTCGCGCGCTGGGTTTCTTCGTTATGCGAAGTCGCGCAAGATTGATGTAGAGTTTCCCGGGGCGCGCGGCTTTGGCTATATCCGGCGTGTGGCGCCGGCTGACGAAGCCAGCTTCCTGGCGGCAGCCCGTCGCGATGGCAAGCCCGACTTCAGCATCAGGCAGTTTGAAGCGCACAGCGGCGACCGTTTCATCATCCAGTACATCGAGCCGGCAGAGCGCAATGCCGCTGCCATCGGGCTCGACATCGCTTCTGAAGCCAATCGTCGAGAGGCGGCGCTGCGCGCCATACGGGAGGATGGCCCCATCCTGACCGGCCCGATCACGCTCGTCCAGGCACAGGGCAAGCCCAAGCAATCCTTTCTGCTTCTGCTGCCGGTGTATCAGAACGATGCGGACCTGGGCTCCCCGGCGGCGCGCGAAGCGGCCACAAAGGGCTGGGCGTATGCGCCCTTGTCCATTGAAGATGTCTTGCTCACCCTCGATGCCCCGAACGGCGATTACACGCTGACCTTGCGGGACCGAACCGGGGCATCGGCCGATCAGGAGGTGCCACCGTTCTACAGCACACAGCCCGATGGCGAGGCCCGCCCGGCAGTGGCTGTGGCCCACCGGCCGATCCAGATCTATGGCCGGGAGTGGATCGCTGAAATCCGTGCCACGCCGGATTTTGTCGCCTCGCTTCGCCTGCTCTCGCCGGGCTTGCCGGCTGCGGGCGGTGTCGGGCTGACCCTCTTGCTGGCGGCTGTGGCCTGGCTGCTCAGCCAGGCCGCCCGGCGGGACGCTGAATTGCTGGCCGAACAGGCCCATCGCGCCGCGCTGGTCGAGTCTTCATCCGACGCCATCATCGGTGCGAACCTGGACGGCAAGATCACCAGCTGGAACCCCGCAGCACAAGCCATCTTCGGCTTCGCCGCCGAGGACGTGCTGGGTCAGCCGATGGACATCCTGCTGCCAGCCAGCGATGGGACCCTGGGTCAGGGGGAGGCGCTGGAGCGAATCGCCCGGAATGAAGTGGTGGCGGCCTATGACACGGTGCGCCGCACCCGTGATGGGCGAGAGCTGGACGTGACCGTGTCGGTCGTTCCGGTTCGAGACCTCGGCGGGCGGGTCATCGGGCTGGCCAAGACGATTCGCGACAACAGCGAGCGCAAGGCTGCCGAGCGCGGCCTGCAAACGCTGGCGCAGCATCTGGAGGCGACGGTCGCGGAACGCACGGCCGGCTTGGAGGCTGCCAAGCGAGACTTGCGCACCATCCTGGATGCGCTGCCGTCCATGGTGGGCTACTGGGACGCCGGCTTGCACAACCGCTTTGCGAACAAGGCGTATCAAGACTGGTTTGGCGTCTCGCCGGAGGCCCTGACGGGCAAGACCCTGCAGGAACTGCTGGGTTCCGAGCTGTTCGAGCGCAACCGCCCCTTCGTTGAGGCGGCTCTGAGCGGCGAAGCCCAGACCTTCGAGCGTGACCTTCCGCGGCCCGGCGGACCCGGTTCAAGGCATTCGCTGGCGCATTACCTGCCGGATCTGGTCGATGGCGAGGTGCGCGGCTTCTATGTGCTGGTGCACGACGTGACTGAACTCACTGAGACGCGCAGGCAGGCTGCCGCCGCGCAGCGCGACAACGAGTTCCTGCTCCAGACGATTCACCAACACGCGATTGTTTCGGTCACCGATGCCCGGGGCATCATCACGGACGCCAACGAGGCGTTTTGCAAAATCTCGGGCTATGCGCTGGACGAGCTGCTCGGGCAGACGCACCGCATCGTCAACTCGCGCGCGCATTCAGAGGGCTTCTGGGTCGAAGTCTGGCGAACGATTGCCAACGGCCGGGCCTGGCGCGGCGAAGTCTGCAATCGGGCCAAGGATGGCTCGCTGTACTGGGTGGACAGCATCATCGCCCCCTTTGCCGACGATCAAGGTCGGGTTCAGCGCTACATCTCGATCCGGTTTGACATCACCGAACGCAAGCGCTCGCGCGCGCAGTTGGATGCGACTCACGAGCGTCTGGCGTTGGCCGCCGACGCCGCAGGCATTGGTTGCTGGGAATATGAGCTCCAGTCCCAAGTGTTGCACTGGGACGATCAGATGTACCGGCTGTACGGAAGAACTCGCGCGGGTGACGCAGAGCCCTACGCCGTATGGTCTCAGAACGTCCACCCCGACGATGTAGCCGCCTCGGAGCAGGCCCTGCGCGACTGCATCGCAGGCCTGCGGGACTTCAACGTGGAGTTCAGAGTTGTGTACCCGGACGGACGCATTCGCCATATCTGTGCGGCCGCCAAAACATACCGAGATGAGTTCGGCACCGCCGTCCGCATGGTGGGCGTCAACTGGGACATCACGGAGCGCAAACAGTCCGAAGTGGAGCTCGCGTCTGCGACTTCCTTGCTGAGAACCGTGCTGGCTTCGGCCACCGACGTCTCCATCATTGCGACCGATGCCGACCTGGTCCTCCGTGTGTTCAACCGTGGCGCGGAGCGCTTGCTGGGCTATACCAGCCAAGAAGTGGTCGGCATTGAAACTCCGGGGCTGATTCACGATCCGCTGGAGGTCCGGCAAAGAGCGCAGGAGCTGTCTGCCAGTGCGGGGCGCTTGATCGCAGCAGGGGACTATTTCAAGGATCCGCTGGCGCATGGAAGTGCCCGAGAATGGCGCTACACCCGAAAAGACGGGACGACGGTGCTGGTCTCCTTGATCGTCACCGCCATGCTTGACCAGGCTGGCACTCCGCTGGGATACCTGGGTATCGCCTATGACGTCACCGCGCAGAAGGAGCAAGAGCAAGCCTTGCTGCGCGCGAAGCAGGCGGCCGAGAAGGCCAGCCTCGCCAAGAGCCAGTTCCTGGCCAATATGAGCCACGAGATCCGCACGCCCATGAACGCCATCATTGGGCTCGGCTATTTGCTGGAGCAGACCCACCTGGATGGGCAACAGGCCGACTTCTTGCAGAAGATGACGCGCGCCAGCAAGGGTTTGCTGGGTGTCATCAATGACGTGCTGGACCTCTCCAAGATCGAGGCGGGTGAGCTGAGCATCTCGATGGATGTCTTCGAGCCCGCGGCCTTGCTGGACTATCTGTGCGATGTGCTGCAGGCTCAGGCGACCCTCAAGAAGATCTCCCTGTCGCTGGAGATGCCCGCTGATTTGCCCGCCTATGTCAAAGGCGATGCACTCCGCTTGAACCAGATCCTGACCAATCTGTTGGGCAATGCCATCAAGTTCACCGAACAAGGGGGTGTGCGTCTGCTCGTCCAAGTGGTCGATGCCGATGCAGATCGCGTCCAGCTGCGCTTTGAGGTGCATGACTCCGGCATCGGCATCAGCCCGGACAGTGCCAAGCTGCTGTTTCAGCCCTTTGCGCAGGCCGACAACTCCATCACGCGTCGCTTCGGCGGCACGGGGCTGGGTCTGTCGATCGTCAAGCAACTGGCGGAGATGATGGGCGGGCGCGTCGGTGTGGACAGTGCGGTGGGCACAGGCAGCTGTTTCTGGGTCGAGCTGCCCTTCGCCATCGCCAGTGCGCCACAGGACCGACCGCAACAGCCCGATCGGGATTTCTCCGCTGGGTCCGCCCTGGCCGGCATTCGCATCTTGGTGGCCGACGACAGCCAGATCAATCTGGAGGTCGCCAAGCGCATTCTTGAAGGCGAGGGCGCCGAAGTCGCCATGGCCGTGAACGGGCAAGTGGCCGTGGCTTATCTGCAGGCGCAACCTGATGGCTGCGACATCGTCCTGATGGACGTTCATATGCCCGTGATGGACGGCCTCACGGCGACCCAAACGATTCGGAATCAGCTGGGTTTGACCCTGCCCATCGTGGCCTTGACCGCCGGCGCCCTGGCCAGCCAAAGGCAGGAGGCGGAGCACGTCGGCATGAGCGACTTTGTCGTCAAGCCTTTTTCTCCCCACGAACTGGTTGCTTGTATCCGCAAGTATGTCCATGTTGGTGTCCAGGCGCGCCATCCTTCCCCCGGCGAGGCGGCGTCGAGCCTTGCTCGACCTGCGGCTGAGGACTGGGGCCACTGGCCTGAGTTGCCGGGCATCGCAGGCGCGGAAGTGGCGATGCGCCTGGGCGGAGATCAGGCCTTGTTTGCGACGCTGCTGAAGTACCTGGTCTCAGAGTTTCCAGAGTTTCCGCTGTTGACCGCGGATGAAGACCTGCACGGGTTGGCGGCCCGCGTGCACAAGCTCAGAGGCGGTGCCGGCAATGTGGGCGCCGTGGGTGTTCATCGGGTCGCCACTGACATCGAGGCCGCATGCCGCGCAGGCGATCACGAGCAGGTTGCTGCCTTGCTTCCTGTGTTGAATGCCGCCCTGAAAGAGCTGGCGACAGGCGTCGAGGCGTGGCGGGCGGAGCAGGCGAAACGTCCGAGCGCGACCCCATCGGGGCCGGCGGCGCGTGTGTTGAGCCGCAAAGACATGGAGTCGCTGCTCGAATTGCTCAAGCAACAGCACATCTCCGCGCTCGACCTGTTCGAGGAGCTGGCTCCGGGCCTGGAGGCGTCATTGGGTACGGCCGCCTTTGAGCGCTTGCGCTCGCACATCGAGCAACTCCAGTTTGCCGATGCGGCCATGGAACTGGACACGGCAATCACGGACTTGCCTGCGAGCTAACTTCTACGTTGCCGGGTGCCTCACCCCTGAATCACCCCCAGCTCGACCGCCGCAGCGCCACCGCCTCGCGCACCAGGGGCATCAGCGCATCGGCTTGGCCGCCGTCAATGGCACCGAGGAATTCGCGCCGCATGCGCGGCTCCCAAAACTTCTGAATATGGCCGGCGATGCCGTCCAGGGCTTCGGCGTGGTCGGGCATGGCCTGGAAGAAGGTGCCGATCTGGTTGGCCATGCGGACGAGTTTTTCAATGTCCATGGGTGGGCTTGAAGTTGGGGTCGGGTTCGGGTTCGGGGTCTTGGAGGTCCAGCCGCTCGGGGTGGCAGTAGACGACCAGGTCCTGGCGGCGTGCGAAGCCGACCAGGGTCATATTGGCACGCGCGGCGGTGGCCACGGCGAAAGGGGTGGGGGCGGACACGGCCGCGAGCAGGGGCACGCCGGCGCTGGCGGTTTTCTGCACCATTTCGAAGCTGGCGCGGCTGGTGACGGCGATGAAGCCTTCACCGGCTTTGACCTCATGCCGGGCCAGGGCGCCGATCAGCTTGTCCAGGGCGTTATGGCGGCCGACGTCTTCGCGCAGCCATTTCACCTCGCCCTCGGCCGAGCACCAGGCGGCTGCGTGGACGGCGCCGGTGGCCTGCTGCAAGGTCTGGTGCTCAACGAACTGGCCCATGGCCCGGGCAATCGCCGCACGGCTGAACAGCCGGCCCTGGCCCGGCGCGGCCAGCTCCGGCAGATGGCGCGCCACCTGGGCCAGGCTTTCGGTGCCGCAGAGCCCGCAGCCGGTGCGACCGGTCATCGAGCGGCGGCGGTCTTTCAAGCGGGCGAAGGCCTCGCCGCCGATGCGCAGGTGCAAGGTGATGCCTTGCTCGCTGCTTTCTTCCTCGACGCTGAACAATTCGTGTGGCGTGCTCAGGATGCCTTCGCTGAGCGAAAAGCCGAGCGCGAACTCCTCCAGGTCCAGCGGCGTGGCCAGCATCACTGCATGCGAGATGCCGTTGTATTCCAGGGCCACCGGCACTTCTTCGGCCACCCAGTCGTCCACCGCGAAGGCCGCGCCCGCGCGCACACCCTGCACCGGCAGCACGCGTGCGCCTTCGCAGAAGCTGGGGCGCGCCGCGCCAACCCCGGCGCTTAGCGCTGGGGCCGGGGCCGGGGCTGCCGGTTTGCCGCTGTGCTCACTTGCCATGGGCGCCTTCGGGCTGGCGGGCTTGTTGCAGCGCGTCTTGCTGGGCCTGGTTGAAGCGGCTGTACTCGCGCTGCCACTCCGAGGGCTGCTGCACCGGCATCACCTGCACGGCGGTCACCTTGTACTCGGGGCAATTGGTGGCCCAGTCGGAGTTGTCGGTGGTGATGACGTTGGCGCCCGACTCCGGGAAGTGGAAGGTGGTGTAGACCACGCCCGGCTGCACCCGTTCGGTGACGGTGGCGCGCAGCACGGTGTCGCCGGCGCGGCTGGCGATGCCCACCCAGTCGTCGTCCTTGATGCCGCGTTCTTCGGCGTCATGCGGGTGGATCTCCAGGCGGTCCTCGCTGTGCCACTGGTTGTTGGGCGTGCGCCGGGTTTGCGCGCCCACGTTGTACTGGCTCAGGATGCGGCCGGTGGTCAGCAGCAGCGGGAACTTGCGCGTCACCTTTTCATCGGTGGGCACGTACTGGGTGATGATGAAGCGGCCCTTGCCGCGCACGAATTTGTCCACGTGCATGATGGGCGTGCCGGCCTCCTCGGTGTGCTCGTTGCAAGGCCATTGCACGCTGCCCAGGCGTTCGATCTTCTCGTAGCTGACGCCGGCGAAGGTTGGGGTTAGCGCGGCGATCTCGGCCATGATCTCCTCGGGATTCTTGTAATCCATCGGATAGCCCAGGGCCTGGGCCAGCTTCTGCGTCACCTCCCAATCGGCATAGCCGGCCAGCGGCGGCATGACCTTGCGCACGCGGCTGATGCGGCGCTCGGCATTGGTGAAGGTGCCGTCCTTTTCCAGGAAGCTTGATCCGGGCAGGAAGACATGGGCGTACTTGGCGGTTTCGTTCAGGAAGATGTCCTGCACCACCACGCATTCCATGGCCATCATGGCCGCGGCCACGTGTTTCGTATTGGGGTCGGACTGCACGATGTCCTCGCCCTCGCAGTACAGGCCCTTGAAGCTGCCCGAGAGCGCCGCGTCGAACATATTCGGGATGCGCAGGCCCGGCTCGGGGTTGATGCTCACGCCCCAGGCCGCTTCGAACTGCGCGCGCACGGTGCTGTCCGACACATGGCGGTAGCCCGGCAGCTCATGCGGGAAGCTGCCCATATCGCAGCTGCCCTGCACATTGTTCTGGCCGCGCAGCGGGTTCACGCCCACGCCTTCGCGGCCGACATTGCCGGTGGCCATGGCCAGGTTGGCAATGCCCATCACCATGGTCGAGCCCTGGCTGTGCTCGGTGACGCCCAGGCCGTAGTAGATGGCGGCATTCGGCCGACGCGTGACGGCGGCCGTTCCATCGCTCGCGCCTGTCGCGTACAGCCGCGCCGCGCCGCGCAGCTCGGCGGCCGGCACGCCGCTGGCGGCCTCCAGCGCCTCGGGCGAGTTCTCGGGCCGGGCCACGAACTCACGCCACTGATTGAAGCTCTTGGGGTCGCAGCGCTCGGCCACATAGGCTTCATTGACCAGGCCCTCGGTGACGATGACATGGGCCAGGGCGGTGATCACCGCCACATTGGTGCCGGGCTTGAGCTGCAGATGGTGGGCCGCCTGGATGTGGGGCGACTTGACCAGGTCGATGCGGCGCGGGTCCACGACGATGAGCTTGGCACCCTCGCGCAAACGGCGCTTCATGCGCGAGGCGAACACGGGGTGCGCCTCGCTGGGGTTGGCGCCGATGACCATGATCACATCGGCCTTCTCCACCGACTTGAAGGTCTGCGTGCCGGCCGAGGTGCCCAGGGTCTGGCCCAGGCCGTAGCCGGTGGGCGAGTGGCAGACGCGAGCGCAGGTGTCGACGTTGTTGTTGCCGAAAGCCGCGCGGATCAGCTTCTGCACGAGGTAGGTTTCCTCGTTGGTGCAGCGCGAGGAGGTGATGCCGCCGATCGAATCCTTGCCATGCTTGGCCTGGATGCGGCGGAACTCGCTGGCCGCGTGGTTCAGCGCCACCTCCCAGCTGACCTCTTGCCAGGGGTCCTGGATGCTGGCGCGGATCATGGGCTTGGTGATGCGGTCCTGGTGGGTGGCATAGCCCCAGGCAAAGCGGCCCTTGACGCAGCTGTGGCCCTCGTTGGCCTTGCCGTCCTTCCAGGGCACCATGCGCACGACTTGCGTGCCCTTCATCTCGGCCTTGAAGCCGCAGCCCACGCCGCAGTAGGCGCAGGTGGTGATGACGCTGTGCTCGGGCTGACCCAGCCAGATGACGGACTTTTCCTGCAGCGTGGCCGTGGGGCAGGCTTCGACGCAGGCGCCGCAGCTCACGCATTCCGATTCCATAAAGGGCTGGTCCTGGCCCGGCGACACGCGCGACTCAAAGCCGCGGCCCGAGATGGTCAGCGCAAAGGTGCCTTGCGTCTCTTCGCAGGCGCGCACGCAGCGGTTGCAGACGATGCACTTGCTCGGGTCGTAGGTGAAGTAGGGGTTGGACTCGTCCTTCTTCGAGTCGCAGTGGTGGGCGCCGGCCGCGGCCCCAACGCCGTAGCGCACATTGCGCAGGCCCGTCACGCCGGCCATGTCCTGCAGCTCGCAATTGCCATTGGCCGAGCAGGTCAGGCAGTCCAGCGGGTGGTCGGAGATGTAGAGCTCCATCACGCCCTTGCGCAGATCCTGCAGCTTGGGCGTCTGGGTCTTGACCTTCATGCCAGCCTCGGCCGGCGTGGTGCAGCTGGCGGGATAGCCCTTGCGGCCCTCCACCTCCACCAGGCAGAGCCGGCAGGAGCCAAAAGGCTCCAGGCTGTCGGTGGCGCAGAGCTTGGGCACCTTGATGCCGGCGTCCACAGCGGCGCGCATCAGCGAGGTGCCCTTGGGCACGGTGACCGGGAAGCCGTCGATTTCCAGCGTCACTTCTTCGGTCGATTCCCGGCGCGGGGTGCCGTGGTCGATGTCTTGCTTGAGATGATCCAACATGGTGATCTGCTCCTGAGCGGGCCGTGTTCAGGCCGCAGCCTGGTCGGGCGCGGCAAGACCGAAGTCCTGCGGGTAGTGGTTCAGCGCCGAGAGCACCGGGAACGGCGTCATGCCGCCCATGGCACAGAGCGAACCGTGGGTCATGGTGTCGCAGAGGTCGCGCAGCAGGATCACCTGCTCGGCGCGGTTCTGGTTCTTGCGGATGCGGTCGATGACCTCCACACCGCGGGTCGAGCCGATGCGGCAGGGCGTGCACTTGCCGCAGGACTCGATGGCGCAGAACTCCATGGCGTAGCGGGCCAGCTGGGACAGGTCGGCCGTGTCGTCGTGCACGACGATGCCGCCGTGGCCGACCACGGCGCCCATGGCCGCGTAGGCCTCATAGTCCAGCGGCACATCCCATTGCGACTCGGGCACGTAAGCACCCAGCGGGCCGCCGACCTGCACCGCCTTGATCGGCCGGCCGCTGGCCGTGCCGCCACCGAAGCCGTAGAGCAGCTCGCGCAGCGTCAGGCCGAAGGCTTTTTCGACCAGGCCGCCATGTTTGATATTGCCGGCCAGCTGGAAGGGCAGGGTGCCATGCGAGCGGCCCACGCCAAAGTCACGGTAGGCCTGGGCACCGCGCGCCAGGATGATGGGCGCGCTGGCAAAGGTGATGACGTTGTTGATGACCGTCGGCTGGCCGAACAGGCCCGAGAGCGCCGGCAGCGGCGGCTTGGCGCGCACCACGCCGCGCTTGCCTTCGATGCTCTCCAGCATGGCGGTCTCTTCGCCGCAAACATAACTGCCCGCCGCCTTGCGCACCTCCAGATGGAAGGCCTGGCCGCTGCCGCAGACGCTGTCGCCGAGGAAGCCGGCCGCGGTGGCGCGGGCGATCGCCTCGTTCATCGTCGCGATGGCATGCGGGTACTCGGAGCGGATGTAGATGTAGCCGTCGGTGGCGCCCACCGCCAGCGCGGCGATGGTCATGCCCTCGATCAGCATGAAGGGATCGCCC
>Ga0075158_10001182_pt1 | contig 19969 bp, 17 predicted proteins | sample JI91814BDNA_FD_70968 | JGI IMG/M metagenome (GOLD analysis project Ga0075158, IMG submission 70968) | Wastewater effluent complex algal communities from Wisconsin, to seasonally profile nutrient transformation and Carbon sequestration -... | ecosystem: Engineered > WWTP > Effluent > Algae... | reverse complement strand
GCATTTTGATGTGGTGCCTCCAGGAATCGAACCAGGGACACAAGGATTTTCAGTCCTTTGCTCTACCGACTGAGCTAAGGCACCAGTCCAATATCCAGTGGATATTTGTTCCGGTTTGCGTGTATGCTGTCGTACATTTCTGTAAGGTCTTACAACAAACCGGGCTGCAAAAATACGATTTTTATACATCCGGCAAAATATTTCTAAAAAAATCTTAATTAAAGTTGACCCTCATTTTTAAAATCTATCTTTAACGCAATGAATCTGGCGTTAGATTTTGGTAATACCCGCATTAAAGCGGGCTTTTTTGAGGAAAATAACCTCGTAGAAACCCGTATTTTTAATTCCGAAAAAGAACTGTTAGGCGCTATACCTTCCTTATCCGAAGTGAAACACTGTATCCTGGGTTCGGTCACTGGTCAACATCCACAGGTGCAGCAACTCCTGGCCACCCATACACGCGTGATGGTCTTTGAAGTGAACACGCCCATCCCGCTTAAAAATTTGTACAAAAGCGCGCTCACTCTGGGTTCCGATCGCATCGCTGCTTCCATTGGCGCATACCAGTTTTACCCTGGGCAGCATGTGCTTACGATCGACGCGGGTACCTGCATCAAATACAACTTTGTAAATAAAGAGAATGAGTATCTGGGTGGCGCTATATCACCGGGCATCCCCATGCGATTAAAAGCCATGCACCATTATACACATGCGTTGCCATTGGTAGAAACAGACAAAAATTATCATAAATTAACGGGCCAAACTTCTACCGAATCGCTCTTAAGCGGAGCGTTAATTGGCGCCGTAGCCGAAGTGGATGGCATGATCCAGCGCTACCTCGATCTGTATACCGATTTGCAGGTGGTGCTTACCGGTGGCGATTCCGATTATTTGTGCAAACAACTTAAAAACCGTTTCTTTGCCGACCAGCATTTACTGCTGTATGGCTTAAATACCATTTTAAACTATAACGTTGAAAAATAACTTACACATTCCCTTTTACCTTGCCCTGTTAATTCCCTTTTTGGGTAGGGGTCAAAATAACACCTTCAGTCCTTATTCGCGCTATGGGCTTGGGGAACTAACCCAACCGACGTTTGCGCACAACACCGGCATGGGGGGTGCTTACATTGCGCTTAAGCCAGATTCCTTAATGCCCATTTTTATTAACGCGGGCAACCCTGCGTCTTATGCGCTGATCAAACTCACCTCGCTGGAGGTTGGCGGTAGCGGCATTTACACAAATTTTAAGGGCAGTAATTCTTCCCTCACCAAATGGTCTACCAACTTTGCTTATGGCGCGTTGGGCTTTCCTATTCGTAAAAATGGCGGAGCGGCCCTTGGCATTATGCCATATAGTAATGTGGGTTACGACCTTCAAACAACAGCCGACGAAACAGGCATTGGTAATGTAAATTATCTTTACAGTGGCAGCGGCGGTCTCACTAAAGCGTTTATCGGATACGGGGTTATGCCCTTTAGTGAACGCTTAAATAAACTCAGAAGAGCTCATTTAAACCTGCCGGATTCTGTAAAAAAAATATCTCATAAAGCCTATGGTCGGCGGGAATTGGGCAGCGAACTGCTTAGTGACTTCTCGATCGGCTTCAATGTCAATTACCTGTTTGGCAGCATCGAAAACACTACCAAAGTAGTGTATCCTAATTCCTCCCTCTATAACAATACCTATCGCCAGCGAACGCTAACGCTTGGCGACTTCACGGGTAACTTTGGCATGCAAACTGCTTTCACCATCGACAGTGTAAACGATCACAAAGGTCGCTTGGCGTTGATTGAAAGGGAGGTAAAAGCGTTAGCGGCCTCGGGAATGTATACGGAAGACCTGCTCAAACAAAAGAGAGACAGCATTAACCGGGTAATGCCTTTGCGTAAAAAAGCTTTAAGAGAAAAGGTGAAATTTACTTTTGGGTATTTTATGGCCCTCAACAATTCACTTAACGCCACCTACAATGCGTCGGTTTACAATTATATTTTGAACGGGGCGGGTGAAGAAATTATTCGCGACACGGCCCTTAACGCTAACAACCAGTCGAGTACCATCAAATTACCTCTGGAGCAGGGTTTTGGTATTGGATTTAAAAAGGGGGAAAAAATTAATCTGGTGGCCGATTTTGCCATTACAGGTTGGCAGGATTTTAAATACCTGGACATTGCCAATGACCTTAAAAATAACTACCGGGCCGCTATTGGCGTCAACTATGTGCCGGAAAAATACGCGGCAGGTAGCGGTGCGTTATTTAAAAGAACTAATTACCGTCTTGGATTTTCCTACCAAACAGGAAACATCAACCTGAAGAACACACTGGTTTCCGATTATTCGGTTTCGGCTGGAGTGGGCTTGCCCGTGGGTATCGGTCGCTTGTCTTCCATGGTAAATCTTAGTGTTCAGGCTGGTCGCCAGGGAACCACTGCCAATAATCTGGTGCAACAAAATTACCTGCGGTTCAATTTTGGTTTTACATTTTGTGACCGATGGTTCCAAAAAATAAGACAAGACTAAGGGTGTTTTTAACGAAAAACATAGCCGCCGTTTTCTCATGTCTGCTGGCCTTTTTCACGGCGTGCACCAACGATCTTAAAGATGTGATGGCCCTGCCGGGCAATAAAAAAAGTCCCTCTCAAATTGGCGATAGTGTGACCATGTTGTACACCGATAGTTCGCAACTAAAAATAATGTTGAAAGCGAATCGGATGCTGGTATTTGACAAAAACGTACTGGAACCCTTTACCATTTTGCCAAAAGGAGTATTTGTTACTTTTTTTGATAACGAAGAAAAAATTTCTACCACGCTGCGCGCCGATTATGGCATCCGATACGATCTTTCAAAACGTATGGAAGCGAAATACGCGGTAGAGGTGGTAAACAACAAAGGTGAAAAACTGGAAACGGAACGCCTCGTGTGGGACGAAAATACCAAACGTATTTATACCGATGCCTACGTGAAAATCACAACGGCTGATGAGGTGATCCGGGGCAAAGGTTTAGAAAGTAACCAGGATTTTACACAGTACAGTTTAAAAAACATTACAGGCACTATTCGCCTTAAAGACGATGAACAATAACATACACAATAAAGCATTTGTTTTGCTTGAACGCCTTTGGCTGGGAGGAATTGCCATTGGCATTGGTGGCGTGATCTATTTTTTAGTGGTAAAAGATAACGACAGCGCCTTATTCTTTTTTGGATTCTTCATCCTTTCTTCCATTATTTATTTAATGCGCAGGCGTCAGGGTAAAAAGCATAAAGCCTACCTCGAGCATAAAGAACGCGAAAATAAAAAGAAACACTAATCAGTTTTGATTTCCGTAAAACCAGACGCTGGTCTTTTAAAAGTGGTGTATGCCTGCTTCATCTATCGCGTACAATCTTACCATTCATATAAAAATTAGGCGGGGTGACTAAATTCCGTGTAACTTTACCTTACAATGGTATTTGTACTTTTTAAAGAAAGTCTGCTGTTTGCCTGGCAATCATTGGTCGTAAATAAATTACGATCGTTCCTGAGTTTATTGGGAATTACCATTGGTATTTTTGCTATTATTTTGGTGTTTACGGTGGTCGATAGCCTCGAAAGCAATGTGCGGGCAAGTATCCAGACTCTGGGAAATAACGTGGTGTACATTCAAAAATGGCCCTGGAGTTTCGGGCCCGATTATCCCTGGTGGAAATACATTAACCGCCCCACACCACAATATTATGAGTTGGATGAATTACAAAAACGCTGTAAAAGTACCGAAGCGCTGGCTTACCGTATGAGCGGCAGGAAAACAATCAAATACAAATCCAGCAGCATACAAAACGCGGTGGTAGGTGGTATTTCGCACGATTTTTATAAGATTCAGAATTTCGATCTTTCATCGGGCCGTTATTTTACCCAAAATGAAACCGACGCAGGGTACCGTGTCGCACTCATTGGGGCAAAAATTGCGGAGGGGTTATTTCCTATGGAGGAGCCTGTTGGAAAAGAAATTAAAATTGCCGGCCAGAAAGCGGTGGTTATTGGTGTCATTAAACAGGAAGGAGAAAGTATGCTGGGTCTTAGTTTTGATTACCAGGTGTTGATCCCCTATAATTTTTCCCGCTACATCATGGATTCCCGTTCCGATAACGCTGACCCGTTTATTTACGCCAAGGCAAAACCCAATGTGTCCAATGCCGAAATGATGGATGAGCTCACGGGTTTGCTTCGAGGTATCCGACGCTTAAAGCCCATGAGTGAACCTAATTTCGCGTTAAACGAAACCAGTCTGATTACCAAAGGATTTGATAGTTTGTTTGAAATCATTGGTTTGGCCGGTTGGATCATTGGTGGTTTTTCCATTTTGGTGGGTGGTTTCGGCATTGCCAACATCATGTTTGTATCTGTAAAAGAAAGAACTAACCTGATTGGGATCCAAAAAAGCCTGGGAGCTAAAAACATCTTTATTCTAGTTCAATTTTTAGGGGAAAGTGTTTTATTAAGCACCGTTGGAGGCTTTTTTGGGTTGCTACTCACTTACTTAATTACCCTGCTCGCCTCTGGCGTATTTGAAATAGGGCAGTTAAGCGGTACCAATATTATTCTCGGATTTACTATTTCTATATTAATAGGCATCATTAGCGGGTTCATCCCTGCCTATAGCGCCAGCCAACTCGATCCTGTAGAAGCCATCCGAAGCAATTAAACCGTAAAGTGAAACGCCCAAAGATCATATCGCTTATTTGCATCATCGGTTACCTCTCCGTGGTGTTCACATTTCCACAGGTGTTTTCGCCCGCCATTAAAAAACTGGGTGTGTTTATGCCGGCTTTATACGGTATTCTGGTGGCGGCCAACTTTATTGGTTGTGTGGGTATCTGGTATTTTAAACAATGGGGAGTGCAACTTTACCTGGCTGCTTTTTTTGCAAAAGTGCTTTTTAACTTGTTTATTAACGAATTAGGTGCCGGATTTTATATCAACATTTCACTCACGGTGATCTTCAGTGTCGTTTTACTGAGATTTTACCCCAAAATGAACCCGAACTTATAAGGTGTTCTATTCCATCACAAAAATGAGGCAAAACGTCTAAAAAAACCTCCCTTTAACACAAAATAGTTGTTTTGTAAAAAATAAATTGTATATCTTTAAGAAAGGAATTGAAAACCCACAAATTCAGTTCACTCAATGAAACGTACATTTTAATCAGTAAAGCGCATGGTTGCCGAAGTAGAAACAGCAGAAATTTTAGAAACCCTTAAGAATTTTTTTGGATTTGACGGCTTTAAGGGAAATCAGGAACAAATCATAAAAAGCTTGCTTAGTGGTAAGGATACGTTTGTAATAATGCCAACCGGCGGAGGAAAAAGCCTCTGTTATCAATTACCCGCTATTTTAAATGAAGGTACGGCGATTGTGGTATCACCTCTTATTGCCTTAATGAAAAACCAGGTGGATGCCATTCGTGGTTTTAGTAACGAAAATGGCATTGCCCACTTCCTTAACTCCTCCTTAAATAAAAGTGACATTGCCCAGGTTAAAAAAGATGTTATTTCCGGAAAAACAAAACTCCTGTATATAGCGCCTGAAACCCTTACCAAAGAGGAAAACATTAATTTTTTCAAAGAATTTAAAATCTCCTTTTTTGCCATTGATGAAGCCCATTGTATTTCGGAGTGGGGGCACGATTTCAGACCTGAATACCGGCGCCTGAGGCCCATCATTGATGCGGTTGGCAATGTGCCTGTAATGGCGCTTACTGCTACCGCCACCCCTAAAGTTCAGCAGGACATTCAAAAAAACCTGGGGATGATGAGCGCCAACCTGTTCAAATCTTCCTTTAACCGATCCAATTTATACTATGAAGTACGTTCAAAACAAAACGTAAACAAGGAAATTATTAAATATGTAAAACAAAACAGCGGTAAAAGCGGAATAATTTATTGCCTGAGCCGCAAAAAAGTAGAGGAAATTGCCGAAGCGTTAAAGGTAAATGGTATCAAGGCCGCCCCTTATCATGCCGGGCTCGACGCCAAGGAACGTGCCAAAACCCAGGATGGTTTTTTGATGGAAGACCTTAATGTTATCGTAGCAACCATTGCTTTTGGGATGGGAATCGATAAGCCGGATGTGCGTTTTGTGATCCATCACGATATTCCGAAATCGCTCGAAGGGTATTACCAGGAAACTGGCCGTGCCGGACGAGATGGAGGTGAAGGAAAATGTGTTACTTTTTACAGTTACGACGACATTATTAAGCTGGAAAAATTTATGAAGGATAAACCGGTGGCCGAACAGGAAATTGGTAAACAAATGCTGGCCGAAACGGCTTCATTTGCCGAAACCAGCAGTTGCCGCCGCAAATTTATCCTCCATTATTTTGGGGAGGAATTTGATTCGGCAGGTTGCAATGGCATGTGCGATAATTGCAGGCATCCTAAACAGAGTTTTGAAGCGAGAGAAGACCTCGAACTGGTACTTGAATGTGTTCAGGAAATAAAGGAAAAACATAAGATCAAAGATGTGATCAATGTGTTAATGGGAACGTTAACCGCTACGGCCAAAACATACAAACATAACCTGGTAGAAAGCTGGGGCCGGGGAGTGGAAGACGATAAAGATGAAAAATTCTGGCAAGCCGTTTTGCGCCAAACTGTTGTGAATGGCTTTTTGTCTAAAGACATTGAAAACTATGGATTATTGAAATTAACGGATAAAGGCCGCGCGTTCCTGAAAAAACCAGTAAGCGTTAAATTTACCCGCGACCACGATTATAGCGGTGGCGATAAGGACAGCTCAGACGATGATATTATTACCAATGGCAAAGCAGGCGGTGGCGCAGCCGATGAAATTTTATTTTCGTTGCTCAAAGACCTGGTGAAAAAAACCGCAAAAGCCAAAGGGTTACCGCCTTACGTTATTTTCCAGGAGCCTTCTTTAGAGGAAATGGCGATCCAATACCCCATTACTATGGAAGAAATGGTAAAAATAAGCGGTGTTGGTTCGGGAAAGGCTTCTAAATATGGAAAACCCTTCATTGAGCTTATAAAAAAACACGTTGAGGAAAATGAAATTGAACGCCCGGTGGACATGGTCATCAAATCGGTGGTTAATAAATCAGGACTCAAAGTATATATTATCCAGAACATTGACCGTAAAATAGGGTTAATGGAAATGGCCAAAAGTAAAAACCTCACTTTGCCTAACCTGCTCACCGAAATTGAAACCATCGTGGAGTCTGGCACCAAAGTAAATATCAATTATTACATTGATGAGTTGATGGATGAAGAAAAGCAGGATGAAATTATGGAGTACTTTAAGGAAAGTTCCACTGACAGTGTAACCGAGGCTTTAAAGGAGTTAGGAGAGAACGAATACTCTGAAGAAGAAATACGGGTCATGCGGATTAAATTCCTCTCAGATTTTGGTAACTAAAAAGAGTTAACCAGCAGCCAAAATCCTGCCCCTGGTGGCGGGATTTTTTTATATACTAACTTCGGCTTTTTTTCGTTTCTTTAAACACTTTGTTCTCACAACATACCCATAGAATTATTTTTTTATTTGGGCTTTGCTGCCTGGCCTTTGGCATGATGATGGGCACTGTGCCTACCAGTATTCCTCAATTTATCCTGTTGGGCAACTGGTTACTTGAAATGGATTTTAAACGCAAGTGGTATCAGGTAAAAACCAATAAATTGTTTTGGGTGTTAACCAGCATTTTTTTTGTCCATGTGTGTGGGTTGTTTTATACTGAAAACTTACAGGCCGGTTGGAACGATGTGAGAACAAAACTTCCTCTCCTGTTTTTGCCGGTTGTTTTTTTTACAAATAAGCCGTTATCGCTTAAAGAACTTCATCTCCTGCTTTATTGTTTCCTGGTTGGTTGTCTTACCAATACTGGCTGGTGCCTGATGTATAATTTTGTATTTCATAAAAATGAAGTGGGGCGCAACGCTTCCCGGTTTATGAGTCATATCCGGCTGGGGCTTTATCTAAACATGGGGATAGCTTGCTGTCTTTATTTCATAAAGGATTCAGCGTCTTTTTTTAAACGGTTAGTGTGTGTGTTGGGCGGGCTCTATTTTTTAGTAACCATGTATGCTTTGGGCTTAATTTCGGGCCTTGTCAATTTTTTTATTCTGTGTTTTCTGGCACTGGTGGTGATCATTTATCGTCAAAGGCCTATTGTTAAACTTTTGGCAACTGTAGGATTCGTTGCAGGGCTTTATTTTATTTTTAATTACGTAAATGAGATCAAACAGACCAGATTAGTGGTGAATGATGTGCCAAACAATCAACTGCTGATGCAAAGCCCTTCTGGCCGCTACTATGCCCATTTTGATACGTCAGGTCCGCTCGAAAATGGAAATTATATTTTGCGGAATATTCAAACGGAAGAACTCAAAAAAGAATGGGGCAATCAATGCCCGGCAGATACTTTCAGTTATCCGCCGCATCCGCATAATATGAGCCGTTATGAAGTATTGATCCGGTATTTAGCAAGTAAAGGACTCAATAAGGACTCGGTAGGCGTTTCAAAACTAACGGAAGAGGATAAGAAAAATATTCAAAACAATGTCGCCAACTATCAATATCCCCAATGGAGTTTTTTGCACAAACGGGTTTATGAGTTGGTGTGTGAATACGATGATTATGTGAATAATCGCAATGTAAACGGGCAGTCGTTAACCATGCGTCTCTATTTTTGGAAGGCCGCAACCTGCCTGGTGAGCGAGCATCCGTTTGCAGGTGTTGGTACCGGTGATGTACAAGACCAACTAAACGATACCTATGTTAAAACAAAATCGCCACTTCATGCGGAATGGTACAAACGCCCTCATAACCAATTTCTAACAATTGCGGTGGCTTTGGGGGTATGTGGGTTAGTAGTGTTTTTAATGCATCTCATCTATCCGTTAATTTTGTTGAGAAATTCTGTTCATATTTTATTCTGGCCGTTTTTTATTTTAGCCATTATTTCGTTTTTCCTCGAAGATACACTTGAAACGCAGGCCGGACTCAGTTTTTACGCGGTATTCAATTCTTTATTCCTCTCCACGGCATGGTTTAAAACTCAAACGCCATCCGGATAATTTTTTCACGGTAACGGGTTCACGTAGATGACAAAAGGCATTTACGCACAAACGTTAGAGTTAAAAAGCCACAAAGTCCTGAGGGTTAATGGGGGTGCCATTATACCAGAGTTCGAAATGCAGGTGCGGACCATTACTTTTTTCGCCGCTATTGCCCACTACTGAAATCGCTTCCCCGGATTTAACGCGTTCGCCAGTTTGTTTTAACAATACTGAACAGTGTTTGTAGATGCTAATAAGGTTATTGTTGTGTTGTACATGAATTACGTTCCCATCTTCTGCCGAAAAACCGGTAAATATAACAGCGCCATCCAGAGTGGATTTAATGCTTTCGTCGGGTTTTGTAACTACATCCACCCCGTAATGCTCTTCGGCCAGATCAAAAGAACCAGACACAAGGCCCTTTACCGGAGTAAAAAAAACGACTTCGCTCAGGCCGCTTGGTTTAAATTTGGCGACGCTGGAAACTGAACCCTTGTTTTTCTCGTAGTCATTTCTGAATTCAAGGTCGCTTTCGCTGGGATTCGTATTTACTTTGGCAAACTTGCCGGTAGTGTCTTTCTTTGGCTTCTCACTTTTGGTCTCTACTTTTTCATTCAACACGTTTAATACACTATTCATGTATTCGTCTCTGGTTTCCAGAATTTGTTCCAGCGAATCGGCTTTCAGGTTCAATTTCAGTATTTGTTTGCGTTCTGTTACGTCGCCATACCCGGGAATGTATTCCCGAAGGGGTGTAAAAGCTACCAGGCTGATTACCAGGGTGGTCATCACAATAGTAATGGCCGAAACCCCAATAATAAGGGTGGTGGGGGACAGCCTTAATGAGAATTTTTCACCAAAAGTGGTATCATTTAACAGAATTAAACGGTATTTGCTCCTTAAAAAGGCACTTATTTTCTTCCTTTTACTTGTTTTTACCTCAGTCATCCGTCTGTAAAGATGCAAAAAATATTTTTTTCAAGGAAACTTGCAAGACAATTAAAGTTTCCTTAGTTTTGTGCCCGATTTACAATGGAAGCTCAGGAAAAAATACTCAAAACATCGCTTTTACTCTTCTTTAAATATGGCATTAAGCATGTAACCATGGATGATATTGCCAAAGAGTTGGGCATGTCAAAAAAAACAATTTACCAATTTTATAAAGAAAAAGATGATTTGGTGAATCAATTATGTGACATTGAACTTAAGGAACACGAAACCAAATTTGACGAAATTAACGCGGCGGCTAAAGACCCGATTCATGAGATCATGCTTATTTCGATTCGCATGCGCGAAATGATTCAGAATGTGAACCCTTTGTTTTTTCTTGACTTACAAAAGTTTTACCCAACGGCCTATCAGCGGTTTCAAAAATTCAAAATGGAATGGGCTTACAAGAACATCATTACCAACATAAAACGGGGTATAGAGATGGGGGTTTACAGATCGGATCTGGACCCTGATTTTGCAACCAACTACCGCCTGATACAAATTGATATGCTCATGTTTGGCAATCATTTTCCAACCGATAAAATCAGTTTTAGTATGGTCCATGAATTAACGTTGGAAATGTTTGTGTACGGCATTTGTACAATAAAAGGACATAAACTGGTTAACAACTACAAAAAAATAAAAGAAGAAGAATAAAATTTAAATCGTTTAAAAAAATAACAACCGTTCAATTATGAAACACCTAAAGAGATATGCATTACTGCTCACCATGTGTGTAATAATGTATAATGTAAATGCGCAGGAAGCCAACAAAACCAGCTTTAGCCTGCAGGAGGCCATTGAGTATGCTATGAAAAACAGCCCAAGCATTTTAAATGCAGATCTGGATATGAAAAATGCTGAATACAAGCGGAAGGAAACCGCTGGCATTGGGTTACCACAAGTTAAAGGAAGTTTTGATCTCAAAGACTATATTGAGATTCCTACCCAACTAATTCCTGCGGCCGCTTTTGATCCAACAGCGCCTTCCGATTTGTTTGCGCCTGTTAAATTTGGTACCAAGTATAACGCTACTGCGGGTTTGAGTGCTTCACAAATTATTCTCAGTAGTGATTATATTTTTGCTTTAAAAGCTCAAGAGCAGTACTTAAGCCTTTCAAAAATTAGTCTGGTAAGAAGCAAAACGGAATTGGTGCAACAGGTTTCCAAAGCTTATTATACAGTGTTAATTAGCCGAGACCGTATCAAGGCATTGGAAGCAAATGTGAAAATGCTTAAGAAGACTTTTGACGATACCAAAGCAATGAATGAACAGGGGTTGGTAGAATTAATTGATGTGGAGAGACTGGAAGTGCAATACAATAATTTGGCGACTGAACTCGAAAAAATTACCCGGTTGGTTCAATTATCAGAAGCGGCTCTTAAATTTCAGATGGGTTACAACCTTGAAAACACCATAACGCTGACAGATAATTTGGAACCCGGTAGCGAACAGTTTCAGCAATTAGCAGAAGGAATTGAGGATATTAAACAACGGCCCGATTTTCAGTTATTAACAGCTCAACAAAATTTATTGGATGTGAATGTGAAACGATTGAAATGGGGCTATATGCCAACTCTTGCCGCCTATGGGTCTTATCAATTCAACAGTATGCGTAATAAACTTGATTTTTTTCAAACCAGTGATACAGATCCGACCAAACAATGGTATAAAATTGTGGTGGTGGGGCTTACACTCGATGTTACAATTTTTAACGGATTTCAACGACGCAATCAAATACAGCAGGCTAAGATCGCTTCTATGAAAAGCATGAATGATTTAAAAAATCTCGAAATGGGAGCAAAGTTGGAAATAGTGCGTGAAAAAACCAATTACAACAATGCTGTGTTGAGCCAGGTACGTCAAAAAAAGAATATGGAGTTAGCGCAACATGTTTACGAAGTAGCGGCGAAAAAGTATGAAAGTGGCGTCGGCAGCAATATTGAAGTTGTTAACGCCCAAACATCGTTAACCGAAGCGCAAACCAACTATTACAACGCGGTATTTGATTTGCTAATCGCAAAAATTGATTACCAAAAAGCAACAGGTACACTGGTAAAATAATTACAAAAATGAAAAATAATAAAACAATATACCCCAATCTTATGAAAAATAAATTTCTATACATCACCCTGACTGTTTTTATTGCGGCTTGTAGTGCCCCTGATAAGAAAGCTGAGCTTGATAAATTAAGAACAGAAAGAACGGCCATTGAAACAAAAATTGCTGCACTCGAGGAAGAAATTGCAAAAACAGATACGATTTCTAATGAAAAATTAGTGGAGGTATTTGTTATGCCACTGGAACCGAAAATATTTAAAACTTACATTGAAGTTCAAGGCCGTGTGGACGCTGACGAAAATGTTACTTTGTCAACTGAAATGCCCGGAACAATTACCAAAATTAATGTAAAGGTAGGGCAGGAAGTTTCCGAGGGCCAGGTATTGGCTGAGACAGATGTACGTGCGCTAAATCAGCAAATGGCCGATTTGCAAATTAGTCTCGATCTTGCTAAACAAGTTTACGATAAACAAAAAAATCTTTGGGATCAAAAGATCGGAACTGAAATTCAGTTTTTACAAAGTAAAAATACCAAAGAAAGTCTGGAGCTTAAAATGTTGGCGATGCGCGAGCAAGTGCGCATGAGTAAAATTATTTCTCCGATTAACGGAACGGTTGATAATATTGGCATTAAGGTCGGACAAGCTGTTGCGCCAGGTATGCCGGCAATTGGAGTCATTAATTTTTCTAACCTGAAGGTGAAAGCTGATGTTGCAGAAAGTTATACTGCGAGGGTTAAAAATGGTAATGAAGTCCTGGTGTTATTCCCCGACACTAAAGATTCCATTACTTCTAAAGTACATTATGCTTCACGTGCCATTAACGCGTTAAGCCGCACCTTTAATGTAGAAGTAAATTTGGACAATAAAAAAGAATACCATCCAAACATGGTAGCCAAATTAAAAATAAACGATTACGAATCTGTTACACCAAAAGTAGTAGTTCCTGTAAAATTTATTCAGAAGGGAACCAGCGAGAGTTATGTGCTAATTGCTGAAAAAGGTGTAGCTGCTAAAAAAATTGTGAAGATTAGCCGTGAGTACAATGGACTTGCCGAGATTGCAGAAGGATTAAATGCAGGAGATCTGTTAATTACAGAGGGCTATGACCTGATTAATGACGGCGATAAAATTAATGTGAAGAAATAAACATTAAAGTGGTTACGTTTTTGGCTTCTAATACCTGGAAGCCTTGAGCAGACTTTTAAATATATAATACATAAAAATATGTTAGACAAAATAAAAGAATTTAAACCCTCCAGTTGGGCCATAGATAATAAAGTTGCTATTTACATAGTAACGATTATTATCACCATTATGGGAATCAAAACCTATAACTCCTTGCCAAAGGAGCAATTTCCCGACATTACTGTTCCTACTATTTTTATCAGCACGGTAAACGGCGGAAACTCACCCACCAATATTGAGAATACCATTACCAAGCCGATAGAGAAACGTTTGAAGGCAGTATCCGGAATGAAAAAATTTACCAGTACTTCTTTGCAAGACGTGTCGGTAATTGTCGTTGAATTTCATACCGACGTAAAAGTGGAAGTGGCTAAACAAAAAGTGCGCGATGCCGTGGATGAAGCCCGCACCGACATGCCACAAACTTTAACAAAGGAGCCTATGATCAAGGAGATTGCCTTTTCTGAGATTCCAATCATGTACATTAACATTGCCGGAAACTTTGATTTGAAGCAACTCAAGAAATATGCCGAAGATCTGCAAGACAGAGTGGAAGGGCTACGCGAGATTAACGAAGCGAAAATTGTGGGTGGTCTGGAAAGGGAGATTCAGGTGAACATAGATGCTTATAAAATGCAGGCAGCGCAGTTGACTTTGGGCGATATTCAAAGAGCCATTGGTTCAGAGAATTTGACGATCTCTGGTGGAAACATTGCCTTAAATGGAATGAAGCCTACCCTCAGTATTAAGAGCGAATTTCAAAACCCGAAAGAGATAGAGAATATTGTGGTTAGCTCTCAATCGGGAGCTCAGTTGTTTATCAAAGATATTGCAGAGGTGGTTGACGGGTTTGAAGAACAAGAAAGCTATTCCAGCTCAAATGGTAAGAATGTTATTACACTGAATGTGATCAAACGCTCCGGGGAGAATTTGATTGATGCGGCAGATAAAATTAAAGGCTTAATTGCCGAAATGGAAAAATCGGAATTTCCAAAAGGCCTGGAAATTACTATTAGTGGCGATCAGAGCAACGATACCAAAACTACGTTACACGATTTGATTAACACAATCATCATTGGCTTTATACTCGTGACCGTGGTATTAATGTTCTTTATGGGTGTAACAAACGCTTTATTTGTTGCCCTTTCCGTCCCACTTTCCATGTTTATTGCCTTTCTAATTATGCCGAGCATTGGTTTCTCATTCAACATGATTGTCCTCTTCTCGTTTATTCTTGCACTTGGTATAGTGGTGGATGACGCCATTGTGGTAATTGAAAACACGCACCGGATTTTTGATAATGGTAAGCGTGAAATTAAAGTGGCCGCAAAAATGGCGGTTGGAGAAGTCTTTATGCCTGTATTATCCGGAACCATAACCACTTTAGCTCCGTTCATTCCTTTGGTGTTTTGGTCGGGCATTATTGGTAAGTTCATGTATTTTTTACCAGTCACTCTTATTATTTCATTGGTCGCTTCGTTATTTGTAGCATACATCATTAATCCGGTTTTTGCGGTTGACTTCATGAAATCACACGAAGAAGAAAGCAAAGAGCATGGAAAAATTACGAAAAAGGCCCGTCTTCAATTAATCTTTTATGGTGTAATCGCGTTGATCTCCTACCTCAATGGCAATGTAGGTGTGGGTAATTTTACTGTTTTCCTTGCGCTCTTCCTTTTATTAAACCGTTTGTTTCTATATAAAGCGATTGAAGCCTGGCAGTTCAGAATATGGCCTGGCTTTGTAAAACGGTATGTTAAAGTTTTGGAATGGTGCCTGCGTAAGCCGTGGATGACCTTTCTTTATGTGTGTATCTTACTCGTTTTCTCATTTGTTTTATTTGCGATTCGTAGCCCAAAAGTGGTATTCTTTCCAAATGGTGATCCAAACAACGTGTTTGTGTATGTGAAATTGCCTGAAGGAACCGACCCCAAAGTAACAAACAGTGTTATGCGTAAAGCTGAAGCAAAAGTGAATTCGGTACTTGGTAAAGATAACCCGATTGTAGAATCAATGATTAGCAACGTTACCATTGGTGTAACCGATCCTGCCGACATGGATCAAAACTCTTACCCAAACCGCGGTAAAATTGCCATTGCCTTTGTAAAATTCGAAGAACGGAATGGAGAATCAACAGGAGAATATTTACAAAAACTACAGGCACTGGAATGGGATATTCCCGGTGCCGATATCTCTGTAAATAAAGAGCAGGCCGGGCCTCCAACACCTAAGCCCATCAGTATAGAAATTATTGGTGAAGATTTTGACGAACTTGTGAAAAATGCCGATAATCTTAAAAAATTCCTCACCAATGCAAAAATTGCAGGGGTATCAGGGCTAAAATCAGATTTCGTAAGTAACAAACCTGAAATTATTTTTGATATCGATCGCGAGCGTGCATTGCGTGAAGGTATTTCTACAGCGCAATTAGCTATGGAAATTCGCGGAGCGGTTTATGGTGTGGAAGCAACCAAGTTTAGGGATGTTGACGATGAGTATCCTGTTCAATTACGGTACAAAATGGATCAACGTAATGATATTGAAACCATTCGTAATTTAAAGATAACTTACCGGGATATGAACATGGGCGGCGTAGTACGTAGTGTGCCTTTAGCGGCGGTATGTGACATCCGTTATGATTATACCTACGCAGGGATTAAACGTAAAAATGATAAACGGGTGATCACCCTCTCGTCTGACGTGAAAGATGGATACAACCCTAATGAAGTAGTTGCAAAAGTGGAAGCTTCCATGAAAGATTTTCAAAAAAGCGGTAATGTGACTGTAAAGTTTGCCGGCGACAAGGAGGAACAGGAAGAAACGATGAGTTTTCTTGGAAACGCCATGTTAATTGCAATAGGGTTGATGTTACTCGTTTTGGTTGGATTATTTAATTCATTAGGCAAGCCACTCATTATTTTGTCCGAAATTATTTTCAGTATTGCAGGAGTATTAATTGGCGTTTCTGTTTTCAATATGGAAATGAGTATCGTAATGACGGGTGTCGGTATTATTGCTCTCGGTGGTATTGTCGTTCGTAATGGGATCTTACTCGTGGAGTTTGCTGAGTTTGCACGCGAAGGCGGTATGAGCCTTTACGATGCATCTGTAGAAGCAGGAAGAACACGTATGACTCCGGTAATACTCACGGCAACAGCAGCTGTTCTTGGTTTAATTCCTTTAGCAGTGGGTTTAAATATCAACTTTGAAACCCTCTTTACTACCGGAAATCCTCATATTTTCTTCGGCGGAGATAACGTGGCATTTTTTGGCCCATTGAGCTGGACCATGATCTTTGGATTGTTATTTGCTACCGTTGTGACCCTGTTGTTAATCCCATCCATGTATTTAATAACAGAACGGCTGAAACGTAAATCCATCATTATACTCAACCATTTTGAATTGCCAACTGCGGTAATGTATGTTCCGTTTTTAATTATAATCTTACAACTCATCCTCAAAATCCGGGGTAAAAAACTGGACTACGGTAATTTGGATTACTAAAATATTAAACCTCCTTTCGAATCAGAAAGGAGGTTTTTTTATCGTTCGTATAAATTATTTAAAACAAAAAAAATGAAATTACGTTTCATGGTGCTGTTTATTGCCTTTACTGTAGTTGCACAGGCGGCATTGGTTCGAAAATCAGAGTTACACGAAAGCACTTACTTTATCTTTCAGAGTAACCAAAAACTCAACGCGCATTTATTTTTATACAATAAAGCGCTGATCTGTAAGTTCAGCAAAACACCCAACGATTCGCTGGTGCACTATGCGTTTAAAGACAACATCGGGAATTTTTCGACCGCAGATCAACAGGCTTTGAACAAGGTCATCCGGTTTTACAGGGACTCTTTGCTCGCCAGAGATTTATTGTTCGACAGCCTGATGCGGAATTTTTCCGATTATCTTGGAATGGGTTGCTCCTCAAAAAACAAACCCAAAAATATTTTGCAGTTACTTACGCTACAAACATTAAAAGTGTTTCAACCCTATTTTCAAAAGCTATACTGGCCAGCCATTGATTCGGCAAATAAATTGTGGCTGGATGCCAATAAGGCGCAAATTTTAGCGCTCGAAGATAAAATAGTACCGGAGTTGCAACGGATTTACAAAACAAAATTGCCCGCCGAAAAAATAAGGGTCGACCTGACCTGTTACGCCACCTGGGCTGGAGCTTATAGTTATCACGAGGGCTTCTGTCACGTGATATTTTCATCAGTGTACAAATCCAATCAGGGCGATCTGGCGGCTGAAGTGATCTTCCACGAAACCTCCCATTTTTTAGTGGATAAATTAAGCGAACAAATTATGCTGACCGCCAAAAATAAGGACGTGAAAAAAGACCTGAACCTTTGGCACCACATTATTTTTTATACTACCGGTTACCTGATGGAAAAGGAATATAAACTAAAGTGGCAGAAATTTGAACCGTATTACCTGCAACAAAAATTCCCTGACAGGTTCCCTGATTTTAAGACTACCATGGAGGGATGCAAACTCTACTGGGATCCTTACATGGAAGGCAGCCAGGACTTTGAAACCTCTATAAAAGCACTTGTCAACCATCAGCTGGCTGGCCAATAATTTTTGCGCTGACTGAAAATAAGTATATTTATGTTTAAATAAATACATGCATTCAGGAAGAAGGTTTACGCTTACAGAAGTTGTGTTTTGGACACGACGGGATATTTATCTGTTCATCATTGTGGCGATCATTCCCACCGCCTTGCGTTATTTTTTTGGTGTCAAATGGTTGGTCATTCCCTGGGTAGCTATTGCCCTGGTGGGAACAGCCACTGCCTTTGTTGTGGGCTTTAAAAACACACAAACCTATAACCGTCTTTGGGAAGCCAGGCAAATTTGGGGTTCCATCATCAATACCAGTCGTGCCTGGGGCATTTTGGCGAAGGATACGGTGAATGCTGATAAAACAGAAATACAAACGCTGGTATACCGCCATCTGGCTTGGTTAACGGCTTTACGCTACCAAATGCGTGAACCGCGGCTCTGGGAAAACATGCACTTAAAAAGCAATGTGGAATATGCCCGGTTTTTTAAAGTACCTGAAAAAACAACGCCCTTGGAAGAAGAACTAAAAAAATTCCTAAAGCCCGACGAGTTGGCCTATGTGCTTAGTAAAAAAAACAGGGCCACGCACGCCTTAAGTCTACAGTCAAAACATTTAAAACAATTAAAGAACAGCGGTAAACTTTCTGAATTTGATTTCATTGAATTGGAAAAAACACTCACCGTACTTTATGATCACCAGGGAAAATCGGAACGGATCAAAAACTTTCCGTATCCCCGCCAGTTTGCCACCATCAATCAAATGTTCATTCGTTTATTCGTCAGCATCCTGCCTTTTGGCATCTTGCAGGAATTTGGGAAACTCACGCCTGAGTTGGGCAATTTTTTTATTTGGGCCACTGTTCCTTGCTCGTTTGTGGTAGCCTGGGTATTTTATTTAATGGAGCGTATTGGCGAGGCCACTGAAAATCCCTTTGAAGGCAGCGCCAACGATGTGCCCATCAGCAACATCAGCCGCACCATCGAGATTGATCTGCGTGAAATGCTGGATGAAACCGACATCCCACCGGCAACGGTTCCCGAAAACAACATTTTAATGTAAGCGATTGACTTTCATATGGCGTCAACCTATCCTCCTGAAATAGCGGTTTTTCTCAAAGGAAAATCAGAATACACCATAGGCTTGTTCAATCATTTCGTAACCGAATATGAAAAACTGGGAACCATCCTGTTGGAGCCCACCAAAACCATGATTGGCCTTAGCAATGGAAAAAAACGGATCGCCTGGGTAACACAATTCGGTAAAAACTTTATCCACGTGGTGTTTCCTTTTCATCAGGAATACGAGAACCTTTGTTTTCAAAAAGTAGGACAGGTTCCGGGCAGTCATCAATTCAACCATCATTTCAGGATGTTGTACCAAGAAGACATTAATAAAGAAGTGTTGGGCTTCATGAAGTTGGCTTTGAAGGGAGAGTAGGCAGAGTGTTTTCTTTTATTAATCCGCGAGAAATTACGTCATCTTGTTGTGTGAAGCCGACTCCGTTTTTGGATTTTTCGTTTGGGGTGGTGTGGCTGAAAGGAATGCAAATGCAACAGCAAATCGCCGAGTCGTAAAACAAAAAAAACACCCCGTTTCGGATGGTTTTTCAATCAAAATCTTTACTCCTTGTGTGTCGGGGTGTCCATCACGCCCTGGCGTGAGAACTGACGGCCTCATTCGGTTGAAAATGGAATGTTGTTTCGTTCCATATACCTTTTGGCGCCATTCTTTTTGATTCGTTTTTCCAGAGCCATTGCCGAGGTTTTGCCCTCCATCTCAAAAGTTGCAACAACGACCCAAGGAATACCGTTGCTGCTAAAGGTGTTCATTCCATCGTTGTGGAATTTTAACCGTTGTTCCATATTAGAAGTAAACCCAGTATAGAACTTTTTAAGCGAGTGGCTGTATAGGATATAGACTACGAACATAAGTGCCAAACAAAAAGCCACTCATAAATGAATGGCTTTGTCAAATTTTTACTCCTTGTGTGTCGGGGTGGCCATCACGCCCTGGCGTGAGAACTGACGGCCTCATTCGGTTGAAAATGGAATGTTGTTTCGTTCCATATACCTTTTGGCGCCATTCTTTTTGATTCGTTTTT
>Ga0075158_10001181_pt1 | contig 19974 bp, 16 predicted proteins | sample JI91814BDNA_FD_70968 | JGI IMG/M metagenome (GOLD analysis project Ga0075158, IMG submission 70968) | Wastewater effluent complex algal communities from Wisconsin, to seasonally profile nutrient transformation and Carbon sequestration -... | ecosystem: Engineered > WWTP > Effluent > Algae... | reverse complement strand
TTGTCCAGCTTGCACGAAACGCTTCGACGCACAGCCCGATAATCGGGCGTTGCCGTTCTGTTGCGAGCGTTGTCGCATGGCTGATCTGAATGGTTGGTTTACTGAGACGCGCTCGTTACCACATGTCCCTGATCCCGATGACGACGAACCTATTCCAGAAGAGTTTCCCGAATAGTCATCATGTCTAGCCATTACGCCTAGCCATCATGCGTGCACGCAGCAAGCGTGTTGCCGCACAATTGATTGTACGTCATTGTGAAACGAGCTCTGGCTTTTACGGTGTGTGCAACGATATCAGCTTATTACACAGAGGCTTCGCTTTTCGTTTTGGCCTTCAGTTCGCCGGTTGCTTGGGCGAGCACCTCTAAAGCGAGATTACGATAATCATCGGCACCGTTGGATGATGGTGCGTATTGAAAGATTGATTGGCCGAAGCTCGGCGCTTCCGCTAAACGAATATTGCGTCGAATACGAGTCTGGAAGAACTGAGCGGTCGACCATACTTTGGACGAAGCGGCTTCTTGATAGAGAAATTCTTCAACGTCGCGACTAACTTCCGCAGCCAAGCGTGTTGCCGATTCATACATGCACAACACCACACCTGATAGATGCAAGGTTGGGTTGAGACGCTTGGATACGATTTCGATCGTTCGCAACAGTTTGCTCAATCCGTGCAACGCCAAAAAATGCGGTTGCAGAGGAAGGAATACTTCTTGCACAGCGGTTAGTGCGTTTAAGGTCAGCACACCGAGCGAGGGTGGGCAATCGAGAATAAGATAGTCGAATTTCTCATCGTCGACTTCCAGTTTGTCCCGCAGGATGACTTCACGTCCCACTTCACCAGCCAGTTCCATTTCGGCTGCAGCTAGATCGATATTGGCCGGTACAACGTAAAGATTGGTATCTGCCATTTTGCGAACGTCTTGCAAGTAGCAATCGCCGCACAAAATATCGTAAACCGACTTCTCGGGAGCGGGCACAGAAATGCCCAAATGAAGCGAAGCGTGTGCTTGTGGATCGAGATCGATGATGCAAACTTTCTGGCCCGAGTTTGCTAACGCTGCAGCCAAGTTGACCGCTGTGGTTGTTTTGCCCACTCCACCTTTTTGATTGATAATCGCAATTGATCGCATCGTTTGGCTTCCTCCCTAAAGCACTTGTCTATCCTAGGCTCTTGTCGGTCCAAGAGCGTGTCGCTCACAGCCGATCGCAATGCACGACGGGCCATGAAGCGTGCGTAATCAAGATAAAGAAATTGAGTCGTGGTGGCTAGTCCGGAATGCAGATGCTGAGTGAAGCGGAGGGAGTTGATACTAGCCGAGCCTGTTAAACTGGGTGGTTTGGGTGCGAAGGCAAATTCGTAATAAGCAGTTATTGCGCGATTGCTTGGAACTCAGTGGTAGGCCAGGTCGGATCGGTCAGGTCAACCGATCGTATGTGATAGAGCGAACTCGCCACCGACGGGAAGGCATCATCCACGAAACCCAAGGCGGCTGCTTCGCTCAACGTTAGGCCTAGCTGCGGGGACGTCGACTTGAGCAGATAAAGTTCGGATGCTGGAAGAACATTAGCGAGATAGGCGGCTATGGAATCAGTCGTTGTGGCCCAGTGATGTGGCAGGGTGTCAACCGATCCGGTGTATACTGCGCTAGGCTGTACAATTATCGGATGTGAAGTGCTTCGGTAATTGGCAATTTGTGTTTGCAGAGAATCGATAGGATTGTCCGCTAATTGAAATGCACTCCAAGCAGGCCAAAGCTCTTGTGCGATTTCGAAGGTGGCATTTAGGAGTCTCACACAGCGCCAATGCATGGCGGTCGGATCGAGTGACCAGAGTGCGTCGAGTTCACGCATCGCTTCCACGCATTCGCCGCCACCAAAAATCAGTAGGTTGATTCCAGCTGGAAGTGTTTCGAGCCAAGCGGGCAATTGATCTCTAAGTTTTGGCCATGTGAGAAGGCTGCCCCCGACTTTGATCACTCGAACCGTTTTATTCTGACGCTCAATCATGAAAGGGAATGGAGTGTTTGAAGTCGAGTGGTGATGATTTCTGAAATCGCCTCGGCAAGCGCCAAATCGGAACCTAGGGGAGGTGTGATTCGCCAGGTGCGTTGGGGTGTTTGGCGTTGGTAATCTTGTACCATCTCTGCCGCTTCTTGCCATAGCATTCCGTCGAAAAGCAGATGAGGCTGAACAACAATCAGTTCTTCATGTCGTTTCTGCGCTATGTAGTCGAGCAGTTGTTTAGGGTTGGGTTTGGCGACGGCAAAAAAGGCGGTGCCTGCGTATCGAACGGGGTCGGCATTGCGCCGCAGCAGAGTGAGGGATCGCATGGCTCTTGTCGCTTGCAGGTCACTGCTGCCTCGCCCCAACATCAGGAGCGCGCGACGTTCTGTGGGGATCTGCAAATCAGTTGCTGTTAGCGATTGCCGATAGCGATGGGAGGCGAGATGGAGCAGGGGAGGGAGGTGCTGCAGCGGTTCGGTTTGTCCGACGCAGCGTAGTGAATGTTTCTGGCACGCTTGTGCCACTGCGGAGGGAATATCCTCTTTCGCATGTCCTGCGGAGAAGAGGAGAAGTGGAACGGTGAGGATCTGCCCGGTTTGGTTTGCTAGGGCTGCCACTGCGTCTTCTATGGAAGGTTCGGCGAGTTCCAGGAAAGCTGGTTCCAGGCGTAGATGGGGGAGTTTTCCACGAACGGCTTGGGCTAAGTCGAGAAATTGCTTCTGGCCGACGCGATTTCGGGTGCCGTGCCCGACAAAAAGGATTCCGATGGTTTCCGTTGGTTCTACATGCGGCATGGTGGTTCGCAGCTTGGGGTGTGCCGGGGGATGCATTTATTCCCATCTTGATGAAGGATGGGGTAGTGTAGCGATGTTGGCCACCTTTAGGGAGTTTGGCATTTGTCGCGTGGGTTCCAATTCTGTCGTTTGGGTGAGTCGCAGGAGCTGCTTGGCGGGGAAAAGGTGTGGAAGTCGTGCCGGTCAGGGGGTCCACCCGATTGACGTAATCTGTAGTGATTATTACACTCCACGAGCTATTTTGGTCCGCAAAACATTGATTTTTTAGGGAGTTGCGAAGACGCTCCCTTATTCCTTTCCTCGGAGGTTGTGAAAACGGTTATGGCCAAGGCGAACAAGATGATTTACTACTTCGGCAAGTCAAAGACTGATGGCGCCGGAGATATGAAGGCGTTGCTGGGTGGTAAAGGTGCTAACTTGGCCCAGATGACCAAGATTGGTTTGCCTGTTCCTCCAGGTTTCACAATCACCACCGAATGCTGCGTTCACTACTACAAGAACGGCAAGAAGCATCCAGAAGGTTTGGATGTGGACATGAAGAAGGCTGTTACTTGGTTAGAGAAAGAGACCGGCAAGAAGTTTGGTGATCCTAAGAACCCATTGTTGGTTTCAGTTCGTTCGGGTGCTCGCGATTCGATGCCCGGCATGATGGACACCATTTTGAACTTGGGTCTTAACGACGACACCACCGAAGGTCTTAAGAAGGCAACTTCGAACGGTCGCTTCGCGTGGGACTCCTATCGCCGCTTCTTGCAGATGTATGGCGACGTGGTGATGGGTGTTCAGAAGCGTCATGAAAACGAGCACGAACCATTCGAAGAAGTTATGCATGGTTTGAAGGAAGAAGTCGGTGTTAAAGAAGACACCGATTTGACCGAAGAGCATTTGCAAGAGTTGGTAGCTCGTTACAAGAAATTGATCAAAGAGCGAACTGGCAAAACCTTCCCAACCGATCCAATGAAACAATTGGAAGGTGCAGTATCTGCAGTGTTCGGTTCGTGGATGAACGAACGCGCTATTCTCTATCGTCAGAAGTATCGTATTCCTGATGAGTGGGGAACTGCGGTTAACGTTCAAAGCATGGTCTTCGGCAACATGGGCGACGATTGTGCAACGGGTGTTGCTTTTACTCGTGACCCTGCCAACGGCGAAAACGTTTTCTATGGTGAATACCTCGTCAACGCTCAAGGTGAAGACGTGGTTGCCGGTGTTCGCACTCCATTGAAGATCGCTGAAATGGCCAAGGACAAGATCATCGGCCCAGCTTACAAAGAGCTCGTCGATGTTCGCAAAACTTTGGAAAAGAACTTCGGCGACGTACAAGACTTCGAATTCACCATCGAGAAGAAGAAGTTGTACATGTTGCAAACACGTAACGGCAAACGCACCGCGTTGGCTTACGTGAAGATTGCTCACGACATGGTTAAAGAAAAGCTAATGACCCCAGAACATGCAGTTCGATCGGGTGACCCAGAAGCTTTGAACCAATTGTTGCAACCGATCTTCGATACCAAGGCTTACGAACAAGCTAAGAAAGATGGCCGCTTGATGGCTGTTGGTTTGGCTGCAGGTCCTGGAGCTGCTTCGGGTCATGTGGCGTTTACGGCTGCCAAGGCCGAAGAATTTGCCGCCATGAAGAAGAGCGTAATCTTGGCTCGTATCGAAACCAGCCCAGAAGATTTGCGCGGTATGATCGCTTCGGACGGTATCCTCACTTGCCGCGGTGGTGTTTCCAGCCACGCAGCTTTGGTGGCTCGTCAGATGGGTAAGGTTTGCGTTGCAGGTGCTGGTGATATCGAAATCGATTATCACAAGGGTACGCTGAAGTGCGGTTCGGTTACCTTGAAGGAAGGTGACTTCATCAGCATTAACGGTTCCACCGGTGAAGTATTCCATGGTTTGATCGATACCGCCGACAGCGAGTTGAAGCAAGTCTTGGTTTCCAAGACCCTGAAGCCTGCCGACAGCAAAGTCTATCAATACTACAATCACATCATGAAGTTGGCTGACAAATTCCGTACCCTCGGAATTCGAACCAACGCGGACCAACCAGACCAAGTTGAAAACGCAATTGCGTTTGGTGCTGAAGGTATCGGTTTGTGCCGAACCGAGCACATGTTCTTCGAAGGCGATCGTATCATCGCTGTTCGCAAGATGATCTTGGCTGAAAACGATGCGGATCGCAAAGCGGCTTTGGCTCAATTGCTTCCTTACCAGCAAAAAGACTTTGAAGGTATCTTCAAGGCATTGAATGGTCTTCCTGCTTGCATTCGCTTGTTGGATCCACCATTGCACGAGTTCTTGCCACAGCATGACAACAAGAAGGGGCAAGAAGAAGTCGCACAGCAACTCGGCATCACCGTTAAGGAAGTTCAACGCTTGGTTGAAGAGCTCCATGAGTTCAATCCAATGCTTGGTTTCCGCGGTTGCCGCTTGGGTATTTGCCGTCCAGAAATTTCTGAGATGCAAGCTCGCGCGATCTTCCAAGCTGCTGCTGCAGTCCTTAAGGCTGGCATCAAGGTGAAACCAGAAATCATGGTTCCACTTGTTGGCTTCAAGAAGGAACTCGATCTACAAGTGGAGATCATTCATCGCGTTGCTAAGGAAGTGATGAAGGAAACCGGCAAGAAGTTCGCTTACACCGTTGGCACGATGATCGAAGTACCTCGCGGTGCTTTGACTGCCGATGAAATCGCTGAAACAGCTGAGTTCTTCTCGTTCGGTACCAATGACTTGACGCAGACTGCGTTGGGCATGAGCCGCGACGATTCGGGCTCGTTCTTGCCACATTACCAAGAGTTGGAAATCATCAAGGCCAACCCATTTGCGTCGATTGACACCACCGGTGTTGGTCAGTTGATGAAGATCGGTGTGGACAAAGGTCGCTCGACCCGCGAAGATCTGAAGATCGGTATTTGCGGTGAGCATGGTGGTGATCCAGCTTCGGTTGGCTTCTGCCATACGATCGGATTGAACTATGTAAGTTGCTCGCCATTCCGTGTGCCTATCGCACGTTTGGCTGCTGCTCAAGCCGCTTTGAAGTCGGCCAAGAAGTAGTTCTTGAGTCGGTTGTCGATATTGCTTTTGAGTAACCCCCTTAGGCCACTAAGGGGGTTTTTTCGTGAATTCTTAGCGAAAAGTTGCCCGAAAAAAATTGTCCGAGTCATTTTGTGACCTACGGTTAGCATGAATGGAAAGTCTCGCTTTTTGTTTCCGCTTGGGGGGATAGATTGTTGGGAATTGTTATGAGCCTAATTTAAGGAGGTTCATTCGATGCACAAAGTCCGCCTGTCCTTGTTGATGATCTTGATTTGGTCTCTCCAAAGTCGCCCCGTTGAGGGTGAGTTTCCAGGTATGTTTATCTCGGAAGGAGTCGAGGCACCTGGTCGAGTTTTGTCGTATGCCAACGACGAGCTCGAACGTTCTTTTAGTCGCAGCAATATCAATCATCGCACTCACACATCACGTATTGCCAGCATTGAATTTCTGACCAGCGATGAATTTTTCTTATGCAGTGGAGAGGACTCGGTATTAATCCATCGTTCCCGCGTGGGCGAAACCGCTTTTTACATTTCACCCAACTTAGTGAAGCAGGTTCGGAGTGACGAAGAAGAGCAAGTTTGGTGGAGTGAAATTGCTAAAGAGCCCAAAGCGGATGATCCCTTTGCGGGAGCTATTTGGCGTTGGAATGAGGGAAAACGCAAAGCCGAGTTGGTCCATCAGATTCAGAAGTCGCGATTGAATGGGACTTGGAATGGAGCGTTTGATCTCTGTAAGAATCGAGTGTTGATTGGTACTGTGGGCGAAAAAAGCACGATCTACGATATTTCTAAGGCCAAAGAGTACAAGCAAATTCTTGAAACGCCGGTGCATCTCCGCACTTTTCGTTGGGATGCCAATGGGGTGGTCTGGCTGGTCGATGATCGTGGCCGCCTGATTTTACTTCCCGATGCCAAAAATCCGAGCCGCTTTCAAGTGGCTTTGAGCAGCCACACAGAGTTTACCGACTTCGATTTCCAAGTCGCTCGTTGAGGTGCATTTTCGGCAAATTTGCTTCTTCAGAGGTGAAGAGAGGCCATCTTAGGTTCTGCCGCTTTTCTTCGTCTAGGCAACCTGATACAACGATTTCTTTGCATCAGGCTGATTGTCTCCAAATGGCGGTTTGGGGCAATCGAAAGTGGATACCTAGAGGAAGATCTTTTAACGATGGCCATTCGCGTTGCGCTGCATCATGAGACGACTTACAATTACGATCGTCCAGTCCGCCTATCTCCGCAAATTGTTCGTTTAAGGCCAGCTCCCCATTGCCGCACGCCGGTGTTGAGCTATTCGATGCGAGTCGAGCCAGCGGACCATTTCTGCAATTGGCAACAAGACCCACAAGGAAATTTTATCGCGCGGCTTGTGTTCCCGAAGCCGACACAGAAGTTTATGGTCCGTGTTGATTTGGTTGCCGACCTTACGGTGATCAATCCGTTCGATTTTTTCCTGGAAGAGTATGCGGACGAATTTCCGTTTGCTTACGAACCATGGTTGATGAAAGAGTTAGCCCCATTTTTGGCCGTCGATCGACTCACACCTAAGTTGGCAGAATGGCTTGCAGCCGTACCACGTCGTAAAGAAAAAACGATCAATGCGTTGGTCGCTTTGAACCAACGCTTGCAACAAGATATCAAGTACACGATTCGCTTGGAGCCTGGCGTTCAAACGCCCGAAGAAACGTTGGAGAAACGCACTGGATCATGTCGCGATTCGGCATGGTTATTGGTGACGATCGCTCGGCATTTGGGACTCGCAGCCCGTTTTGCTTCAGGTTATCTCATTCAATTGACGGCGGATCAAAAAGCGCTGGATGGTCCGAGTGGCCCAGAAAGTGATTTTACCGACCTGCATGCGTGGGCCGAAGTCTATTTGCCTGGCGCCGGTTGGGTTGGTCTCGATCCAACCAGTGGATTGTTGTGCGGTGAAGGGCATCTACCTGTGGCGTGTACTCCCGATCCATTGAGTGCCGCTCCTATTACTGGATTGGTTGAGAAAGCGGAATGTGAATTCGATTTCTCCATGAAGGTTATGCGAATTCATGAAGATCCTCGCACCACAAAACCTTTCACGCCTGCGCAGTGGAAGAAGATCGACGAACTCGGTCAGGCTGTCGATCGACGCTTGCAAGAAGATGATGTTCGTCTGACGATGGGAGGCGAACCGACCTTTGTTTCCATTGACGATATGGAAGGGGCGGAATGGAATTCGGCTGCAGTTGGGCCCAATAAACGGCGCTTGTCAGCTGCATTGATCAAACGCCTGCGACACCGTTTCGGAAAAGGCGGCATGCTGCATTATGGGCAAGGGAAATGGTATCCCGGCGAATCATTGCCGCGGTGGGCGTTGGCCTGCATTTGGCGCACCGACGGATATCCGCTTTGGCACAACGATGAGCTGATCGCCGATGAGGGACGCGACTATGGTTTCAATTATCATCACGCGCGGCGATTCACTAGGCTCTTGGCAGAAAAGCTCGGCGTCGATCCCACTTGGTTGATGCCGGCTTACGAAGACATTCACTACTATCTGTGGAAAGAACAACGTTTGCCTATCAACGTTGACCCGAAAGATCCTAAGATCAAGGATCCTGAAGAACGAAGTCGTTTGGCACGTGTCTTTACTCGTGGCTTGAGCGAGCCTGTGGGAATCGTATTGCCTTTGCACCGCCAATGGCAACAAGCACGTTGGGTTTGGAAAAGCGGGCATTGGCCCGTTCGGTCCGAGAAGTTAATGTTGCTACCGGGGGATTCACCGATCGGCTTGCGATTACCATTGGAATCGCTCCCCGTTTTGCCCGCCGGTGTACCGCCACTATGGGCACCTGACGATCCAACCGCTCCTAAAGATCCACTACCCCGGCCAGCCCCCAAAGTTCAGAAGCCAGTTAAGCCTGTTGATCCACCTTCGTTTGCTGCGAATCTTCATGCGCACGATGACGATGAAGAGTTGCTGGCCCGAAAGCGGCGCGAGACTCCAGCGGACGTTGTTCGCACGGCGATGTGCATCGAACCACGAGAAGGGCGATTGTATGTCTTTATGCCTCCTGTAGAACGGCTTGAAGATTATGTTGAACTCCTGGCCGCGATTGAAGAAACGGCAGCCGAATTGGGAACACCGGTGATCTTGGAAGGTTATCTGCCTCCCAACGATTGGCGAACGCAAAAGGTGATGGTCACACCTGATCCAGGTGTGATCGAAGTCAATGTCCAACCGGCTAAGAGCTGGGATGAAATGGTCGATATCACCGAAGGTCTTTACGAAGAAGCGCGTCAAACGCGGCTCGGTACCGAAAAGTTTGATCTCGATGGAAGACACACCGGAACTGGTGGCGGGAATCATATCGTGCTCGGAGGAGCACGCCCGAGTGATAGCCCATTTTTGCGCCGCCCCGATGTGCTGAAAAGTTTTCTAGCGTTCTGGATCAATCATCCTTCTTTGTCGTATTTGTTTAGCAATCGATTTATCGGGCCAACCAGCCAAGCGCCACGCGCTGATGAAGGTCGAGCGGATGCGATCTATGAACTACAAACCGCTTTAGAGTTGATTCCAGAGCCCGGCAATTATTGTCCACCCTGGCTCATCGATCGCTTGCTGCGCAATCTTCTTGTCGATGTTACCGGCAATACGCATCGAGCTGAATTTTGCATCGATAAGTTGTATTCGCCGGATAGTTCGAGTGGGCGTTTAGGATTATTGGAATTGCGGGCGTTTGAAATGCCGCCGCATCCACAAATGAGCTTAACGATGCAACTGTTGGTACGCAATTTGGTGGCGCACTTTTGGCGTCATCCTTATCGCGAACCCCTTGCGCGGTGGCGGACCGAGTTGCATGATCGATTTATGTTGCCTTATTTTATTTGGCGCGACTTCGAAAATGTGATCGGTGAGTTGCAACGAGATGGCTGGGAATGGGATGCGCATTGGTTTACGCCTCATTTCGAGTTTCGCATGCCCAAGATGGGCGAGGTGTTTCATTCCGGCGTCCGTATCGAACTGCGTCAAGCGATTGAACCTTGGTATGTTTTGGGCGAAGAGGGAATCGCGGCTGGAACCGTCCGCTATGTCGATTCGTCCGTTGAACGCTTGCAAGTGTTGATGGAAGGCTATGAACCGCATCGATATCACTTGACTTGCAATGGATATGTCGTTCCTCTTCATCCGACGGATCGACCAGGTCAATATGTCGGCGGCGTCCGGTATCGGGCGTGGCAACCGCCAAACTGCCTCCATCCCACCGTACCCGTTCATACCCCTTTGGTCCTCGATTTGGTCGATAAATTTTCGTCGCGTTCGTTGGGGGGCTGCACTTATTACGTCGCACATCCGGGCGGTCGAAACTATGCCACCTTCCCCATCAATGCGATGGAAGCTGAATCTCGCCGCGTGGCCCGATTCTCACAGTTCGGACACACGCCTGGCGATGTCATTTGCAAATTGCCCCGACCCAATCCAGAATTCCCCTACACCCTCGATTTGAGACGCGAATTTTAGCCAGCGCTAACCCACCCTCCTCTCACCCTGCGGATCAACTTTATGTTGCGATTATCGCTGTTTGGATTTGTGTGCACTTGCGTGTTCACGTTAGAGACCTACGCGCAAGATTCCGATGTTTTCGATTCTGCAACTCCTTTGCAAGTGGTTTCGAGCAAGGGTGAAGGTGGAGAAGGGCCAGCTTGGGATCCAGAGCTGGGAATTTTAACAAGCGGAAATGGGGGCATCTGTCGCTTGTCGATCGACGGTATCGCATCAGTCTATCGCGAAAAGGCGGGAACGAACGGACTGCTCTTCGATCGAGAAGGTCGCTTGGTGTGTTGTGAACCCGTTTTGCGACGTGTCACACGCTTATCGCGCGACGGTAAGCTGGAAGTATTAACCGATTCTTTCAGCGGCAAGAAATACAATCAACCTAATGATTTGTGCCTCGACCGCCAAGGAAGGATCTACTTCTCAGATCCTCGATATGGACCGCGCGATGATATGCAATTGCGCGATGCCGATGGCAACACGATCGAAGGTGTCTATCGTATCAATCTTGATGGGGCGGTCGAGCGAGTGTTGGGTAGAGAAGTAGAGCGAGCAAACGGCGTTGCGCTATCGCCCGACGATCGATTTCTTTTCGTGGCGGATAATGCCAATGACCGACTCGGAGGGGCTCGCAAGTTATGGCGATTTGAATTGGATAGCCAAGGAAATGTGAAACCCAAGAGTGGCAAAGTTTTGTTTGATTGGGGTAATGGTCGCGGGCCTGATGGAATTAAACAAGATCAGGCTGGACGCTTATTTGTGGCAGGTGGAACCAACGTAGCCAAACCACCTCATGAGCCCGATGCGGCCCTTAAAGGTGGCGTGTATGTTTTCGACTTCGAGGGCAAGCTGCTCGCATTTCAAAATGTTCCAACCGATGAGGTGACCAATTGCGCGTTTGGTGGAGATGATCTCCGCACTCTCTACATTACGGGTGGTGGGGTGTTGTATAAAACTCGCACCAAAACGCCCGGCCGTGTGTATTGGCCACACAAGCCATAGCGGTAAAATTAGCTTCGATCCCTCCTGTCGAATCTCTTCTATTTGTCCTCTCCTCGTTGCCTAAAGGCGGATCCAATGCAGTTCATAAACATGACATGGCCTCAAATTGCGTCACTCTCGCGGGACTTGCCTATCGTAATTCCCATTGCAGCGGTGGAGCAACATGGGCATCACATGCCGTGTGGCACCGACACGTTTCTGACCACAGAAATTGTGCGTCGAATGAATCTTATATTGGGCCAGCGGGCTTTGTTCACTCCCGTGCAATGGCTGGGGAACTCTGATCATCATCTAGATTTCGGCGCTACCTTGTCAGCTGCGCCACGCTGTTATTTGGATGCTCTCCATTCGCTGGCTGACAATTTGATTTCAGCTGGCTTTAAGCGTCTCCTTTTTCTCAATGGCCATGGAGGCAACGATGTGCCTGGGAAACAAGTCGTATTCGAGTTGAGGCAAAAGTATCGTCAACGCCACGACTTGTTGTTGCTTCTATCAACGTATTGGAATTTGGGCAGCCAACCGTGGTTGAAAGAGCCATCGATCTATCAGCGTGAAATGGGGCACGCCTGCGAATGGGAAACCAGCATGATGTTAGCGATCGACGCGACCTTGGTGGGCGATCACAAAAATCTCAAGCCCATAGAGCCGGGACGAAGTTTTGATCCAGCGGCTCGCGGCTGGATCACCAAAGATCGATCGGATATGGGGCATATTGGTTGGCCCCATTTGGCAACCCGTGAGAAAGGTGAAGTTTTGCTTCAAACCTTTGCGGAAGATGCCGTGACCTTGGTCGACCGCATGGAGAAATGGGACGGCGCTTCGTGGAATAGTTAAAGCCAGGCCGAGCAACCTGTACCGCACACGGTACAAAGCTGGTAATAGGTGCGATTGGAGAGTATTGCCTCTTGTGGAGTTGCGGGGATGCAAAACATAGTATTGCCCCCAGATGTTGAAGCAGCGATTCGCAATGATATGTCCCATCACCCCGATCCCAGGGTGATGCTGCGAATGCACATTCTATGGCTCTGGACTAATCGTTTTGAGTGCCAATCGTTTTCAAGAGAAACAAATCGCATCGCCTTTTGGCATTTCGCGTTCTACCGTCTATCGAACATGGATGCTCTATTGGAAAGATGGCTTGGACGCTATTCGACATTTCCACAAAACGGGAACTCACAACGAGATGAAAGAGTTGTGATGCTGCAACTTGTCAGTTCCACTCGGCTTACAATACGGGATACATCAATAGTCAGACGGTTTGCGAATTGCTCCATCGGCTTAAGCAGTATTACACGGGAAAACCGAAGAGCATCGTGCCAAGGTTGCAACGCTACTACATCAACGCTTTCAACGATTTGCCCGCTGTGATATCGATTGCGCAACCACATTGGCCAGATGAGGCGTTCATATCCTTTAACTTTCATCGCTCGCAATTCGATACGCGGGCTGTCAAGAGGAAACTCAATTCACGATCCAACTTCACGATCCAACTTCGTGAAGGCGAACTGGGTGAAGGATTGTTCGGAAGTCGTCACGGCGGCCAATAAGACTACCAAAATGGTTCAATATCCGAGGCCGCCCTGCCAACTTCCGTCGCATCCTCCACCCAGTTTGTGGGGCTGTTGCGATTTTGGCAGTGGCCGCCGACCGTTCCTGACGCCCTAGTCAAAATGTGTCATCCTCATCCGCGTGCGGTATAACATCAAGCTAATCGGTAGTGGGGATCGTTGTGCCAGTCGAGAGTCATCGCGACGATTTCCCGAAATCGATCTTCTGAGATACTCAAGATTCGGCCTAAAGCGGTCAGGGCTGCAGATCGCTCTGGAGAGATTTCCCCCGATGCTGAAGCGGTCCAGAACATCGCTTGGACCAACATGCGGCGGTGATCGTCATCCCATCGATCTTCAGCTTGCCGGAGAAAGTTGGTTGTTGTTTGTTTCATTCGTTCGACATGATCACACACTTCGCCTAATTCATCGCGACTCAGTTCTTTGCCGATGAGTCGTTGATAGGCAAATTGGGCAGCGGCGATTTCAACTTCCTCAATCCCCCCATCTTCCAGCATGATCGTCGCCATGGCTCGTACGAGGTCTTCTTCAAATGGTACAATGGATTGCATCGGCTGACTAACATGCGTCGATAATTGCAGAAGTTCCATGCCAAAGGTTCCATTGCAAACTGTACATTGCAAATAATCGAGGGTGCGTCCTAGCGGGATGCATGGTATGAAGTAGATGGTTAAGAACGGTCGCGAGCTTTTCTGATCAAAGACCTGTTGAATCCCACAATTTGGGCAAATTGCAAACGCATTTCCTACGTTCGAAGTCCAATCCATTGTGCCTATGATCAACATAAAAATGTGAATGCCTAACGATGTTTAACTCAGAAGCCTCATCCAATTCGTGGCTCTCTATATCGTACAGTAGGGACGAGTTTCCTGCCAAAGTCGTTAGTGAATTCCTTTTTCCCATTGGTGCAGATCGATATCGACAGCTCGGAGGCGACGGGGGACTCAGCGGGGCTCGAGTGTGGCAAGTCAGGGGCAACGATCGAGAATATTGTTTGCGGCAATGGCCCAAACCGCATCCCTCGGTTTCTAAATTGACCGAAATTCATCGATGCATGTTCCACGCGTTGAACAAAGGTCTCGATACGGTTCCGGCTTTAATCCGTCCAAGAATGGGGCGCCCTATCGCCGTTGAACCCCGATTCGGCGAAACCTTCATCGAAGCGGAAGGTGTTTTCTGGGAACTCTCTTATTGGTTGCCAGGCCAGGCCGATTACTGGATCAACCCCAGTCCCGACCGCCTAAAATCGGCTTGTCGCGCCTTGGGGCAACTACATGCCGCCTGGAAAGATCTGGCTCCGCATGGGGACTTAAATGCAATTGGTATGCAATTGGCACCCGCGATTATGGACCGCGTGTGGCGCTTACAAGGGCTTACCGAGCGAGCCGTTGACGACTTGCGGCAAGCTTTGCAACGGTTTTCCCAGGCAGAATGGGCCCAAGATGCGTTTCAAATATTGCAGCAAATCGATTTTCTAAAGCCAACCTTTTTGTCAGAACTGACGTATTGGTCCAAATATACCTTCCCGTGCCAATATGTCATGCGAGACATTTGGCACGATCATGTGTTGTTTCAAGGGGATCAGTGCTCCGGCTTGATCGACTATGGAGCAATTCGAATCGATACAGTCACTACCGATTTGGTGCGGATGCTGGGATCGCTTACCAAATCTGGCCCCAACGGGGATTGGCAGATTGGGTTGACTGAGTATCAGCGGGAGATTGGGTTGAGTGAGAATGAGATTGCCATCCTGGGACCTCTGTACAGAAGTTCTGTTTTATTGTCTGGCGTGCAGTGGATTCGCTGGCTGGCAGTCGACGAACTACAATTCCCAGGTAAGGAAACTTTTGTTAAACAAAGGCTCGCCGAATTAGCTGCGGGCGCCCAAGTCATCGCCGCCGAATTGCGGCATGCGATGGCTTGAACTTTTTAGTACGATAATGGCGTTGCGGTCGACCAAAAAGTTGGCCGTTAATTCATCGCCAAAACCATTGAAAACATACCAAAGATAGTCCTGAAGCATTTGCAGGACTCCAATGATGCGAGCGGATCGCAGAGGTCGAAGGAGATTAGGGAAAATGGCAATCGGTCAATTCATGCTGACTCGAGCAGTTCATCTCAGCGCACTGCTAGTGCTGCTTGTATCCGGATTGAGTGCAAATGTTCGGGCCCAGGAGTTTGGTGACTTCGGTAACTTGGGGTTTGGAGGGAGCGATGCGTTCGCCGAGCCAGTTGAGTTTTCCGCGAGCTTCGAAGTGAATGAAGGACAGCGCAATGGTGTATTGAAAGTGACTGCCACCTTGTCGGATCCTTGGTATATCTATTCCGTCACTCAACCCGAAGGTGGGCCACTCAGGACTGAAATTGAACCGAAAGGGAAGCAATTCAATATCACTGGTCCATTCCAAAGCGATAAGCCGCCGAAAGTGGTCACTTCCGAACAGTTCAAAGGGATCAATCTCGAAGAGCATTTTGAAAAAGTCACTTGGACTGCCCCGCTCGAATTGGCCGAAGGTGTTGACCCGAAAAACACTCAGTTAACCGTGGTGATCAACGGTCAAACCTGCATCGAAGGTGGTTCATGCAAGCCGATCAATGATGAGGAAGTTGAAGCTAAATTTGTGGGATACATCAAAGCGGCTGCACCCGCTGAGGAAGGTCCATTTCGCGATAAGAGTAGCCACGTCTCATGGACGGTAGAACTCAAGCCAGCCACTTTGCCTCCGGGCGGCAAAGGGGAAATCATAATCACGGGAACCCCTGATGATGCCTATCATCTTTATGCGGTGGACTTAGAAAGTGATGAAACAAATTTCAGGACCTTGTTGGTGCTGGATCAAAAGGGCGATTTGAAAGTTTCCAGACCAGTTGCTACGCCTGAAGCAGTGAAGGAAGTGTTAGTACCCAATACACCAGCTGTTTCATTTCATAAAGGTGAGGTCAAGTGGAGCATTCCGTTTGAAGTACCCGGCAATGCGGTTGAAGGAAAGCGAATTATCAAAGGGTTGGTGGGCTACCAAGCCTGTGATGATAAGAGTTGCGATCAACCGCTAGGATTTTCTTTCAATGGTGAGTTGGTCATCGACAGCAGCAATGGTGGTGGGGCAGGGGCAAAGCTCGCTTTGGCAAAAGTAAAGTTCAAGGAAGTTGCCGATCATGAACAGCGCTTGGAGTGGTTTAAGTCGGCTGCTGTCATCAGTTCGCCAGCAACCAAAACTGAAAAAGGGAAAACGGAAGTTGTGCCCGCAACTCCTTTGAGCTTGGTGAGTTGGTTAACGTATGTTGGATTCGCTTTGGCGGGTGGCTTTATCTTAAACTTCATGCCTTGTGTGCTTCCCGTGATTGGTCTGAAGATCATGGGGTTCGCCACCAAGGGTAAGCAGGATGTGCACCGCATCGAGGTGTTGGATCTTTGGTTCATCGTTGGGATCATGTCTGTGTTATGGGCGTTGGCGGCTATCACCATCGGTGCTAATCTCGCGTCGGCCCAGTTCAATTGGGGCGAACAATTTACATTGACCGAGTTCAAGGTCACCATTACGGTCATCGTTTTTGCAATGGCTCTCAGCTTCCTAGGCGTGTGGGAAATCCCAATACCGGGCTTCGCTCAAACAAAGAAGTCCGGCGAGTTGATGCAACAAGAAGGTGCAGTTGGGGCTTTCTTCAAAGGCTTCTTTACCACTCTGCTCGCAACTCCTTGCAGTGGCCCTGGATTAGGAGTCGTGTTCGGCGCTTGTATTGGACAGCCATGGTGGGTTGTTTTGAGTTTGTTTACCGCTATCGGTATTGGACTCGCGTTTCCATACATTGTACTGGCCATTAATCCACGGCTCCTTTTCTGGTTGCCTAAGCCCGGCGAGTGGATGAACACCTTGAAAGAGGTTATGGCGTTTCCGCTATTGTTTACCGTCGTATTTATGGTCTCGACAGTGAATCGAGATTATCGAATTGCAACCTTGGCACTGTTGATGGTTGTCTGGTTTGCATGTTGGTTGATTGGCAAAGTTCCTTCATGGGCGGAATCGATGAAAAAGGTACAAGTCTGGGGCATTTCTTTGACACTCATCGCGGTGTTCTCCTATTTCTGCTTTACCTATCTCGGCCCAATCGATAAGCGAATCCCTTGGCAGCCATTTACCGAAGCGAAGTTGGCTCAGTTGCGATCAGAGGGTAAAACCGTCATGATCGATTTCACTGCCGACTGGTGCTTAACTTGTAAGTTGAACTTGGCTACTGCGATTGAAACAGAAAATGTTGCGTTGCTGATCAAGGAGAATAAAGTCGTGCCATTGTTGGCCGATTGGACGGACCCTTCCGATGAAATCAAAAACAAGCTCGCCGAACTTCGCAGTGCTTCCATTCCGGTGTTAGCGATTTATCCTCCCAACTCCGAACCGATAGTGCTGCGCGATTCACTGTTGGAATCGACCGTTTTGAAGGCACTTAGCGATGCTGGTCCGAGTTCCAACGAGAAGTCCAAGGGCAAAGAGAATTCGGTGGCCAAAGAAGGTGCGTTCGAAGTTACGCCGGCGAAGTTGTGAGCGAGTCTGGAGCAAATACTTGTTTGAGTTCCGTTCGGTTGGAACGGAACCAGCCTGAGATAAGAGCGACCGTTTCAGGACGTGAAGGAATCGATTTACCGACCTGCGGTTTTTCCGATAACCAATCGTGCACGACGCGAGTCGCCTTCTTGAGTTCGGTTTTAGTGCGCGGTGCCGATAGCACTGCGCATAATTCTCCGTGCCGAACGATGTACCAGCAATCGCGACCATCAATTCCTTTGACAGGGTACACAAAAGAGAACTTTTGACGCGCTTCCGCAAAATGTTCTAACTTCCGGGCGAGCCATTGCACATGCTTTAAATCGTCCCGCAAACGGACGGCTTGTTCGTAGTGTTGACGTTCGGCAGCCAGCTTCATTTGCTGTTCAAGTACGCGGAGTGGTAAATCGTTTTCGCCTTGCAAAAAGGCTCTCGCTTGATGCACATGTTTTTCGTAACCCGCCCGATTGCAAGCTCCCGCACAGGGGCCCAAGCAGGTTTGCAATTCCAAGCGAAGGCAACCTGGCCGTGGCGATAGGTCGAAGAGCGACAATTGATCGGTAAAAGAAAAGGTGGTTTGGTTGCTGCAGTCGCGTAAGCCAAAGATTCGGTTCAGCACCTCTACGCCTCTGCGAACGCGTCCAGAGCCCATGAGCGGCCCTTGGCAGGCCAGGGCACGTGAATCTGGGAGATGGGACACATACAGCATTTCCGCTGGCGGTTTGCCAAGACACAAAAAGACCGGGCGCTGACGTTTAGGCATCCCCTGAACATTAAAGCGAGGTTGAAAATGACGAATCAAATATTGCTCGCGCAATAAAGCGGCGAATTCAGAAGGTTGCGGTTCCCACACAATCGATTGCGTGGATTGCACGATGCGGCCCGCTTTTTCCTCTTCGTTGTGCGGCAAAAAATAACTCAGCAATCTCCCTCGCAGCGATTTGCTTTTCCCCACATAAATGAGCCGGCCACGCAAGTCGAGCATCCCGTAAACGCCCGGGACGCGCGGTACGTTTTTTTTCACGCCGGTACGGAGCTCCGCGATCACCAACTCGTTTTCATTGTCGTCCTCATCAGGTTCCGTCGAGGAAGGAAGTGAGTCAATGATGATCGGTGCTGAAATCGATGGCCAACGAGTGGATACAATTCTCGACGGACGTCGTCGCTGTGGGATTGAAGCGTCGAAACGCTGGACTTGATTGCGCGGGAAGGGGAGATAGCAATCGGGACCGAAGTCCTCGAACATCTCTTCGTCGAAAATCCCATCCTTCGCGGCCATAGATCCGTTCTCGCCTAATTTCTCTTCCCTGATATCGTTTTACGTCCCTCGCATTATGTCATCCTACCAACGGCAGATGCAAGCGAATTGGGGCTGATTTAGAGTACACTTTACGCTATCCTATGCAGCTAGCGTGGATGGATTCTTGCCCAGTTTATCAAGTTCCGCAGTCATCGGATGGGTGTGGAGGAGTTCGAATGAGTGGAATTTTCCAAGTAGAACTCGATTCCTACTGCGGACCACTCGATCTGCTCCTTTATCTGGTTCGGCGCGAAGAACTTGATATCTCCTCACTTACCTTGGCCCACGTTACTGCGCAGTTTTTCTCATTTCTTGATGCGATCGGAACACTGCAACTGGACGACATTGCCGACTTTGTTGAGGTTGCTAGCATTTTGCTGGAGATAAAGTCGAAGCAGGTGATGCCCAAGGCGGAGACGGGCCAGCCAACTGCAACAGCTGAAGCGGAGCCGAAGGTGGATGATCCCGCCGATCAGTTGGTGCAACGCTTGTTGGCTTACAAGAAAATTCGAGAAGCGACCAGCATTCTGGATGAGCAAAGTCAGAAGTGCCAATTGCGATATGGGCGAATGTCGAATGACTTACCCGTTCGCAAGCAAGATATCAGCGAGCAGCCGATTGCCGATGTTGAGATTTGGGATTTGGTGAGCGCATTTGGAAGAATCTTGCGAGAGAAACAACCCGCGCCTCAAGCGAGTATCATTTACGATGAAACTCCAATTCATGTTTACATGAAACGAATCCACCAAGATGTCAAGCAAGGTGGTCGTCGCGAGTTGACCGAGTATTTCCAACCTGGCATGCACAAGAGCGCCTTGGTCGGTATGTTCCTGGCCACGCTGGAACTGACGCGACATTATGGTTTAGAAGCCAAACAAGATGGCGAACTAGGGGCTTTGTGGCTCGGTAAAGGCGACAGGTTTACTGAGGAAATCGATGTGGCAGAAGTCGATTCTGTGGTGGCCGATATGGTTAAGCGTTCCAATCTACCGTATGCCCCACGCTGATTTTAACGCATGCCGCAGGGATTTGGGGGCTTATCCGGTTAGATTCGTTGTGCCTCCGTGGATCGAATGGGTATTTAGGGTTGCAAAATGGGGGGAATCTGTCATTTTCCTAGTTATGAGCAAACGCCCATGAGCCGCGACATGTCCCTTGAGGGGTCAGCAGTACACGCGAATGTTTGAAGATTATGA
>Ga0075158_10001180_pt1 | contig 19983 bp, 20 predicted proteins | sample JI91814BDNA_FD_70968 | JGI IMG/M metagenome (GOLD analysis project Ga0075158, IMG submission 70968) | Wastewater effluent complex algal communities from Wisconsin, to seasonally profile nutrient transformation and Carbon sequestration -... | ecosystem: Engineered > WWTP > Effluent > Algae... | reverse complement strand
CTCAGCACCCCGCCTCGAAGCGGACGAGGAAGTAGAGCAGGTCGTTGATGTCGACGCCGGCGTCGGGGGTGCCTGTGCCGGAGCCGTTGTCGAGATCCACGGCCGGGAGGCCTTCCTCGAACTTCACGAGGAAGTAGAGCAGGTCGTTGATGTCCACCGCGTTGTCGAAGGTGCCCGTGCCCGAGCCATTGTCGAGGTCGGCGCGGCAAACGGCGGTGGGAACGATCTTGTAGACGCGGCCCGTACCAATGTCGGTGATGTACAACTCGCCCGCGGCGTCGTCGCCGATGGACGTGATGCCCAGTTCGTTGGGATTCGGGGCGAGGGTGCTGGTCAGGTTCTGGAACTGCGTCGCGTTGCCGACGCGCTTGATGGCGTGGACGAAGCCCGAGCAGTAGTCGGAGTAGATGAACCAGCCTTGCAAATCGGGGAAGGCGGACCCGCGATAGACGCGGCCGCCGGAGATGGAGCAGCCCTCGGCGTGGTCGTAGATGTGGACGGGTTCGGCGAAGCCGCCCGCGGTGCAGGTGCACCCGCCGTACGGGGAGCAGGCGTTTCCCTCGCGGCAGCGCCAGCCGTAGTTTTCGCCGCCGGTGGACGTCGCGCGTTGGATGTCGATCTCTTCGAGCGCGTCCTGGCCGACGTCGGCGATGTAGAAGTCGCCCGTCACGCGGTCGAAGGTGGATTGGTACGGATTGCGGAAGCCAATGGCCCAGATCTCGGGGAGCGCGCCGGGCGTGCTGATGAACGGATTGTTGGCAGGGATGCTGTAATGCTTGTTGGGATCGGCAGGGAAGGCGTCGATGCTCGGGTTGATGCGGAGGATCTTGCCGAGCGGTGACGCGAGTGACTGCGCTTCGTTGAGCGGATCGGCGGTAGCGCCGTTGCCGCCGTCGCCGGTGGGGATATAGAGGAACCCATCGACGGGCGAGAACTCGATCGCGCCGCCGTTGTGCCCGAAGCGAATACGCGGGGCCTTGTGGATGATGGTCGCGGAGTTTGGATCGGCGATGTCGGGGTTGGCGCTGACGTGGTAGCGTGCGACGACGGACTCGTTGATGAGCCCCTGGTAGTGGACGTAGAAGAAGCCGTTGGTGGCATAGTTGGGGTCGAACGTGAAGCCGACCATGTTGGCATTGCCATGGCAGCAGACGAGGGGGAAGAGATCGATGAACAGTTGCGGGCGCTGCACGCCGGTGGTGGTGTCGTGGATGGAGATCTTCCCGAAGCGGCCGAGGACGAAGACACGAGACGTGTCTCCGGGCGCAAAGGCCACGGCCACGGGCGCTTCGAGGTTGTCGGCAAAGAGTTGCGGGCGGGGAGTTTGTGCCAGCGCGATCGGGGCGAGGGCGACAGGAGCGAGCGTGGCGATGCGAGCGGGGTGAGTGCGCATGAAGGCCCTTTTCCAAGGGGTGGAAGGTGTGTCGGCCCGGGGGTGATTCTACCTGATCAGAGGCGATTGCGATACAGGATTGTGGCCCGTGTTCGCATGAAGATCGTGCGGCTCTGGGATGGGCTATGGGACGGGGTCATACCCGCCCTTGGCGAAGGGATGGCAGCGGGCGAGGCGGGCGAGGGTGAGGCGGGTCCCGGCGATGACGCCGCGTTCGCGATAGGCGTCGAGGGCGTACTGGGAGCAGGTCGGGTGATAGCGGCACTGCCCGCCGAGGATGGGTGAGAGGGTGAGGCGGTAGATCCAGATGAGGAAGACGAAGGGGAAGGTGAGGAGGCGGCGCATGATCACGAGCCGGACTCCTTGGAACCCGACTCTTTCCGCTGCTCGCGGGCGGCTCGCTTCTCGTGCTCGGCGTGGGCCTGCGCTGCGGCCTCGGAGATCAGGCGTTCGTAGTCGGGGAGCGAGAGTTCCTTGTGCTTGCGGGCCGCGACGACGAGGTCGTACCCGCCATACTCGTGGCGCGGGAGGTCGTGCTGGTGCAGGCGAAACGCCTCGCGGATGTGACGCTTCAGGCGGCTGCGAACCACCGCGTTCCCCACGGCTCGGCTGATCGAAAGGCCCAGGCGATGGTGCGAGAGCGCGTTGGCCCGCGCGAACACGATGATGGGCCCGCGCGGTTTGCGCAACTTGGCCGCAAACACGGCGTCGAACTCACGCGCGTGAGAAAGGCGGAGTTTGCGTGGAAAGGCGAGGGAGGGCACGGGGAAGGGTAGGGGAAAGGAGTGAGGCGGGAGGCGTGAGTGAGGAGGAGGGGGAGAGGGGCGAACAGGTGAACGGGTGAAGAGGAGATGACTCCCCCTGTTTCCATTGCACCTCGTCACCTGCGCTGTTCTTCCGCTTCGTCTCTGCTTCTAGCACCCTGCCTCGAAGCGGGCGAGGAAGAAGAGGAGGTCGTTGATGTCGACGGCGTTGTCGGGGGTCCCTGTGCTGGTGCCGTTGTCGAGGTCAACGAGCACGTTGCCCGCCTCGAAGCCGACGAGGAAGGAGAGGAGGTCCTCGATGGTGACGGCGCTATCGCGCGTGAGGCCGTTGCCAAAGTCGCCGTCATTGTCGAGGTCGGCGGGGCAAGGTGGTGAAGTTGGGTCTCGCAGTTCCCATGTCTCGCCTCGAATACCCCCAAAGGGGCTGTATCCTCCGAAAAGAACAATGGCGTTCCGAGATGCGTCATAGGCCATAGCGTGCCCGGTTCGCCCAATCGGCCCGCTCATCGCTCGCCGAGTCCACACATCACCGTTCCATTCCCACGTGTCAGCGGGATGGGTCTGAGGGTGGTAGGGGATGCGTCCTCCAAAGAGGACGGTGACATTGCGCGCCGGATCAAAGGCCATGTTGTGCACGCTTGTTCCCAGCGGTCCAGTGGTTGCGCGTAGCGTCCATGTCGTGCCATTCCACTCCCATGTTCCGAGTGGCGCGGTGTTCGTGTGCACGCCGTTTTGCCCACACAACACCGTAACGTGTCGGTGAGAATCAAATGCCATTGAATGTTCGCTTTGGGGTGGAGGTCCGCTGTTGCTGCGAAGGCTCCATGTTGTGCCGTCCCATTCCCAGGTTTCTTGGCTTGCGCCAGTGGTAGAGTTGTACCCGCCGAAAAGGACGATGACGCCTCGTGTCGAGTCATAGGCCATCGTGTGTCCTACTCTGGGCGAAGGCCCTGGGACGAAGCGCTGGGTCCACAATTCGCCATCCCATTCCCACGTGTCGCCGACCAACGTGGAACCGCTGCCCGCAAGAACTCCGCCAAAAAGAACGGTCACCTGTCGTGCGGAGTCGTAAGCCATGGCGTGGCTTGTACGGGCGGACGGGGCCGTTGTGGTTTGTCGTTGGAGCCACAACGTTCCATTTCGTTCCCAAGTCTGGCAGTCCGGCGCGGTCGAACTCCCCGAGTACTGGTAACCAACCAAGACCGCAACGTGCCTCGCCGAGTCATAGACCATATGAACTCGTGTCTGCAAGGTTGGAGGAATGCGCATGCGCAGTGTCCATGTGGAGCCGCTCAACTCCCAAGTCTCCAGTGCGCCAGCCGTGTTGCTCAAGTTGCACACCATCACTTCGCGTGCGGAGTCGTAGACGAGCGTGCCAGAACCAGCGCGAATCGGAAGGCCGAATCCTCGGGGAGTCCACGTTGTGCCGTTCCATTCCCAGGTCTCGGTGCCAGTACCGCCATCGTAACCGATGCGCACCGTCACCCCGCGATCCGAGTCGTACGCCATCAACGTGAACAAACTATTGGGACCACCCGCCGCACGCTGTGTCCATGTCTGCCCATTCCATTCCCAAGTCTCGTTGTTGACCACCCCGGTTTGAGTGTTCTGGCCGCCGTAGAGCACGGTGACGCCTCGCGCGGTGTCGTAGACCATCTTGTGATAGGCTCTTGCGGATGGTCCGCTCACGAGACGCCTGGTCCAAACCGCACCGTCCCACTCCCATGTCTCGTTACTCGAAGGTGTGAATCCCTCGCTGATGTTGCGGGCGCCGCCAAAACACACGACCACGTTTCGGTTGGAGTCGTACACCATTGAGTGCCCGAAACTGACGGGGATGGGGCCGTTCACGGCCCGTCGAGTCCAGCCCGAGGCGCTTCGTTCCCACGTCGAAGCACCCGTTGACACACTATACACGTATGCCACGACGACCCCCCGATCCGAGTCGTAGGCCAAAGGGTCACCGCCTACCGCGGGCGAGTTGTCTTGTCGCCTCCATTCGTTGCCATTCCACTCCCACAACTCCTTGGCGTTGCTCGCTTCATTGCGCACCGCGAGCACGGTCACATTGCGTGAGGCGTCAAAGACGGCTGAGTGGTAGAGCGAGTATGACGGAGCAGGTTGCGACCATTCGACCGACTGGGCCCGTGCGGCAACAGCAAGCACCGCCCACCCGGCGACCAGTCCGACTACACGAAAGGTGCTCTTTACAATAGTCTTGGACCAGACGTGCGGCATTGAAAGGCTCCTGCGGAGGATCGCGGCCACGAGGGGCCCGCCCCAGTATAGGGAAAAACCTCCAGCACGCCAGCGTGGTTGGCGCGTGGTCGGACCTTTTCTTTGCTTTGATTCGTTCTCACCCGCACTCATCGCGAGAGTTTCACGCGCGGCGCAGGCGATACGTCGTGATCCCGAGGTCAAGGAGCGCCTTGTCCCACTCGGCCTTGGTCGTGTACTCGCGGACGCGGAAGCCCACTTGCCTTTCGCCGAACATGCCCGGCGTCCGAAGGGTGAAGTAGCCGATGATCACGTCCGAACGGTCGACGATGGTTCCGAGGTAACACTCGCAATCTGCGAGCGTCACGCGTGCGAACTCGCCAACGCTGCCGCCATTCCACGAGACAGTACCGCTTGGCACGAGTCCCTCTCCATCGACTTTCATGATGTACGCGCCGCCGCCGGGATAGAACATCTTGAGGCCGTGGCCGATGTCGCGCTCGCCTTCGAGGACTGCTTTGATGCGACCGCCCGCGAGAAAGACGCCGACACCCACCAGCACGGCGGCAAGAATCGCCAGCACAATGAACGTGCGAACGACAATCTTCGACGTCGTATGTCGGATGGGAATGTCGACGGTGGTCATGTTCCTGAGACGCACGCGAGGCACATCGAGTTCGCGCCCGATGCCCGATGCCTGATGCCTTCCTACTTCCTGGTCCCCGGCATCAGGCCGAGGAGGACGCAGACGGCGCCGAGGGCGATGAGCCAGAGGCGGCTGGAACCGCCGAGGGCGAGGCGTGTGAGGAGGGAGTCGACCGGCTGGCGCGGGGCCGGGAGTTGCATGGGTGGCGGTTCGAGGGCGGGGAAGACCGAGACGTTGCGGAGGCGCGAGTCGTGGCGGGCGGTGATCAGCCCCCGGTCGTCGGGCATCTGGCCCAGTTGCGAGGCGGCGAGGGCGGTGACTAACTGAGGCTCGGCGCGGTCGAGGGCGGCGAGGTAGCCGTCGTAGCGCTTGAGGCGTTCGTCGCGGTGCTGTTCATAGACGAGGGCGACATCGCGCTTCCAGCGGGCTTCGTCGAGGTCGTCGGCGGCGGGGACGAGGAGGGTGGCCCCGAGGACGCCCAGACCGGCGATGAGAAAGAGCCACCCTGGGTCGAGGATGGGGCGGTCGGCGGGGATGGCGGCCTGCGCGTTGGCAGAAGCGGGGGCGGACACGGGGTCTGTATCGGCGGGCGGGGGCGCGGGGCGTGAAAATGGGGAGGGGCAAGAGAAAGGGCGTGAGGCGTGAGAAAAGAGAAGAGTTAGGAACGGCGGGTGAAGGGTGAGGTTGGGTGTCTCCAAGTGGAGCAAGCCTTTCCGCCTCTTCACTCACGCCTTGCCCCTTGCCCCTGTTCCATTCCTCTACTCCTCTTCCTTCCGGCCGTGCTTCCAGAGGAGATCGAGCCCGACGCCCGCGAGTTCCTGGAGGCGGTCTTCCTCGAGGAGGTCCTTGGGGTTGTTCCAGGTGATGGCGAGGGCGTAGAGGCGGCCGTCGTTGCGGGTGAGGAGCCAGTTCATGGAGAGGACGCCCGGCTCGCCGCCGCCGATGTACCACGCGGTGGTCCAGTGGCCGCGATTGAGGCGGACGGCGGAGAACTTGGTGAAAGGTGCGGAGATGGGGTTGGCGGGTTTGGCGTCCGCGTTCGCGGAAGAAGATGCCGCGTCCCAACGATTCGCGGCGAGGTGGAGCGACGCGAGGGTGCTCGCCATATCCCACGCGCTCGCGTGCCAGCCGACTTCCTGCAGGAGGAGCGGCTTGTCCCAGAGGTTCTGCTCGCCGAGGCTCAGAGGGACGGCCGCGACCTTGTCCACGAGGAGCGTGCGGCGAGCGTCCTCGTCGGCTTCGGCAAACGTGCCGAGCAGTTCACGGTCCGGCGGCAGGCGGAGTTGGAAGTGCTCGCGCGTGGAGAGGAAGGGCGCGATCGGTGATTCGCAGTGGGCCTTCGCGGCGCGTTCGATGCGGTCGCGCGTGAGATGGTGGAAGAGGTGGTCGGCCGCGGTGTGATCGTTGAGGGCGATCATGCGGTCGGCGAAGCGCGCGAGCGGATACTTCGTGCCCGCGGCGTCGTTCTGCATGACGCCGGGCGGGAGGCTCTTCTTCGCATCGTCGATCGCGTGTTCGTCGGTCCAGGTGAGTTCGTGCTTCTCGATCGCGTCGACGAGTGCGGCGTGGATGAAGACGCGCGAGGCGGAGGCGATGGAGAGGGCCTTGTGGTCGTCGATGGTGTGGATCGCAACGAGGCGGAAGGTGTCGGGCGTGCCGGTGGTTGCGGGCTTGGCGGGTGAGGCTCGTGTGTCTTCCGTGGCGGGGCTCGCCGGAGTCGCGGGCGTGCCCGGCGTGCCGGGGATCGTGATGACTTCGTACGCGCCGAAACTGAGAAGGCCCTTGCGACGGCCGAGGTCGCCGGTGTACGCGTCCCAATCGCCCGCGCGGGAACGCAAGTAACCGGCGCGGCTGAAACGCAGGCCACTGATGAGGCCCGTCTCGTCATCGACGGCGAGGAAGACGCTCATCTTGCGCTTTGGTCCAAACACAAAGCCGGTGATCGCGAACTCAGTCGAGCGTGCTTCGATCTCGACGAGGTGGATCGGTGCGCCGCCGAGATCCTCATCGCGGATCGCGAGGAGCGACTCCTTGATGCGCGCTTCGGTGAACTCCTTGAGCATGTCGGGCGTGAAGCGGCCTTCGAGGGGGCCGGTGTCGCCGCCATTGAGCACGAACAGGACCCACGCGAGTTGCTTGCCGGCGGGGGAGTCGGGGGGAGAGAGGGAAGTGATGGGTTCGGCGTCGTCAGTTTGCTCCGCGTCGGCCGCCGGGTCCGCAGTTGGTTGGGCGGCGGGTTGCGCTGGGGCGGGTTGCTTCGCGACGGTCGGCGGAACACACGCGAAAAGCAGTGCGGCGCAGACGGCCAGAAGCGTGCGGAGCGCGGTGTGCATGGGGAAGAGTAGCAAGTGCGCTACGCCGGCTTAGGCGGGGAATTGGCGTGCAGCCGTCGAGCCTCGGTGAGGAACTCGTCGGCGCCGCTTGCTGTGAAGGCGCGTAGCGGAATGTAGACGATGCGTGCCGGCCCGAGGAAGAACATGAGGCCCTTGGTTCCTCGCTCGAGACGCTGGAAGGAACTCCAGTGGTACTTTGTTTCGCCGGAGGGGCTTGTTACTTGAACGCCGTCTTCGCGCAGCGCCACAGTGTGCGGTCCGGTGGCCTGACCGAACGCTCCCTTCGCAACCATGCGACCGATCAAACGCGGCTGCATCATCGTCGTCAGAATCACAATGAGCAAATAGCCCACAGTGACAGCAACGAGGGCACCTCTCGCACCAATGGCGATCTGCCAGGGTTCGGCGGGCTTGCCGTTGGCGCCTTTAAGCGCGAGTCCAAAGGTCATGATCGCTGTCACGAACAGAATACCGCCAACGGTCTTCCAAGGTGAACCGAGTGTTGCCGACTTCAATGCGGCACGTCGGACAACTGGTTCGCGCGCGCCGGCCACGTGGTCGTCAATGGTGAGGTCGTACGAGGCGACGCGCATGGGGAAGGGTAGTGCGTCTTACTTCTTTGATCTGGACCGCCGGTTGGAACGCCATTCGCGAGACTTCTGTTGGCGTTTGATGTGCTCGCCCAGAGGAACATCGGGGTCCTTTCTCTTGGCGTTCTTGCGGACCTTGGCGGCCTTGGCGGATTCCGCGACGCCGAACTCCGCCGCGTCGCCGAAGAGTGTTCGCTTCAGCGCCTTGCGGTAACGGCGGTTCCCGACGGCCTTGAACCTTGGGATGGACTTGCGAGACGCCTTGGAGTTCTCGCCGTAATCGTTGCGACGGTCCTTCGCGAGGCTGTTGCGTTTTTTTTCCTGGGGTGATTTGGGTTGTTTGGGCACAGGGCGTTACCTTGAGATGTCGCTGGCGTGACGAAAGCCTCGCACTGACTGAATGGAGCTGTGTGCGATCTGGCGAATCACTGTACACTTGTGGCATGAACGACCGTCAAGTACAACTCATTGCGGTGAAGGGAAACACTGCGGCAGTGCAGATTCCCGGCAGGCATTACCCGGCGATCGCGCTTGCCGCGGACGCATTCGCTGAACTGGTGAAGGACGCCAAGCGCGTTGCAATGGATCCCGGGTCCAACTTCGAACGAAGGGATGAAGCAGTGTATCTTTCGGAGAGGTTGTCGCGCATATTGGCGGCGTACGAAACGATGATGCGCGAGCAGGGATTAAAACTGCCTTACGATTCGCCTTTGCACGGCTAGGTTCGCCGTAATGCTGGTTCTCGCCGTCATGGAGTGTGCGGATCCTGCGAGATCGATGCAACGCCTTACTTCTCCTCCATCTCCTTCCACGCCTTGATCGCCCTTTCATTCCCCATCTCCGCGGCCTGCTTCATGAGGCGGCGTGCTTCGGCGGCGTCTTCTTCGGTGCCGAGGCCATCGCGGTACGCGACGGCGAGTAGGTAGGTCCCTTCCGCGTTCGTGTCGTCCTCGTGCGAGGCTTTCCACAGGGCGAAGGCCTTTTCGAGGTCCTTCTCGATGTAGGTCCCCGTCGCGTAGTGATCGGCGAGGGCGAGGATCGCACGGCCATTGCCTTGGGCGATCGCGTCGGTGAGGAGTTGCACGCCGGCTTCGAGGTCTTCGGCGGTGTGGTCCTTGGAGCGGATGAGCATGTCGCCCAGCGCGAAGGCGGCGTCGCTCTTCAAGAGGTCTTCATCGCTCTCGAGGACGAGGCGATAGAACTTCGTCGCGGCGGCGCGGTGCTGGGTGGCGTCGGCGGCTTGTTCTTCACGTGGGCTCGCCATCGCGCGATGCAGATCACCCGCGAGGAGCGCGGCTTCGAGGTTTGGCGAACTTCCATCCGTGCCCGCGGCCTTCTCAGCGAGAACAAGCGCACGCTTCGTGTCCTTGGGCAACTGCACGCCGCCCGCGAGGTGCTGCGCGAGCGTGAGGGCGCAGTCGGCGTCGCCCAGGTCGGCGCCTTTCTGCAGGAGCGCGTCCCCCTTGGCCTTGTCCTGTTCTTCGGGCCGCCCCAAGATGAGCGTGCGCCCGGCGAGGTAGCAGCCCATGGCTTCTCCAGCCTCGGCGGCGCGGACGAGGAGCGCGAGGCCCTTCACCCGATCCGCTTCACACCCGATGCCGACTTGTACACGCGAGCCCAACCGCCACATCGCGCGGGCCGAGCCCTTGTCCACGGCACGCTGGAAGTAGTCGTTGGCGGCGACGTGGTCGGTGGGAACGGCGTCGCCCTTGGCGTAGGCATCGGCGATGTCGCACAGATCCACGCCTTTGGCTCCATCCGCGCCGTTCGCGTTCGCCTTCTCGATCCAGCCAAGCGTCCGCACGAACGCCTCGCGGGCCAGGCCGATGCGGGCGAGGAGTGAGGCATCGCTCGCGGCCTCGAGTGCTTTCATGGACTCTGCAGGAATGTCCGTCACCTTGAGGCGCGTGAACGCTTCGAGCGCGTGCGTCGCGAGGTTGGCGTCCTTGGTGTCAAGCGAGATCATCGCGGCGAGGCGCCAGCAGTCCACGTGCATCGTGTCGGCACGCAGCAGTTGCGGCCGCAGGGTCGCACGCCACACCGTTCCCGCCTCGAGGAAAGCCTTCGCGGCGACGTCATCGGCCGAGTCCTTGTGCTTCTCCTCCAGCGCGGTCATCTCGGCGTTGAAGCGAGCGGTCTCGTCGGTGCAGGTGCTGGGAGACGTGCTTGGTAGCGTGTTGGCTGGCTGATTCTCATTCTGCGCGAACGCGGTGGTCGAAACGAGCAACAAGCAAAGGGGGAACGCATGCAAGGATCTGAGTTTCATGGAGGAATCCTATCGATGGGATTGTGACGACGCGGGGTGGTCGATGCGGGGCCATCCAAAGAGCACTTCCGACGCAGAGGGGGCGGCCCCCTCTGCAACTCCCCGTCAAGAACAAGCGTTGGCACGCTGGGTGGATCGTGTATGCTGTGTCGATGGGAATGCCCCCCGGCCACACAAGCACGAAGTCGCGTTGGGCCTGGCGGCGGTCCGTGGCTCGCCGCGTTCTTGCGTGGACTTCGCTCGCGGCGCTCTTGGCCGTGGCGGCGGCGTGGGCGGGCGGACGTCACGCAGAGTTCTATTGGTCGAAGTGGCTCAGGCCCGCAGCGGATGATGTTCGAATGTTGACGGTGGAAGGACGCCGTGGCGGGATTCGGGTGATGCATGAATCAACTCCATTCAGCGCCTTTAGCACGCTGATTCTGAAGCGCGAAGCCTGGATGTGGAAGCCCGCGTTCGAGCGCGTGACTGGCCTGTGGACGCTTCACGTGCCATACTGGATCCCGACGCTCGTGCTCGGCGTGGCGACGGCTGCGTTCTTCGGCACGGGCCGCCGCGCACGGCGATGGGCGCGGTTGGGATGCTGCCTCGCCTGTGGCTACGACCGGGCGGGCCTTGCGAAGGACGCAGTGTGCCCGGAGTGTGGGAAGAAGCACGAGTGAGAATTGAACGGCAAGCAATGGCGGTTTGCGTTGCGTGTGGGTGTCGTGTATCTTCATGGGGACTTTGGGAGCTCACACATGGACACCGCTGCGACGAACTCGACCCGCAAACTCTGGATCGGCTTCGGGCTCATGTGCCTTTCGTGTGTGATTTGGGTGATCGTGATCCGCTGGATGGTGGGCGAGGTGGGAGCGGATCCGATGGTCCGCGTGGGTGCGACGCCCGAGGAAGTGCAGGCCGCGCTCGCCAGTCGCAGCAACCCGCTCACCATGATGACGCGAATGATGACGGGCTATGCGATCACGGGCGTCGTGTTTCTCGGCGGCGTTATCGTCACCGGCCTGGGCATGATCGACTATGCGGCCGAGGTGCGGGCACGAATGGGCCGGGGTTGACTGGCGTCGCCGGGCGCGCTTAGCACCCGTTGTCGGGCCAGTTCGGGATCGCAGGAAGCGGAGTTCGCCGCTTCCAGTCCAGCCACACGCCTATCCATCCCGTGGGCGAGCCGTCCCAATCGACCTTGAGGCCGTGACGCTTCAGTGTGGCACGGATGTCCGCGCCGAGCGTCTTCCATGTCTTTGGCTCGTCGTTCGCGTACGCACCCCAGCCGAAGATGATTCCTTCGTGGCGAAAGACATTCTCAAACTGCTGCTCGTGACAGAAGAAGTAGCCGCGGGGCGGGTGGCCGAGCGACTCAAGCCTCTTGCGATCGTTGCTGAGTGCACCGAAAGCGCACGATGGGCAGCACCAGTAGTTGACGTACGCCTGCAGGCCGGCATCTGTGAGTTCGCGGATGGCGGCGTCGAGGCGGTCGGCGTCGGTGATGGCGGGCCAATCACGCTGCGATGTTTGGAACACCTTGAGCCGGCGTTCAAGGATCTCGGCGATGAGTCGCGACGATTGCCCGGGCGGCAGTTCCTTCGCGTATTCCTCTGCAAACTGGCGCTGGATGATCTCCAGCGGATAGCGGTTGAGCCGCAGCTCCTCGTCGATCCTTGCCTCGATTTGCTTGGACAGGGACTCGGACATACGTGGAAGAGTGTACCAACGTCGTGCTGGAACGCAAACGGGTGAGATGCATCGAGGTTCGATGCATCTCCGTGGCCCTCCGTGTGCTCCGTGGTGAAACTCTTCTCTCGGCGTTCTCCGCGGCTCTGCGGTGAGACTTCTCTTTGGTGGGCGAACGAGGACACCACGCGCCCTTGAAGCCAAGGGCGGGTGGTGGCACCCCGATCTTCACTCACGCCTCACGCCTTGCCCCTTACGCCTTCGCCATTGCTTCCCACTCCGCCTTCGGCGTCAGGCCCAGCGCGGTATAGGTTTCGACGAGCGACGCCGCTTCGAATGCCGCGTATTGCTTGGCAGCGTCGATGATGGGCTTGCCGAGGATTGCTTCGAGCATGGCCTGCGTGTACGTCGGCTTGACGGCGGCGGTGGACTTGGTGCCGTACTGGTTGAGGTTGGACGCGAAGATGCCCGCCGCACTCACGGGGAGGAAGTCCTCGTAGCGGAGGCCCTCGACGCGCACGAGGCCGAGGTGGATCAGTTCGAAGACGTCGGGCGTGATGGCGTCGTTCGTGGGCTTGATGGTCCCCTTCGCGGCGAGTCCCTTCGCGGTCGCGGAGAACTTGCCGTGGACGATGGCCTGTTGCAGGAGGTCGTGCAGGTTCTTGGGGAAGGCCGCGAAGGGCTTTTCGTAGATCGCTTCGTACGCGGCGGGGTCGCGCTTGGCGAGGCTGACTTTGGAGTCGGGGTTCTTCTTCTCTTCGGCGGCGATGAGTGCGGTCGCTTCGGTGAGGCACCGGTCGTAGAGGGCGCGGCCCTTGGTGGTGCAGGCATAGCCACGCTGCTCGATCTCGCCGAAGCGGGCGGTGTGGGTGGCGTTCAACGTCGTGCCGTCGGCGTTGCGGAAGACGACGGGCTCGGTGAGGGCGCGGTAGGCGTCCTGGCGAAGGAGGACGGGCGTGTCCTCGCTCGGGCCTTCGGTCGTGTCCTTGAACCCCGCGTGCTTGAGTTTCGTGAGATCGAGTTCGGGGGATTTCAGTTTCGCGATGAGGGCGTCGACGATCTTGGGCACAGTGTCCATCGGCGGCGTGACGTGCGTGAACTGGGCGATCGCGTCGGGCGTGAGATGGCGGAAGAGGAGACGCAGGGCGTCGGCGTCGGTGCGTGCTCTTTGACGAGTCAGCGCCTTCATCGCGCGCTTGCGGAAGTCGGCCTCGGGCAGTTCGCCCATGCAGAACTTCATCGCGGCCGTGTACAGGTCCATGCAGAACGTATTGGGCGTGAGATGGTTGAGATGGTGCGAGTCAAAGCAGGCGATGTCCGCGGCGATCTTGAAGCCGGCGTCGCAGAGGTCCTTGTACAGTTGATGGTCGCGAGCCGTCCCCTTCCACTTGAAGATGGACTCGACCCCTTCGGTGATGAGCGCGTTGGCGTCGGCCCAGTCAAGGCCGCCCTGCTTCTCACTCTTGTCGAGCAGTGCGATCGCGGCGGGAGAAAAGACCTGCCGCGTCGCGAGGAGTGCCTCGATGCGCTGCCTGGTCGTGGGATCGAAATAGTCCGTCTGGAGCAGCGACGTGAAGACTCGATGCTCCGGGTTGAAACGCGAGCGGAAGGCGGTGGCGATGACGGGCTGGCTCTTGGCACCGACGTTGGACATGTCGAAGAAACTGTGCGGCTCCATCGCGAAGGCGGCGAAGAAGCGGCCGATGAGGCGGTACTCCTCGGGCTTGCCGATGCGGATCGCGCCGTGGCGCTCGCCGCCGGTGCGGTTGATCTGCACGGGCGTGATGGCAAAGCCCGTGAACATCTTCGCGTATAGATCGCACGCGGCGGCATTGCAGTGAACGTTGACGAGGAGGGCCTTGTCGTAGAGGGGGACTTCCTTGCCGAACATGCCCGAGAGTTCCGCGAAGAGGCGGTTCTGCATGTCGATCTTGTCGGCGAAGTTCGCGGCGGCGTGTGATGCGGCAGAGGTGGGAGGAGTGGTGGAGGCTGGGGGCATGATGCGACTCGATGTTCCGGACGGGCCAATGGCGGAAACACGCGTCCCGCGAGTGGTCAACGCCTCGGAATGAATGGACGAGGGGAGTATAGGAAAAGAGCGGAGGGAGGTGGGCAGAAGCGAGGAGGGGGAAGATACGCAACTGCAGCGGGCGAGTCACTTCTTCTCGACCACCCGCGTCTCCCAGCCGTCGTACTCGCCGCCTTCTTGTTCCGCGAGGTTGGAAAGAAGTGCCGTGATTTCCTGGATGGACTCGAGGTCGACGGGATCTTCGCGTGTCGCGATCACGAGGACGTTGTCATCGCTCTCACCGAAACGCGTCTCGAACTCGTGCTTGCCCGCCATCCTCATGAACTGCTCGGCCTCTCGCTTCTCGGCGAAGACCGCGAAGTGATCGACGGGGCGCGGCGTCACGAGGTCGTCGCCCTTGCTCTCGAGGAGCGCGACCAGGTGCATGTCGGCAATCTCGCGCATGGTGTCGTCGTCGGGAAGAAGGTCCCAGTACCCCTCCCACTTTGGGTCCATCCGCGACTGGAACTCGAGTTCAAAGTCGGGGAACGCGGCGCGTGCCTCTTGCTCGATCTGGGCGTCGAGGCGGGGCTTGGAGTAGATCCAGAAGCCGATCGCACCGCCCCCACGAACGCTGGCGACGTGGAGCGCGTCAAACTTCTTCTCGAGCGTGTCGGCGAGGGCGTCTTCCATCTCGCCGATGCGGTCGCGTTCTTTGGAGTCGCCCATGCCGTCGTCGCCGGGCTGCGTGAAGTAAATGTAAATGAGCGTACACGCGAGGCGGGAGGGGTCGGGCGCGACGCTGCTGAGGGCGATGTTGACGCCGACGAGGCGCAGGCCTTCGTCGGTCTCGCTTGGATACATGACCCAGTTCTGTTCCATTAGCCTGCTCCGAGTTTCTTGAGAATCGCTTCGCGCACCGTTTTCGCGTCGGCCGAGCCGCCCGCGAGTTTCATGACTTCGCCCACGAGCCTGCCGACGGCCTGGACCTTCCCGCCGCGGACGTCGTCGGCGACCTTGGGGTTGGCGGCGAGTGTCTGGTTGATCCAGCCATCCATTGCCGCGTCGTCGCGCACGATGAGAAAGCCGCGTTGCTGCGCGATTGACTCGACGTGTGCGAGGACGGCGTGCGCATCAGCGGCGGCGGTGCGATTGGATGGGTCGAGCAGCAGGCCGAAGAGTTCGTCCTGCGATTGGTTGTTGAGTTTGCCATCTTCGCGCAGTTTCGCGATGCTGGCGATGTGCGTGGGAGAGAGGCCCAGTTCGTGGATCTCAATCTTCTGCTCGTTGGCACGCTTCGCGGCGCTCTGCAGGATGAAGTTCGCGGCGACCTTGCCCGCGCGGAGGCGCTCGATTCCAAGTGCGATCATCGCATCTATGCAGGCTTCGTAGAGGAAACAGGTATCGCGCTCTTCGGTGAGGGCGAAGGCCTCCTTAACGCCCAGCGCGTACTCGCTCGTGTAGCGCTTGAAGCGCGGCATCGGCAGTTCGGGCACGCGGGCGCGGGCCTGCGCTTTCCATTCGACGTTCACGGCGACAGGTGGAAGATCCGGATCGGGGAAGTAGCGATAGTCGTTCGCCTCTTCCTTCTCGCGCTGGAGGGTCGTGGCGTTGCGGGCGTCGTCCCAACCGCGGGTGGTCTTAGTTCCTGCACCAAAGACGCGGCCATCCTGCTGCCAGCGACGCGGTTGCTCAGCAAGTTCAAACTCGATCGCGCCCTTGACGGCCTTGAACGAGTTGAGGTTCTTGACCTCGGTGATGGGCGTCGTGACCGTGCGGCCGCCCTCGAGGGTGAGAACGCAGTTGATGTTGGGCTCGAAGCGCATGTGCCCCTTCTGCATCACACCCTCGGTCACGCCGAGGAATCGGCAGATGTTGCGGAGCATCTTCGCGAAGAGGACGACCTCGTCGGCGCTGGTGAAGTCGGGCTGCGTGACGATCTCGAGGAGGGGCGTGCCCGCGCGGTTGTAGTCGATGATCGAGCCATCAATGCTGCGGCCGCCTGGTTCCTCGTGGAGCAACTTCCCCGCGTCTTCTTCGAGATGGGCGCGGAGGATGCCGATGCGTGTGGATGGGCGCGAAAGATCCGGAAAGCCCTGCGCGTCAGCCGCAGGCACATCAATGCTGCCGTCGAAGCAGAGGGGCAGGTCGTACTGGCTGATCTGGTAGGCCTTGGGGAGGTCGGGATAGAAGTAACTCTTGCGGTCCCAGCGGGAAAGGGATCTGATCTCGCAATTGAGCGCCAGGCCCACCATCATGGCCATCTCGACGGCGGCCTTGTTCATGACGGGCAGCGCACCGGGCAACGCGATGATCGTGGGATCGATGAGCGTGTTGGGCGACGCGTCCCAGTTGGCAACGTGGGCCGGGTTGGGGACGCGGCTGAACATCTTTGTCCGCGTCGCGAGTTCGACGTGGATCTCCATGCCGATCTTGGGGCGCACGCTCACGATCGCGGGGGTTGTAGCGGCGGTGCTCATCGTGCGATGGTATCGCGTGCGGCCATCAGGCACGCGTGCTCGAGCATGGCGACGCGGATCGCCGTCAGTCCTCGGGCCGACGCGAGCGTTTCCAGAGTGTGTGGCGGCGACCCAAGCCAGCCGAAACGGGCCGCGAGGAATGCTGCCTTCTCGGCTGGGAAGTTCGCGACCTCAACTGCACGACGCAGACGCGGATCGGGCTCAAGCCAGCGTTGCCAGGGCGAGACGCGAATGGTCCAATCGCGGATGACGGTGCCGAAGGTGAGGAGTGAAGAGGCGCGACGCGGACTCGCCTCGACGCTGGGGCGGCGCTTGATCCAGTCAGTGATGGCCTTGTCCACCGCGAGGCCAATGGGTCCGGCGATGCGGCCACCCTTGGAGGGATCAAAGACATCGACCGAGTGTGAAGCGTGCGAAAAGGCGACATCGAGCAGGCGCTGCAAGTCCGCCGGCCGCACTTCCTCCGCACGGCGGCCTATGCGGCCTTCGATCGTTTGGAGCATGAGGCGCCAGTGCGGGCGCAGGATCTCGGCCTTGAGCCTCGCCGCCCAACGCAGGTCGGTCTCGACCCGATCGACCATCGGCGGTTTGGGGTGCAAGCGGTCGATGGAGTCGAGCGCCCTCGCAACGTCGAAGCGCAGGAACTGATACGCGATCAGGCGAGCGCGCTCTTCCGCGCCCGTCGGCGGGGGCAGGCGTCGTGCGCCGTGCACGAGGTCCAGCAGGTCGGTCGGCCCGGGCGCACCAAGGCCGGTCGTCACCATCGGAGAGTTCAAGAGCGACTCGCGTGCATCGGGACGGTCGAACGCAGTGCCGTGGGGTCCGATCAATGTGCCAGACTCACGCAGCCGCCACAACGCCTCGGCCTTGGCGAGCGTGATCGCGCGGCGCACCGCGGGCCTCGTGCGATCGAAACGCTTCGAGAGGCGCCCAAGATCCAGTGGTGAGCGTGACGCACGAAGCAGGACGCGGCGGACCCGCGCCGTCATCGGGCCGTGCTCATCGACGCCAGCAGCGTTCTGCGTGCGAGCCGACTTCTTCAGGAACAGACGCACGCCCTCGACGCTGCGCCCATGCTTCTCCGCAAGGATGTTCGCGGCGGCGGTGATGGAAATGGGTCGCTGCGAACGCATCGCTTCGAACTCGCTCCAGAGCGAGCGCTGATCGTCTTCGGAGAAGCGGTTGAACGCACCCGCGGAGGTGAGGCGGCTTGCCTGCTTCGCCTCGAACGCGGCGATCACCTCCGGCATGAGGACGAGCACGTGCCGCGAGGCCTTGGCCTCGGCTCGTCGCGTAACAAGGCCTTCGTGCCGCAGTCGATCGAGTGTCTTGCGGCTGACCTTCCAGCGGGAGGCGAGGTCGTCGGCACGCACGCCACCCTTGGAAATCAGGTCGCTCTCTTCGCATCGCGCGATGGTGCTGAGGCGTTCGACAAAGGGGGAGAGGTCGTGCAGGACTTCGTGACCTTTGGTCGTCGCGAGTTCTTCGAGGGAGGATGCACGCAGGTCGCGGCGTTCGCCCAGGAGGCGAAACACGAGCCACTCGTCGGGATATTCGCGATCGGGTTCGATCTCGCGCGCCAAAGCCTCGGCACGCTCGATGCACGCGATGGGGTTCGGCGCGGAACGCGCGACGCGCTCAAGGGCGACGAAGAGGGGCGTGCGAAGGGCGGGGAGTGGGGGCACGGCGGTGGTGTGGTTGGTGCTATATGGGAAAAAGGGTCAGGCCGTTGCGCCCGCGGGTGCACGCATCGCGTCAACCTCGCACCATGCGGGCGAGGTGTTGGGAATGAGCGAGAGTGCGGCTGCCTCCGCGAAGAACCTTGCGACGGCTTCCTTCTCGCGGGAACCAACTTCGTAGCGAAGCAACTCGCCGAGGTACGTCGCGGCGAGATCGACGGGCCAGTTGGCCTTGAGCGCGTGGGTGCGCACGATCCAGCCCAGACGCGTCGCGTTGTGGCGGCGTTGGCGATCAAGGAGCAGGGCGGCATGCCGCAGCCGCGGCGCGTCGGGCCCGGACAGTGCCTCGGTCCGGCACATCCACATCGCATACACGAATGGCAATCCCGTCAGCGCCTTCCATTGTTCACCAAGATCGAGTTGGTGCGGGTACTCGCTCTGTGGCGGATGATCCGTGACGACCTTGTCGCCGATGAGCAGAACCGTCTCGGGCCAATCGGCCCCGGGAGCACGTCGCAACGCGGCGAATTCGTGCATCGCCGGTTGCACGTCAAACTTCTTCGCCAGAATGAGGCGTGCGAGCGCGACGGACGTGTGGCTGTCCGTGTCCGCGTGCAGCGTGGTCACCCTCTCGAACGGCACGCGAGAGAACAAGCGCACGGTCATCGTCGGGCCATCGCACCCGATCATCCCGACGGGCAACAGCGTCAAGGGCACCGGCGAGCGCACCGCGTCCACGATCGAGCAAAGGCCAAGATCCGCCTCACCACTCGCGACCATGTTCGCGATGCGAGAAGGAACCGCGGGCAAGAGCGACAGCCCCTCCATCTTGGAGAGCCCCTCGACGAGCGGGGCGGTGTTCAGGAATCGAACGCACGCGATGCGGATGGGCTTCATGGCTTGGGCACCTTCAGCAGATTCAGGCTTGACAACCTTCATTCGGGAATCCGCACAATCTGGCTTCGCTGAAGGCTCCCTTTTTCCGCGCCGATCTTGCGTTGCTGGTACCCAGCGCCGTTCACAAGGTTGTACGGGAACTTCTCGCGGGCGGCCCGCAGACGCGTGCCATCGGCCAGGCCGGGGTTCTTTTCGTCGTATTCAGACTCGTCGTATGCACCAATGAGGACCATGCTCTTGGAGCGGCCGTGGTAGTAGTACGCCTCGTCCCCTTCGCGCCGCAGTTTCGCGGCGGCCTGTTCGGCGAGGCGGCGGAACTCCGCGAGGTCACTGGCGGTTGCGGGCTTGTTGTCGAGGCGGCCGTACACGCCGACCTGCAGGGTGTACTTCGCTCGGCGGAGGGTGTCTGCCCGGACGGTGTTGAGGTCCAACTCCGGGATGCTCCCGAGCACGGTGAGGTTTGGCGGCGGGCTCAGGACCGCACCACTGAACGGCCGCTCGCCGTTCACCTGGAACTCGCGAATGCGCTTGAGGTCGGCTTGGGCCTTGGGATCGGAAGCCGAGGCGTACCGCCCGTAAGCGACGACGAGGGTCCTGTCCCGTTCATCGAGATAGGCCTCGCGCAGACCGCCGAGCGTCTGGACACGTTCGAGGGCCGCCCGGGCAAGGTCGCGATCATCTCGCACGCCGGCGATCGCGATCGACCAGACCCCCTCGGCCTGCTCACCCCGAGCCTTGGCAGCGGCGGGTCCTTGGAAGAGTTCGCCCGCCTCGGCGGATGGTCCGGGGGCCGGCTTGGAGGTCCCAGAGCAACCACTCAACGAAGCAAGCGCGAGGCCGACGGCGGCCACGTTGAGGGCGGAACAAACTTGAATAAAACGTGGTGCCAGTCGAGGGTGGTGGCGATTCGTCATAGTCTTGCGCCTGCAGAGTTTGCCGATCTGAAAAAGTGACACAAGTCGACAAGAAATCTGGCTGGTCCGAGTCTTGGTTATGGTTTGTAAGTCTCGGACTTGCATAAGGTTAGGTGCTTGAGTCGGAC
>Ga0075158_10001178_pt1 | contig 19988 bp, 19 predicted proteins | sample JI91814BDNA_FD_70968 | JGI IMG/M metagenome (GOLD analysis project Ga0075158, IMG submission 70968) | Wastewater effluent complex algal communities from Wisconsin, to seasonally profile nutrient transformation and Carbon sequestration -... | ecosystem: Engineered > WWTP > Effluent > Algae... | reverse complement strand
TTCGGCAACTATGTTCTGGCCGCCACCCGTGATGAGTTGCCGCTGCCGGAGCTGACTCGGCGCGCGGCCCGCGCCGTGGCGCCCGCGGGCGTCTGGCTGCCGGACAAGGTTGCCGCCCTCGCGCGATCCGCACGACCGCTCACCGACGCCGACTCCCAGCCCAGCCCGGCCCCGCCGGACCCTGGCCGGTGGCGCGCGCGCTGAGTCAGGCCGGGGTTGCGCGGACCATCAAGGTCACGCCGGGCAGGCGCTTGACCGGCAGATAACGTTCCATCGTCACAATGGCGCGCAAGCCCGCATTGACGATCCCGGGGAGTTCCTCCAGGTCACTGCCGGTGCTGGAGCGGCGCCGCAATTTCACCGTCGGGCGCAACAGAACATTCCACGACCACAGGTCGGTGATCTGAAAGCCGTTGCGCACCAACAGATCCGAGATGGTCGCCTTGGTGTATCGACGGACGTGGTCGACGGCGACATCGTGGGCGGACCAGAGATTGGGGTCGCACGGGACGGCGATCAAGAAAGTGGCCTCGGGCCGCAACACCCGGCGCACTTCGCGGACGGCGGCGTCGTGATCGGGGATGTGCTCCAGCACGTCATAGGCGACCACGAGATCCAGGCTGTGCCGCGAGAGCGGCAGCCGCGTGGCGTCGGCCCGGATGACGTCCAGTCCGCGTTCGCGACCGATGGCGGCGCCCTCCGCGCCATACTCCAACGCCGTGACCTGCCACCCCGCCTCGGCGAGCACGCGGGAGTTGCCGCCGCCGGCGGCACCGATGTCGAGGGCACGACCGGGCGGCATACCGGCGAGGGACCGGGCGAGGAGGTGGCGGCGCTCGGCATACCACCAGTGCGTCTCTTCGAGCTCGGTGAGCTTGCGAACTTCCTTGTCGTGCATCAGATTCGGGTATGCCCGTCGCCCTCGACGATCCACTTGGTGCTCGTCAACTCCGGCAGCGCCATTGGGCCGCGCGCATGCAATTTCTGCGTCGAGATGCCGATCTCGGCCCCGAAGCCGAACTCCCCGCCGTCGGTGAATCGGGTCGAGGCATTGATCATCACCGCCGCGGCGTCGACCTCGGCGCTCCAGCGCCGGGCCGCCGCGCGATCCTCGGTGACAATCGCCTCGGTGTGCCCCGTGCCATAGGTGCGCACATGTTCGAGGGCCGCGTCGAGGGAGGGCACGACCGCGACGCTCATCTCCAGGCCGTGATACTCGGTCGCATAGTCCGCCTCGGTGGCGACGGCGAAGGGCACACCCGCGGCATCGGCGATCGCCCCGGCGGCCGCATCCGTATGCAGCACCACCCCCGCCCCTGCGAGCTCGGTCAGTGCCTTGGGCAAGAAGGCCCCGGCGACGTGCTCGTGCACAAGCAGCGACTCGGCGGCATTGCACACGCTGGGCCGGTGGGTCTTGGAGTTGATCGTGATCGCGAGCGCCTTGTCGAGGTCGGCCGCCCGATCGACATAGACGTGGCAGTTCCCGATGCCGGTCTCGATGACGGGCACGGTCGAATTGCGGACGACCGATTGAATCAGCTCGGCGCCGCCGCGCGGGATGAGCAGGTCGACCAGGCCGCGCGCCGTCATCAGCGCCCGCACGGCATCGTGCCCACCACCATCGAGCAGCCCGATGGCATCGGGGCTGATCCCTTGGGCCGCAAGGGAATCGCGCATCACGTCCACGAGCACCCGGTTGGACGAGGCAGCCGCCGAGCCCCCGCGCAGGATGACCGCATTGCCCGACTTCAAGGCCAGGCCCGCCGCATCGACGGTGACATTGGGGCGCGCCTCATAGATCATCCCGATGACCCCCATCGGCACCCGCACCTGGCGGATCTGCAGGCCGTTGGCGAGGGTGGAGCCGCGGACGATCTCGCCGACCGGGTCGGGCAGGGCCGCGATCTCGCGCAGGGCCGAGGCGATGGCCGCGATCCGTGGCGGGGTCAGGGCGAGGCGGTCCTGGAGGCTCTCGGGCATCCCGCCATCGCGCCCGCGCTTCAGGTCCTCGGCATTCGCCGCGCCGATCCGCTCGGTGGCGGCATCGAGGGCATCGGCGAGGCCTGCCAGGACCTCGTCCTTGCGGGCACGCGAGAGCAGGGCGAGGTCGCGCGCAGCAACTCGCGCTCGGCCAGCCAGGTCGGCGACCACGGCGGTCGCGGCGGTGGAGACATCCGTCATACGACCAAGGGTATGCCGCCGCCACCACCAACTCCGTGCGGTTCGCCGGCCGGGGCCGGCGTGCGGGAGAATGACCGCCGTGACCACGATCGTCTCCATCCAGTCTTCCGTCGCCTATGGCCATGTCGGCAACTCCGCGGCGGTCTTCCCGCTTCAGCGGCTCGGGGTCGAGGTGTGGCCGGTCTATACGGTGCACTTCTCCAACCACACGGGGTATGGGGCGTGGCGCGGCCCCTTGCTGGCCGCCGACGATGTCCGGGAAGTCATCACAGGCATGCAGGAGCGGGAGGCCTTCGGCGAGGTGGATGCCGTGCTCTCGGGCTATCAGGGCGGCACGCAGATCGGCGACGTCATCCTCGATGCCGTTGCCCGGGTCAAGGCCGCCAATCCCGCGGCGATCTATGCCTGCGATCCGGTCATGGGCAATGCCAAGAGCGGCTGCTTCGTCCACCCCGACATCCCGATCCTGTTGCGTGAGCGCGTGGTTCCGGCCGCCGACCTGATCACCCCCAACCAGTTCGAATTGGGCTTCCTGACCGGCACCGAACCGGAGAGCCTCGAGGACACCCTTGCCGCGGTGGACCTGGCGCGGGCCATGGGCCCGGCCACCGTGCTGGTGACCTCCGTGCTGCGCCCGGACCGACCCGAGGGCACGATCGAGATGCTCGCCGTGCACGGCGACGAAGCCTGGGTGGTGCAGACCCCGCATTTGCCGATGAAGGCCAATGGCTCCGGCGATGTCACCGCCGCTCTCTTCACCGCGCACCTGCTCGACTCCGGTCGCCCCGACGAGGCACTGGCCAAGACGGTCTCCAGCGTCTATGCCCTGCTCTCGCGGACCCTCGACTCCGGCCGCCGGGAGTTGCAGCTCGTCCAGAGCCAGGAGGAGATCGCGCACCCGGCGATGGAGTTCACCCCGTCGCGCGTGCGCTGACGCAGGCCTTGGCCGGGCGCCTTCACTCACCCGCGACACCCGCCGTGACCTGCCCGAAGACGGCTCGCGCCTGCCGTAAAGTCGCCAACCGGGGTGCAGCGGCGCCCGCACGGCAAAGGAGCACGTCAGGGCGTTCGAGGCCACCCAGGTCGAGATGAGCGAGGTCCCGTTGGAGGGTCCGGCCACCCAGGTCAAGGGTCGCTTCGAGGAGATCTATGCGTCGAGCCGGAGACCCGCAATGGCTGGTATCACCCCACCGACTGGCCGCGCGCGGCATACGTGCTCTCGCGGATGGATGCCGGTGAGCGGGTCCTCGACGTGGGGGTCGGTGCCGGCCAGTTCCTCAATATGGTCGCGCTGTCCGGCAAGCACGACGTCGTCGCCGGCGTCGATAAGGCCCGGTTCAGCAAGTATGTCGAGTTCTCCGACCTCATCGATCGCACCGACGGCAGCATCGACGCGCTGGACTTCGAGGACGACAGCTTCGATGTCGTCACCTGCATGGAGGTCCTCGAACACATCCCGCCGGAGGTCTTCACGGCCGGCGTGGCCGAACTGCGCCGGGTATGCCGCGGCCAACTCCTGATGACGGTCCCCTTTCGAGGAGCCGGAGCCGCTGTCCAAGAGCCACGTGCGCCGCTTCGAACGGCACGATGTCGAGGAGCTCTTTCCCAACGGCCGGTTCACGATCCTCAACCGGCGCCGGATGCCGTGGGTCCTGATCGAGGAGCGCTTCGACGGGGCACCCCTCGCCCACCTCGACGAACCCGCGTTCACCGGGGTCCTGGTGCCCCCGCCGGTAGCGGCAACCGCCGCGGCCGTGGCGGCGAAGTCCCTGCCGGCCCCGCTGTCCCGCGAGCAGGCACGAATCCTCGAACTCGAGGCCACCGTCGCCAAACTCAAGTCGCGCAAGGTCGTTCGCGCCGCGGACTGGGCCGGTGGGCAGGCGCGCCGCGTCACTCGGCGCCTCGGGCGCGGGACGCGCGTCGGCGCCTGAGCCGGCAGCCGCACGGGCGGTATGCCGCACCGCGTGCCCTGGGTGCGGCCGAAGGTCAGCGGACGACGAGATTGTCGCGGTGGATGACCTCACGGGCATACTCAGGCCCCAGTTCGCGGGCGAGTTCGCGCGTGGAGCGGCCGAGCAGGCGGGGCAACTCGGCGGAGTCATAACTGACCAGTCCGCGGGCAATGACCGCCCCGTCGGGGCCGAGGACATCGACGGGATCGCCGTCCACGAAGGCCCCCGCCACCCCCGTAATCCCCGCGGGCAGCAGCGACTTGCGCGCCTCGACAAGCGCACGGACCGCGCCGGCGTCCACGCTGAGCGTGCCCCGGGGGGTCGTCGCGTGGGCGATCCAGAGTTTGCGGCTGCCCTTGCCGACGGAGTTCGGCAGGAAGATCGTGCCGACCTCGGCGCCGTCGAGGGCATCGCCGATCGCCGTCGCGGCACACAACATGGCGATGACACCAGCCGAATTCGCGATCGCCGCGGCTTCGATCTTCGTCGCCATCCCGCCGGTTCCGACGCTCGATCCCGACCCGCCGATCCGCACCGCATCGAGATCGGCCAGGGAGCGGATCACCGAGATCCGGTGCGCCCCAGGCTCATTCGGCGGACCGTCATAGAGGGAGTCGACATCCGTGAGCAGCACGAGCGCTTCCGCTTTGACCAGGTGCGAGACCAGGGCGGCGAGCCGGTCGTTGTCGCCGAACCGGATCTCGTGCGTCGCGACGGTGTCGTTCTCGTTGACGATGGGCACGATGCCGAGTTCGAGGAGCCGGTCTAAGGTGCGGCGGGCATTGGTGTAGTGCGAACGCCGGGTCACATCGTCGGCGGTCAGCAGCACCTGCCCGACCGTGAGCCCGTATGCCGCGAAGGCCCGCGCATAATGCGCCACCAGGGCGCCTTGCCCCACCGACGCGGCGGCCTGCTGGGTCGCCAGGTCCTTCGGTCGCCGGGTCAAGCCCAGCGGGCCGATCCCGGCGGCAATCGCGCCGGAGGAGACCAGGACGACGGGTTCGCCGCGCAGCCGGCGCTGCGCGAGGACCGCGACCAGCGCATCGATCCGCTCGGGGTCGATGCGGCGGCCGCCGTCAGTGGTCAGCGACGACGAGCCGACCTTGACCACCAGCCGGCCGCGACCGGCGATCCGGCGGCGCGCGACGTCGACATCCGCCACGACCACGATCTCGGTCACTGCTCGGCGTCGGGGTCGATCCAATGCCCGGCCTTGCGCTCGGCGGCAAGTTCCTGGCGCGCGGCGCTCTGGGCGTCCTTGCGGGCGTGGAAGTCCTCGCGGCGCTCGGTATTGGTGCGCCGGCTCTTGTCGTCGAAACGGCCATCGGTGCCACGACCGCCGAGCAACTCGGCGCCACCGACCATCGTCGGATCCCAGTCGAAGACCACGGCATTGTCGACCGGGCCGATCAGCACCGTCGAGCCGGGCACGGCACCCGCGGCCACGAGCGCGTCCTCGACGCCGGCGCGCTGGAGGCGATCCGCGAGATAGCCGACGGCCTCGTCATTCGAGAAGTCCGTCTGACGCACCCACCGGGTCGTGCGATCGCCGAGCACCCGGAAGACGGTCTCGCCGCCGTCCTGCTCGCGCAAGACCTGGAATCCCTTGTCGTCCACGGCTTTCGGCCGGATGACCACGCGCTGCGGGACGATCTCGGAGGCCAGTTCGGCGCGGGCCGCCTCGACCGCGCGACCCATCGCGAAGGTCCACTCCTTCAAGCCGAGGTGGGCGACGGCGGAGACGATGAACACGTCATACCCCCGCTCGCGCAGGTCGGCCTCGACGAGTTCGGCGAGCTCACGCGCCTCCGGGACATCGGCCTTGTTGAGCACGACCATCCGCACCCGCTCGGCGAGCGGGCGACCGCCGAGCAGGTCACCGGGCACATATGCCGCGAGCTCGGCCTCAATGACCTCGAGGTCGGTCAGCGGGTCGCGTCCGGGCTCGAGGGTGGCGCAGTCGATGACGTGGACCAGGACCGAACAACGCTCGACATGCCGCAGGAACTCCAGGCCGAGGCCGCGCCCCTCGGAGGCCCCCGGGATCAGCCCGGGCACGTCGGCGACGGTGTAGCGCATCGACCCGGCGGTCACCACGCCGAGGTTGGGCACGAGGGTGGTGAAGGGATAGTCGGCGATCTTGGGCCGGGCCGCGGAGATGACCGAGACCAGCGAGGACTTGCCGGCCGAGGGGAAGCCGATCAGCGCGACATCCGCCAGGGATTTCAACTCCAAGACGACATCGACGCTCTCGCCCGGCTCCCCGAGCAGCGCGAAACCGGGTGCCTTGCGCTTGGTCGACGACAGCGCCCGGTTGCCGAGGCCGCCGCGCCCGCCGCGCGCCACCGTCACCGAGGCGCCCGGGCCAACGAGATCGGCGAGCACCTCACCCACTCGGGTCGTGACGACCGTGCCCTCGGGGACGGTCAGGATCAGGTCGGCGCCCTTGGCGCCGTCGCGTTCGTCACCGGCTCCGGGCCGGCCGTTCTCGGCGCGCCGGTGTGGGCTGCGGTGATAGTCGAGCAGCGTGGTGGACTGCGGGTCGACGCTGATGACGACATCGCCGCCATGCCCGCCATTGCCGCCGTCCGGGCCGCCCAAGGGCTTGAACTTCTCGCGCCGGATCGAGGCCACGCCGTGTCCGCCGTCCCCAGCGGTGACATGCAGGATCACCCGGTCGACAAAGGTGGTCATGGGGATCAATCCTGCTTTCGCATCGAGGGGAACAACAAGGGGGCGGGCCACAACGGGCCCGCCCCACTTTGAGGTTGTCGCGTGCGCGCGGCGAGCGCGCGGCAGCCGCGGATCAGGTCACTCGCCGGAGACGACGCTCACGACGCGGCGACCGCGCTTGGTGCCGAACTCGACCTTGCCATCCGCGAGCGCGAACAGGGTGTCGTCGCCGCCGCGGCCGACATTGTCGCCCGGGTGGAAGTGGGTGCCGCGCTGGCGGACGATGATCTCGCCGGTGCCGACTACCTGGCCGCCGAAGCGCTTGACGCCGAGTCGCTGCGCGTTGGAGTCGCGACCATTACGGGTCGAGGACGCGCCCTTTTTGTGTGCCATGTCTAAAGGTCCTTTGCTGGAAAGTCGATGCTCAGGCGTCGATCGCGGTGATCTTGACCTGGGTCAGGTGCTGACGGTGACCCTGGCGTTTCTTGTAGCCGGTCTTGTTCTTGAACTTCATGATCGTGATCTTCGGGCCCTTGGCGGGGCCGACGACCTCGGCCTGCACCGACACCTTGGCCAGCTTGCTGGCATCCGAGGTGACGGTGGAACCGTCGATCAGCAGAAGGGGGGTCAGGTCGAGCTTGTCGCCGGCCTTGCCGGACACCTTGTCGATCAGGAGGACGTCACCGACGGACACCTTCTCCTGCCGACCGCCCGCGCGAACGATCGCGTACACGTTGATCTCACTTTCCTACGTCTTTGCTGCGCACTCTCTGGGTGACCGGCCGATAGCTACCCCGGGATCGGGACATCAGCGCGGTGGGCGCACCAACAGTCAATGATAGGGCCTGTCCACCCGGTCGGCCAAAACGATGGTGCCGGGCCGCCCGAGTGGGGCGCCCTCCGGCCGAATCGGGCGCCGGATCGTTCAGTCGGCCTGCTCGGCGGCGGCGCGCGGCGGGCCGGCGGGAGCGGTCGCCCGGCCGCGACGGCGGCGCCCGGCCCGCGAGCGGGGGGCGGCAGATTCCGCGGCCGACGCGGTGGCATCCGCCTCCCCCGTCGTATTCTCGGCCGGCGTCTCGTCCCCGGCCAGCGCGAGCGCCCCGGAGTCCGACGCCGGCGACCCCGCGGCTGACTCCTCGGGCCGATCGGTCGTGCCGGCCTGGTCATCGGCGCTCGCCTGTTCGTGCGGCTCGGCGGGCGCGACCAGCAGTTCGGCGAGTTCATCGGCGGGAGTCAGGCCCGGCTCCCCCGCGGGCGCATCGTGCGCCTCGCCATGGCCATTGGCCTTCAAGGCGGCCGCGTGCGCCGCAGCGGCGATCTTGGCCGCCGACGGGCCTGACCGGGCCGGGGTTTCCGCGGCCTGGGCATCCTCGGCCTGCTGGCCGCGACCACGCCGCGACCGAGAGGACCCGCCCGATGTCTGCGCCCCGGAGGCCGGCTCGCCATGGCCAGGGCCCCGCTCGTGATCGGCGGACTCCGCCGGCGCGTCCACCGGCGTGCTGCGCACGATGACCCCGCGACCGGCGCAGCATTCACAGGTCTCGGAGAAGACCTCCAAGAGCCCCGAGGCGACCCGCTTGCGGGTCATCTGGACCAAGCCGAGCGAGGTGACCTCGGCCACCTGGTGCTTGGTCCGATCCCGGCCCAGGCATTCGAGCAGGCGGCGCACGACGAGGTCGCGATTGGACTCCAACACCATGTCGATGAAGTCAATGACGATGATGCCCCCGAGGTCACGCAGCCGCAGTTGGCGCACGATCTCCTCGGCCGCTTCGAGGTTGTTCTTGGTGACGGTCTCTTCGAGATTGCCACCGGAGCCGACGAACTTGCCGGTGTTGACGTCGATGACCGTCATCGCCTCGGTCCGGTCGATGACCAGCGATCCACCAGACGGCAGGTAGACCTTGCGGTCGAGCGCCTTGGCAAGCTGCTCATCGACCCGGTGCGCCGTGAAGATGTCCTGCTCGGATGTCCACTTGGTCATCCGGGAGGCGAGATCTGGGGCGACATCCTCGACATACTCGGAAATCTCATCCCAGACCTCGTCGCCGGAGACGACGAGCGAGGCGAAGTCCTCGTTGAAGACATCACGGATCACGCGCACCGTCAGGTCCGGCTCGGAGTTGAGCAGCACGGGCGCGCCACCCTTCTTGCCGGACTTCGACGCGACCGCCTTGGAGACCTTCTCCCAGGTCTTGGCCAGCCGCTCGACGTCGCGGCGCAATTCCTCTTCGCTGGCCCCCTCGGCCGCCGTGCGCACGATGACACCGGCATCGGCGGGGACGATCTGCTTCAGGATGGCCTTGAGCCGGGAGCGCTCGGTGTCGGGCAGCTTGCGCGAGATGCCCGTCATCGACCCCTGCGGCACATAGACCAGATAGCGACCCGGCAGGGAGATCTGTGAGGTGAGGCGCGCGCCCTTGTGGCCGATCGGGTCCTTGGTGACCTGGACCAGCACCGACTCCCCGGAGCTGAGCACATTCTCGATCCGCTTGGCCTCGCCCGTCTCCAGCCCGGCGACATCCCAGTTGACCTCACCGGCATAGAGCACGGCATTGCGGCCACGGCCGATGTCGACGAAGGCCGCCTCCATCGAGGGCAACACATTTTGCACCCGGCCGAGATAGATATTGCCGGCCATGGAGGCATTGGTGGTCCGCGAGACGTAGTGCTCGACAAGCACCCCGTCCTCGAGCACCCCGATCTGGGTGCGACCATCGCGGCGACGCACCACCATGGTCCGCTCGACGCTCTCGCGCCGCGCGAGGAACTCCTTTTCGGTGATGATCGTCCGTCGACGGCCGGCCTCGCGCCCCTCGCGGCGGCGCTGCTTCTTGGCCTCCAGGCGCGTGGAACCCTTCACCGAGGCGACCTCGTCGCGCTCGCGGCGCGGCTCCCGCACCCGGGTCACCGTGCCGGGCGGATCGTCATTGTCGCTCGCGCTGCCCCGGCGCCGGCGGCGCCGACGGCGTGCGGTGCTCTCCTGCTCCTCCCCGTCCTCGGTATGCGGTGTGCTCGCCTCCTGGCTCGCGTCACCCTCGGCGTCGCTCTCGGCCGCCGCTGCGCCGCCGGCCTCGGGGGCGCCCGCTGATTCCAGGGTGGGCTGGTCCGCGGCGGCGCCCTTGTCGGGCGCTCCGCCGTCCTCGGCGCGGGGTCGACGTCCGCGCCCGCCGCGGCGGCGACGTGCGCGCGCCTGGGTCGCATCGTCGTCCTCGGCGCTTTCGGTGCTGTCCGGCTCGGAGCCGGCATCCTGCGCGGCAGGGACGGTCTCGGGCTCGTGGCGTCCGTGCTCCCGGTCACCGGCGCCGTCCTGGGCCGGTGCCTCGGTGGTTTGGTGGGGCGCCCGAGTGGTCGCGCCAGCCGGGCGCGAGGCCCGGCGCCGGGCCGGCAGCGGCTCGGGTGCTTGGAAGACCAAACCGAAGGCGGCGGGCAGCGCGGGCGCAACCTCGCCTAGGTCGGCCTCGCCCGCTGCCTGGGCAGCCTCGACGTCATCGGATCCCGCATTCGCGGCCTCGGCCACTGCGTGATCCGGGGCAGCCTCGACGTCATCGGATCCCGCATTCGCGGCCTCGGCCACTGCGTGATCCGGGGCAGCCTCCATGTCAGCGGGCTGCGCGTCAGCGGGCTCGGCGTCGGCGGGCTCATCCTCGGGCGTTCCGTCGTCGGCGCTGATGCCCTCGGCCGGGTCGTCAGAAGCGGTCAGCGGCGCCTCGTGCGCGTCGGCAGTGGCCGATGATTCGGCGGTGTCGTCGACGACGAAGAGGTGTTCGCCGGATTCATCGGCGGGTGCGTCGTGGGTGGTGTCGCTCATTGCGGATGCACCTTCTCGCGGCATACGGCGAGGCCACACCGGCCGACAGGCTCGGCCCCGCACCGCGTGCCACGCGGTTGCTGTCGCGTCGGCGGCAGCCGACGCGGAAGTCGTCTCGTTCCTCGAAAGCGGCTCGCGCGGGGCGCGTCACCGGCTCGAAGCGGCGGCGTCCTTGTCAGCAGCCAGTGGATCGGCCACCTGCCCGGTCACAGAGTCCCACGGTCCCTGCGCCAGCCTCGTGACCCGTGGGGGCCTGGCCGGTGCGAACCGGATCGACTCGCGCAAGGCGGTCAGTACGTCGTCGGGGCGAACGGCTGGTGTGGTGTGCCGAACGACCAGTCGAAGTATCGCACACCCCGCCTGCTCACCGGCCACGGCGCGCTCCAGGGCAGCGCGCACATCGAGCTCTCGGGGACCATTCTTGAAGACCCTGCTGACGGTGATCTCGGGCATCGCGAGGAGGGCCTCGATCGCGACCGCCAACTCGGCCGGCTCGACCCCGGGGAACTCCACAACCCACTCGCTGACCTCCAGCCGGTCCGGCAATCCGCCAGGCCCGGCGGCAACCACGTCGAGCACATCGAGCCCGTCCGGCAAGGCGGCATCCAGGGCCTCGCGCAGCGCCTCGGGGTCAAGCACCTCGGTCACGCCGATCTCGAAATACTCCGCCTCGGAGGCCATCCCGGTGGGGGCGCCCCCGGCATACGAAATCTTGGGGTGAGGGTGGAAACCGGCGGAGAAGGCCATCGGCACCTCGGCCCGCCGCAGGGCGCGTTCGAGCGCCCGGGCGAAGTCGCGGGTGGAGGAGAAGCGCATCCGTGCGCGCCGGGCGTAGCGGATGCGATATTTGGCGACGGCCGGGGCGGGGGCGGGCCCGTCGGGCTGAGGTGCAGGGCTCATGGCCCGCCCATTATCCGTCCTCCCCCTACGCTGTGCGCCATGGTCGCCGTTGATCGTTCTCGTCTCGCCGCCCTCCTCGCCGCCGAGCAAGCGGCCTATGCCGCGGCCCACCCACGCAGCCGGGCGGCCTATGCGGAGGCTTCCCACCTCTTCGGGCAGGTGCCGATGACGTGGATGAACATGTGGTCCGGCGGCTTCCCGCTCTATCTCGATCACGCCCGCGGGGCGCGCATCACGGACATCGACGGGCACACCTATGTCGATTTCGCCCTCGGCGACACCGGCGCGATGGCCGGGCACTCCCCCGAGCCCACGATCAAGGCCGTGACCAGCCGCGCCGACGACCTTGGCGGGCTGACGACGATGCTGCCGACCACGGACGCCGAGTGGGTCGGTGCCGAATTGTCCGCCCGCTTCCGGATGCCGTTGTGGAGCTTCACGCTCTCGGCCACTGACGCCAATCGCTGGGCCATCCGATTGGCCCGGTTGGCGACCGGCCGCTCGAAGATCCTCGTCTTCGGCTACAGCTATCACGGGTCGGTGGACGAGGCCTTCGCGCTCGCCGGACCGGATGGGAAGACGATCTCGCGGCCGGGCAATGTCGCCCCGCCCGTCGATATCGCCCTGACCACCCGGGCCGCGATCTGGAACGACCTGGCCTCGGTCGAGGCGGCGCTCGCGCACGGCGATGTCGCGGCGATCCTCACCGAACCGGCGCTGACGAATATCGGCATCGTGCTCCCGGAGTCGGGCTTCATGGCGGGACTGCGCGAACTCGCGACCAGGTATGGCGCGCTGCTGATGATCGATGAGACCCACACCTTCTCCGCGGGCTGGGGTGGGGCCACCCGGGCGTGGGACTTGGAGCCTGACATCTTTGTCATCGGCAAGTCGATAGGCGGCGGAATCCCTTGCGGCGCCTACGGACTCAGTGCGGCGGTCGCGTCGGCCATCACACGGCATACGGACGCGGGGGATGCCGACATCGTCGATGTGGGCGGCGTCGGGGGAACACTCGCCGGCAATGCGCTGTCGCTGGCGGCGATGCGGGCAACGCTCGGCGAGGTGCTGACGCCGGATGCCTTCGCGCGCATGATCGATCTCGCGACGGCCTTCACCGAGGGCGTGCAGGGCTCGATCGATGAGTTCGACGTGCCGTGGTCCATCGCCCAACTCGGCGCCCGTGCCGAATACCGCTTCACCGCACCCGCTCCGCGCACCGGGGAGGAGTCGGCCGCCGCGGCCGATGACGAACTCGACGCCTATCTGCACTTGGCGATGTGCAATCGCGGCATCCTGATGACGCCCTTTCACAATATGGCGCTGATGTGCCCGGACACTGAGCGCGCCGATGTGGACCGGCATACCGAGATCTTCCGCGAGGTCACCGGCGCACTGCGCGGCTGACGCCGCCGGTCCAGATCACGGGGCCGGTGGCTGCTCGCGTAGGGTTCTGCGGCATGAGCAGCTTGCCGGAAACCCTCCTGACCCCTGACCGGCGACCGCAGACCGTCGACGCGCTCGTCGATGTCGTCGAGGCCGAGGTCGCGAGCAAGTCCGGCCTCAGCGGGGCGGCGATCAAGACGGCATACAAGGCAGCCCGCAAGATCGATGACCGCATCGTGCGGCGGGCGATCGCCGGCATGTTGCCCGACTTCCTCGACCGCCTCGAGCCTTTCTGGGCCGGCCGCGGCGAGCAGCCCTTCGCCGCCGCGCTCGCCGCCGACGGGGATGGCGCGGCGGAGGCCCTCTTGTCGGTGACGGATGCCCGGGCCGCGAATCCCAAGCATGCTGCCGTCGCCAAGGCCTATGGCCTGTTGCGCGGCAAGGCCAAGGATCATGTCACGGCAGCCTTGCCCCGCCTCGGCGCGGCGCTCGAGCAGCAAATGCGCTGAGGCTCCGCCGGGCCGCTCAGACCACACTCAGCGGCAACAGGGTCTTGCCGGTCGGGCCGACCTGGATGTGGGTGCCGAGCTGCGGGCAGACACCGCAGTCGAAGCAGGGCGTCCAGCGGCAGTCCTCGACCTCGACCTCATCGACCGCGTCCTGCCAGTCGGCCCAGAGCCAGTCCTTGTCCAGTCCCGAGTCGATGTGATCCCAGGGCAGGACTTCGAGTTCGCCGCGCTCGCGCGTGGTGTACCAGTCGATATCAACGCCGTATGCCGGCAGCTCGGCCGCACACGCGGCGATCCACGCGTCATACGAGAAGTACTCGCGCCAGCCGTCGAACCGGCCACCGTCACGCCAGACCCGCTCGATGACGGCGCCGACGCGGCGGTCGCCGCGCGAGAGCAGGCCCTCGATGATGCCCGGCTTGCCGTCGTGATAGCGGAAGCCAATGGCGCTGGCATATTTCCGATCCGCCCGGATGGCGTCGCGCAGCTTGGCCAGGCGCGCATCGGTCGCATCGGCGTCGAGCTGCGCGGCCCACTGGAACGGGGTATGCGGTTTGGGCACGAAGCCGCCGATGGAGACCGTGCAGCGGATGTCGCGCCGACCGCTGACCCGCCGGCCGGTGTCGATGACCTTCTTGGCCAGGTCGGCGATCTGCAAGACGTCCTCATCCGTCTCGGTCGGCAGCCCGCACATGAAATAGAGCTTGACCTGCCGCCAGCCCGCGCCATATGCGGCGGCGACGGTGTTGATGAGGTCCTCCTCGGTGACCATCTTGTTGATGACCTTGCGCAGCCGTTCGCTGCCACCTTCGGGCGCGAAGGTCAGCCCGGAGCGCCGGCCATTGCGAGTCAGCTCGTTGGCGAGATCGATATTGAAGGCATCGACCCGGGTGCTCGGCAGGGACAGCCCGACCTGCTCCCCCTCATAGCGATCGGCGAGGCCCTTGGTGATCCCGGCAATCTCCGAGTGATCGGCGCTGGAGAGTGAGAGCAGGCCGACTTCCTCGAAACCCGTTGCGGCCAAACCACGTTCGACCATTTCTCCCACCCCGGTGATGGAGCGTTCGCGGACCGGGCGGGTGATCATCCCGGCCTGGCAGAAGCGGCAACCCCGCGTGCAGCCGCGGAAGATCTCGACGCTCATCCGCTCGTGGACGGCCTCGGCCAGCGGCACGAGCGGCGCCTTGGGATAGGGCCACTCGTCCAGATCCATGACGGTGTTCTTGGCGACCCGCCACGGCACGCCGGGCTCGCTCGGCGCCACGCGCCGGATCCGGCCGTCCGGGAGGTAGGTCACGTCATAGAAGCTCGGCACATAGACATTGCCCGTCTGCGCGAGCCGGCGCAGCAGTTCGCGGCGCCCGCCTGGGCGGCCCTGCGCCTTCCAGTCACCGATGACCTCGGTGACCTGGAGGACGGCCTGCTCACCGTCACCGACGATGGCGGCGTCGATGAAGTCGGCGATCGGCTCGGGGTTGAAGGCCGCATGCCCACCGACGACGATGATCGGCTCGTCGTCGCCGCGATCCGCGGCGCGAATGGCAATGCCGGCGAGGTCGAGCGCGTTGAGGAAGTTGGTGTAGCCGAGTTCGGTGGAGAAGGAGATGCCGAAGACGTCGAACTCGCGCACCGCGCGGTGGCCATCGACGGTGACCTGGGCAACGCCCTCGGCCCGCATGAGGGCCTCCATGTCGGGCCACACGGCATACGTGCGCTCGGCGAGGGCGTCGGGGCGTTCGTTGAGCACTTCATACAGGATCATCACGCCCTGGTTGGGCAGGCCGACTTCGTAGGCATCGGGATACATCAGCGCCCAGCGTGTGGTCAGCTCCTGGCCCTCGGGTCCATGGCCGCCGCAGTTCCAGTCCTTGATGGTCGAGTTGAGTTCACCGCCGACATACTGGATCGGCTTGCTCACCCGCTCCAGGAGTGGCTCGAGTTCGGCGAAGCGGGAGAGTCCAGACATCCGTCAAGGATAGGTCGCCGCACGACCTCTGGATTGCGAGCCGCACGAGGTCACCCGCCAGGAGACCGCTGAGCCCGTTGGGCAGGGTGCTCAAAAACCCCGGGTGACCACCGGCCAATGCCGCGACTTCGGCCGACTTCGGGTGAAGCCGGCCGAAGTTCACGCATGCGGCATCCCGAAAGGGAAAGGCGCGTCACGCGTAGTGCGCGTCGAGTTCCTTCTTGTAGCGGTCGGTGACGACCTTGCGCTTGACCTTAAGGCTAGGGGTCAGCTCGCCATTCTCGATCGAGAGGTCACTGCCGAGGATCGTGAACTTCTTGATCTGCTCCCAGCGGTTCAGGCCGGCATTGAGCTCGTCGATATAGCCCTGCACCATGCCCTTGGCTGCGTCGGAGGCGGCGATGTCCTCATAGGAGGCGCCGGCCATCCCGTTCGCGGCCGCCCAGCCGACGATCGCCTCGGGGTCGAGGGTGACCAGGGCGGAGACGAAGTTGCGGTCATTGCCATAAACGACGATCTGCGAGGCATAGGGGCACAGGCCCTTGAACTGCGACTCGATCAGCGAGGGCGCAACATATTTCCCATTGGAGGTCTTGAAGAGATCCTTCTTGCGGTCGGTGATCTTCAAGAATCCGTGCTCATCGATCTCGCCGATGTCGCCGGTGTGGAACCAGCCCTCGGCGTCCTTGACCTCAGCGGTCGCGTCGGGGTTGTTGTGATAGCCGTCCATGATCCCGTCGCCGCGCAACAGCACCTCGCCGTCCTCGGCGATCTGGGCCTCCAGGCCAGGGATCGGCCAGCCGACGGTGCCGACCTTGTAGGCCTTGAGCCGGTTGACGAAGGCGGCAGAACTGGACTCGGTCAGGCCATAGCCCTCGGCGATCAGCAGGCCGGCGGAGGCGAACCACTTCGCGACATCGGGGTTGAGGGCGGCGGAGCCGGAGATGAAGAAGCGGATGTTCCCGCCGAAGCGGTCCCGGACCTTGGCGAGCACGAGCTTGTCGGCCAGGCCGTGCTGGATCTTGAGCACGCCCTTGGGGTCCTTGCCCTGCTCGCGGCCCTGAGCGACCTTGTCGCCGACGCCAATCGCCCAGTCGAAGAGCTTGGCCTTGGGGCCGCCCTCGCCCTGGATCATCAACTTGATCCGGCCGTGCGCCTTCTCGAAGATGCGCGGCGCGGCACCCATGAAGGTCGGCTTGACGACCGCAAGGTTGTCGACAATCTTGTCGATCCGCCCGTCGATGACGGTCGGGAAGCCGATCTGGAGCGGGATGGTCAGCAACTGCTTGCCGAAGACGTGCGCCAGGGGCAGCCACAGATATTGCAGGTCGCTCGGGCTGAGGATGTCGACCATGTCGATCGCGGCGCCCTGATAGGTCCACGTCTTGTGCAGCAAGCGCACGCCCTTGGGGCGGCCGGTGGTGCCGGAGGTATAGATGATCGTCGCGAGGCGCTCCGGCGCAATGTTGTCGATCCGGGCATCGACGGTGCTCGGCTCGCGCTCAAGCTGCTGGCGGCCGAGGACCTCCAGTTCCTGCATGCTCATGACCCAGTCGCCATCACCCTCACCGTCGAAGACGACGACCTTGGCAACGCTGGGGATTACATCGCGGATCGAGCGCAGCTTCTCGACCTGGCTCTCGTCCTCGGCGAAGACGACCTTGCTCTCGCTGTCGGAGAGGATGAAGGCGACATCATCGGCGATCGTCGTCGGATAGATCGTCGTGGTCGCAGCGCCGGAGACCATATTGGCCAGGTCCGCGATCACCCACTCATAGCGGGTGCCGGAGGCAATCGCGACCCGCTCCTCCTCGCCGACACCGAGCGCAACCAGGCCGGCGCCGAGGGCATAGACGGTGTCCTGGACCTGCCGCCAAGAGACCTTCGCATAGTCCTCGCCCTCGGGATACCAATAGGCGATGGCGTCCGGCGTCTTGGCGACCCGCTCCCGGAAGAGGGCGCCGACATTGCCGGCCCGGTTCTCCAGAATCGCGTAGTCCACCGGTTCTTCGGTGGGGTGGTTGAGCATGGTGGGCATCGTTGTCCACATCTTTCGTTGGTTCCGGTCCGAGGGTTTCGCAGATCGTGCCACGTCCGGCGGCGAATGTCTGCCCTCTGTAGTGCCGATCTCATCACGTTCTCGCGGCGGTTCCAACCCTAAGATCGCCAGATGGCCCTGCCCCTGCGAGTCCGGCGGCGCCGTCCCCACCCGGCTCAGGTCTCGCGCAGCCGCGTGCTGCTGCCGGGGCTGGCCCTCCTGGCCGTCCTGGCAACCGCCCCCTTCGGTGGCCTGAAGACTGCGGCGGTGCCGCCGCCGGAACCGTTGGGCCTGGGCCAGGACCTCGATCTGGGTCCGTTCACCGTCCGGGTCGAGCAGGTGCTGAGCGTCCCGAGCGTCGAACTGGCCGGCGGGCTCGAGATCGAACCGGCCAGCGCCCGCGGGCGGCTGCTCCTGGTCGAGGTGCGGGCCCGCAACACGACCGACGAACCCCAGTCCTCCCTGCAGGTCGCCAAGGCCATCGGCGGCCCGCGCGCTGCGGTGGAGCCGTGGCCGGGGGATCAGGACATCCGCGGCGATATCGTCGGCGTCGCCGACGCCACCCGCGCGGGCTATGTCAACCCCGGCCTGACCCTCCACGCCCTCGTCATCTTCTCCCAGCCCGCGACGTGGACGGCCGCGACCATCGACCTCTCCCTGAGCGGCTACCGCTTCCGCGAGGACGATCCCTTTTCACTGGAGCCGCAGGCCTGGGTGTTGGACGATGTGCTCGCCCGCGGCCCGCTGCCCGTCACGGTGCGCACGTGAGGCGCCTCGCCGCCACGGGTGCCGTCGTCGCAACCCTGATCGCCGGTCATGCCCTCGGCGCTCTGCTGCCGGCCGACAAGTTGGCCAGTGACTCCTTCGTCTCCGAGGGAGGCCCCCGGCGAGACGGTCGCCCTCCCCTATGCCGACGTCCGCCTCGCGGGGATGGCGATCGCCACCGATCTGACGGGCCCCGCCCCGTCGAAGCCCGATGGCCGCTATCTCGTCCTCGACCTCGAGGTGACAGCGCGCGGCGAGCCCCTGCGCGGCGCCCCGCCCGATGTCCGGGACCGGGATCAGCGGCGGTATGCCGTCAGCCCCGCCTGCGCCGGCTCCCTCACCCTAGCCACGGGCATCCCGAGTCGGGTGCGCCTGTGCGTCGACCTGCCCCAGTCCGCCTTCGCCGGGGCCACCCTGGTGCTCGGGCGCGGGTCGCAGGACATCGAGGGCAATCGTCGTGACGCGGTCGCCGAGTTTGACCTGGGCCTCTCGCCGGCGGGCGCCACCACGCTGTGGGATGGGGCGCGGCCACTATCGGCCTTTGCCGCCGGCGCCATCCCGCCTCGAGATTGGCTGGGCCGATGACCTCCTGGTGGCGGACCAATCTGCGCTGGCTGCTGGCGCTGCCTGTGGCCGCGCTGATCGCCGGGGGACTTGCGAGCTACCACGTGCGCACGATGTGGTGGTTCGAGGGCCTGCACCACGAGGTGGGTTCGGCGCCGGTGGGCGAATATGTCTCGCTCTCGGCGGATTTCCGCGATGGCGAGGGCGAGACCAGCCGGACGCTGCGGGTGCGCCTGCTTTCGATCGACCCGGTTGGCGCCGGACCGGACGCAGAGCTGCCTCTGCCGGGGACCACGGCCTACGGGGTGCGGCTGGACTTCGAGGCGGGCGCCGATCAGGAGCTGAGGGTCTGTCAGGTCGCGCTCATCGGGGCCGACAAGCAGCGGTATGCCGTGCCCAGCCAGCCCTATTCACCGTGCCTGCCGCAAGGGCATCCCGGGCCGGAGGCCTCCATCGTTGCGGGACAACCGCGGGGGTCGGGTCGCCCCGGGCGAGGAACGCCCCGCCAGGTGGGTCGTGGCGCCGCGGGTGCTCACCGATGTCGCCGCCCGGATCACTGCGGTGCGGGTGTGGTTTGCCTATCCGCAGTATGTGGAGTTGCGGCGCTGACCCGCGGCAGTCGGGCGACCGCGGCGGCCAGGACGGGGGCGATGAGGGCTATGGACAGGGCCAGAGTGGCCGTCGCCTCGATCGGGGCAATGCCGAGCCAGGTCTGGGTGCGCATCGGACCGAGCAGGCCGCGCACGACATAGGACGCGAGCACCGGGACCCGCACGAGCAGCAGGAGGATCAGGCAGAGCGCAAGCATCGGCAACAACCCGAGCCCGGCGAGCGTTCGCAGCGCGTCGATGAAGGCACCGAAGCGCTCGCGCACATCTCGGCTGAGCGATCGCAGCCAGGCCCAGCGTGGGCCGCGACCGGTGCCCACCGGATCCTGCGGACGTTCGGGAAAGATGTTGTGTCCCAAGACGATCGTCGCCACGGTCAACCACGCGACCGGAACGACGAAGACGGCTTCGGCCGAGGCGAGAAGGTCTGCGGCGAATCCCGCCGCACCGGCGAGCGCGGTGGCCACTACGCCGAGATGTTCGAGCAGCCAGTCCCAGACGCGTGCTGCTTCGGCAAGCGCCCGGCGGGTCGCAAGCCAATCGAGCGCTCCGCTGCGCACGGCCGCGGATTGGGCGGCCAACTGCCCGTGTAATAGACCTCGACGAGCGCGCCGAGCAGGCCGAGGGCGGCCACG